>CEUS01194850.1_pt1 | contig 15168 bp, 13 predicted proteins | sample 427031 | NCBI WGS metagenome assembly CEUS01 (sample SAMEA2622837, study PRJEB7988) | marine metagenome | biome: marine biome (ENVO:00000447); feature: marine epipelagic mixed layer (ENVO:xxxxxxxxx); material: "saline water (ENVO:00002010), including plankton (ENVO:xxxxxxxx)" | depth 140 m | reverse complement strand
GAGCCATGACCGGCTGGATGGCAGGGGCAGGCGTTCAAGGTGGTCAGGAGATCGGGGCGAGCGACGATTTTGGTTACAAGGCCGTCGAACAGCGAATCTCCCCACACGACCTGCACGCGACGATGCTCCACCTGCTCGGCATGGACCACACTCAGCTGACATATCGCTACAACGGGAGGGACATGCGTCTGACTGACGTCCACGGCACACTTATTCCGCAGATCGTTGCGTAGCCTTCTGGGAGCCAGGAGTTGTCTCTTGGCTCCCAGTTGTCATCTCGTTGGCGTTCGCTAACCCCATTTATCCTTCTTCCGGCCAGCCGTCTCTGAATGTAGACAACGTTTCTTTCATTCTTCCTGTTTCCTTAACGTCAGCGGCATCACAGAGTGCAAATAGACCGTCCGGTTCTCAACACCAGGCCTATGGGCGAAGTTCTCGGCCGAGTTTTTCAAGGTTTCTAGCACCTGCGAGAATACCGTGAAGTCCGATGTTTCCCTCGTGGCAGGCGTACTCGAAAATGGGACCATCAGTTCTCCGAAACGGCATCCTTACTGTGTAGGGAGCCGTGTATCTAGTTCGGTCAGTTATCGTGTACTCGTAGGCGATCGTGTCGGCATCGAGCCTCGTTAACCGCTCGACTAAATGCATTTCAGGGTGATGTTGAAGGTCACCCCAATTGCGCATCTGGGTGGTCTCGATAACCAGAGTTTGGCCTTCCCAGTGACCTCGTGAGACTCCTCCCAGCTGATTGAATGCAGGCTTTTGTGTGTCACCCAACGGGACGATTCTAGCTAGCCGTGCCTGCTCGGTAAGGATGGCCACGTGGTCGGCCGTCTGAAAGATCATCAAGTTGTTATTGTAGGCTCCGGATCGAATCGGTGGACCAGACTTGCCAAACATGATGCACCGGTCACCCATGCTCCGGTTCTCATACGAATCGTACATGTGTTCGCGGCGATATGCTGCTCGTGCCCGAGTAGCCCGTTGGCCAGTGTCTGTTTGAGGCGGATAACGACCATCTGGTGGATCAATGATGAGTGATGTCCGTTTGTCGGAGGTTAGTTCGATTCCTCGCTCGTACCAGAATTCGTTGTACGACAGCACACCGCCGGCGGCGCGCGATTGGTAGCCAGCGTTTGGCGCTCCTGTTTCTGGGTCGAACAGGTCACGGTTTTGGCGTGTTCGCTCAGAGGCTTCGAATGCCGCAGCTTCCTCCTGGCTTAACGTCTCTTGGCCGGCAAATTGTTCTGGTCGTTGCATGGGCGTGAGGGTGCGAAAGGTAAACGTGCCCGAAATGTTTGGATGGCCGTCTGGTGTCTGCGTCGGCATCCCATTGCCGGTCTGTGCAAGAACCGGCTGGTGGGCGAGTATGAGCACGGTCGCCTGAGTCAGCAACGCCGCCGAATATTTCTTGAGCATTTGTAGTTTCTCCTGGGTACCGGCTATCACGCGTCGTCTCTAACGCCCTGAGTCAACGAATTAGAAGCCTATCCTACCGGCAGCTGGTGGTTTAATCACGCAATTGATGCCGATGACGAGAGCAATGGATGTTTGTTAAACGAGAAGCCATGTTTGTTTGACTCAGATTCTTGGGAGTCGGTAGACCCTCATGGCGGTGTCGTGGAACATCGCTGCCCGTTCGTCTGATGAAAAGCCCGTGGTGAGCTTCTTGAACTGGTTCCAGAGAACAGTGTATGAGCAGGAGAGCTTGTCGACTGGGAAATTGCTCTCGAACATACACCGGTCAGGTCCGAATTGCTCGATTATGTAGTCGTACCATTGACGATTGGCCGCTAGCAGTTGATCCGATGTTGGTGGACGATCCCGTTCGTGCCAACCATAGCCGTTGACCACCATCTGGATACCGCCCACTTTGGCCACCACGTTCTCGTGTTTCGCCAGCTCGGCCACTGTCGGTTTCCAAGCTGCAAATACCTCATCCTGACGGCCGGCGTAAGGTCCTACTCCTATTGGTCCGCCTAGATGGTTGAAGATGATAGTCGTGTCCGGAAACGTCCCGGCGAGGTCGGCCAGATCAGCGATGTGGGTGTGATAAACCCAACCCTCGAACGACAGTCCGTAGGTTCTGAGATGTGCGTAACCTTGTCGAAAGGCTTGGTCCAGCAGCAGATGCTCTGGGCCCGCTGTCCGTCTGCCGACTACCGGGGGTTCCGCCCAGGCCGCACGGTGACGGATTCCTCGAAAGCGCTGTGGGCTCGCTGCTAACTGTGCCTCGAGTACAGGGACTACACGGTCGCTCAGTCTGAGGTCGGCGCTACCGACGATGCCAGTTGCCACACGAGTGTCACCATACTGGCCGCTGGCGCTCTTGGCTGCGATGCCCTGTACAAATTCGGTTTCCCCTACCACTCTAAGTTCTTCCGGACCGTTGGCCCGATACATTGAGGAGCATTCGACGAAGACTGTCTGGCGCACGTTGTGCTCCTGCGTGTCTTCGAGCAGTTCGTCGAGTAGGTAGCGGTTATCCGCGCGGTCCCAGAGATGGTGATGCGGGTCGATGATGGGAAGCTCTGGTTCAATAGCCGATTCTGGTGTTAGTGCCAGCCAGTTACTGCGCGGGCCGGTGGGGCGCTGAGCCGAGGCATGTCTTGGTGTGAGGCCAGGAAGAAGGCCGGTAGCTGCGCCAGCAAGTAGGTAAGTGTTTGCGCGATCGAAAAACCGTCGACGGGTGATTTTATCCATTTCGTTCTGCCACCTCTAGACTTACCTCGCTAGCCGACGCCCCAAGTGCTGTGGGTGGCCGTGCGCCCTCTTCGAGCGCTCGTCCATGCTGGTGCTACTGGGGTGGCTAGCCGCGTTGAGTGCCATGCAGTGTTGTCGCCTGCTGCAGGCTAATTCTACGTCGATGTCAGCGGCGAAAGCGAGTCCCATAGGGCGGGTAGTGGGATAGTGATGGACTGGCTTGGTAGTAGACGAATCGCAGGTCTTGACTGATGCCACCAGTAGGCTCCCCAGTTGTGCAGGATGAGAGCTGCTGGTGTCAGCTCAGTTGAACGCTCTTCCAGCCAGCTGTAGGATGGGTGCCGGTAGCCACAAGATCGAGGAAGGTATCATGCAAGAGAAACCGATGTGGAGCCGTCGGCAATTTGTTACATCGAGCTTGGTTGGAATCAGCTTGACCGCCACGTTACGGTCTGTCCTTGCTGGTGCTGCCTTACAGGAAACTTCACGGCAGGCCATAAGAATCCCAATCACGATGTGTCACGGTATCAATGAAAGATTTACACTGGAAAGGTTTGAGTAGTACCTCCGGATAGCGCGAGACCTTGGGTTTTCCACTATTAACTATGATCAGCTTTACCTGTGGCTGACCGGGGACGGCAGGTTGCCAGACCGCCCGTTGATGTTCGATGTGGACCATCCCGTCGGTAGTGTCGCTTCAGATATGTTCCCGCTCATGAGGCGCTACGGCTTCACAGGCAATCTATTTGTTAACACCGGCTATTTTCGCGAATCCTGTGAAAATACTTTAGTTGATGCCAGGCAACCTAGATGCGCCACATGGGACCAGATTCGCCAGTTGATGGCGTCTGGCTGGACCATTGGTGCACACACACACCCGAATTTGTCCGAGCTATCGCTCTCAGATCCAGACGGCGAAGCACTGCGCTCTGAGATGGATACGAACGACGCATGGTTGGAAGAACACCTTGGTCTGAGGCCACAGTATTTTGCCTTTACAGGAAATGCCACTGGCGTCCCATGGTCAACTGTTGCTGATCTTGAAGCGAAGAGGCGCTATAGGCTTGGTCGATTGTGGATCATCGGCAGCCAGTGTGAGACGGACGGAACAGTTGAGCGCTATGCGGACTTTGTTGAGGCCTCAGGCCCCGATGAAGCTGATGGTGGCCCTCCGCTGCCCGTTATATCACGCAAGATACTCCACTCTTTCGATTGCCCTCCATGGAACTGGAACGTCTGATCTACGAACCGGAAGCGTTCAGAGAGTATCTAACTCGAGCACTTATCTAGGTCCAGTTGATAACTATTTAATCAGGAGATGGAGCCTGAGCATTATCTTGGTGCTTCGAGGTTGTTGAAACAGATTCTCCGTATTGGGTGTCATGATCCGCAGCGCCTAGGCCGTTATGCATGCAGATTACGGTCCGGCTACCTGGACTTGATGTTTCTGAAGCTTTCTAGCCTGATACGGTCAATGGTAGCAAGGTCACTCATTGCTACTAGAGTCCAAGGTCTGCCTTGGCTTTGACGGTTCGAAGTTTTAACGGGAAAGCTAGTCTTCGAACACGTTGATCAGCGCATAGGTGATTGACGCTGCATCCGGTACCGTTACCTGGTGCCACGAGCGGGCTGGCACCTGAACTATGTCCCCCTTGGCGACCGGGAATTCCGTAGCTCCACTTAACTCTGGCCGTTGGTCTTCGACCGGTAGACCTTCTACCCAATTTATCCGTTCGCTTCCAATCAGAACGGTTCCAGATCCTTCCAGGATCACGTAGAGGTCCCACTTGGTCTCGTGAATTTCTGGCTGGGTGTAGCCGGCCCGGTGGACGACCTGCACGTCATGTCGCCGCTGGTCGGCTTGAGGGAGTGCGTAGAGGAAGGTGAATGGAGTACCGAGAATACCTGGGTCGTCTCGGAGTCGATCCTACTAGTTCGGTCTTCCACCCTGTGAAGGACTCTGCATCCCAGTGGATGAACTCATCGGGACGGGGAGCATTCGTCAGGTCCCCGAACGGGTTTTGTGCGGATATATTGCTAAAAGCGAGAGAGGCGAAGACAATCATAACGGGCACAAGCCGCATAAATTTACCTCCTGTAGGGTTGGGATTCCTGAGCTTTGAACCCGGCGATTGTAGCGCGGTCGGCTCCTGGTGTGAACCGGTCTGACTAGGTTCTGCCGTGTCTGAATAGGCTTTCTTCGGCCGAAATTCCAGCGTTGTAGCTTCTATTCCCTTTCAAAGATAACGAACGTCCATGGAGGGTCATTGCGTGGATTCTCTGGAGGATTGGCAAGGGCAAACGCTCGCAAATACTGAAGTAAATGGACTTGGTGAAGAAACAGTTGAAGGTCAGCGCTGCCAGGAGCTCTGCCTCTGAGTGGCCCAAAGCGTGGAGCAATGAGGTTTTCGTAGCGGTCGGTCCACTCCGCATGGATCTCCCATGCTTCGTCGTGGAGTTGTAGCCACATTTCACAATTCCGTAGGGTCCAGCTGCTGGCTAGGATAACCATCACAGTCACCATGCAGACCTTGCCCCATTGGTGGCGTCCCCAGGTTTCCCATAGGACGGAGAGAGAGACGTAGAGCAGGATGGCGTAGCCGATGCCGACCAAAACTGAGATTCGGTCGCGCGTGTAAAGGAATCCCAAAGCGCTACCGCCGGTCACCAACGTAAGACCTAATGCAACCAACTGGAAGTCTCGAGGTGAGCACTTATGACGAAGGGGCACCAAGGAGGCCACGACTATGGTCGTGATGGTCGATGAAACTACGTGAAACCACAGCCAGACGGGAGTTTCCCTTAACAGAAATGATTCAATGAACTTGTATTGTCCGGCACGTGGTTCTGAGAACAAGACCGTCAGAGCAGATGCTGCCACGTTATAGATGGCGAAAAGATAGGGTGCCTGTCCAAACAGGTCATTGTATTGCGCGGGCGATAATTCGGAGAAGCCATAATTGGACTCTACGTAGTTGAGGGCCCCAGTCTGGTTACCCAGCATCAGACGAAAACAGGCGTAAATCGCCAGCGCTAGCCACGAGGCGGTGACCCCGCGCCGGTCTATTCCTGGGGCTCGAGCTAGCCAAAGTGCGGTTAGCACAGCCGGGACAAGGGCCCCAAGTTCCAAGAACAGTAGACCTAAGAGCGTTGACGGTAAAAACAGCCAACCGAAAGGCCCCCTCATTCGAGGCTCCATTACTAGTGCGGTTGTGGCCAGCAACAGAAGGGTGACCATTGAGTAGTGGTTGGGGGACAGTACGTCGAGTAAGATTTGCGTACTGGGCAGCCCTCCGATGCAGCACAGAGCGATGAGTGCTGCTGTAGAGCGGTGCCACCCCGATGGCCTCAAGATGCGAATCAGTACAGTGAGGATGATTAGGAATTGGATCAAAACCAGGCTCTTATAGAACCACAGGTTGAGCCCAGCGACGTCGTAGAGGAGCTTGACAAGTAATCTTTGGAACGGCCGATATTGTTGGCCACGACCAAATCCGTCAGCGAAAGTTTCCTGCCAACCCAGTGTTTCTGCTAAGGCAAATGACTGGACTAGATCGATCAATGGCCAAACTTGCGGAGCGAGTGCAAAGGCGATCGCTATCGTAAATCCTGTTGCCCACAATAGCGGAACCACTGTTGGGTAGCGACTTATCCAATTGTTTGAAGCAAGGTGCACGACGAAATTCCTGTCTCCACAGTAACCAGTGCAAGTGTAGCCTAGATTTTATACCCACTGGATTAGCAGCCCAGTTCATTACAAAGGTAGCTGATGTAGGGTGTCGATCTGTCTAAAAGACGCAACATAGGATGCTGGCTGGGAGTATTGGTTATATGCATGGAGATACCAGGGATTTGATAGTGGTCGCAATGGACTTAGAACCCTGGTTCTCTGGCCAAACTCTACCAACCTCACATGTTTTGTGTTGAGGCATTCCGTCATGTATGTGGGTCTGAGGGCGTTGGCCCAGTCTGCCGAACGCACCCGGTGTCCCCCAGATCGTCAGCTTTTAATCACGAACTTCGAATAGGTAGGTCATGTTGTCGAAATCTATCGTCCAAGATGCATACTGTCTGAGGAATTGGTGTGACAGGAGTCCATCTTGGATGTAGAACTCTGTCCAATAGCTGTTTGGTGTTCTTGATCCGTATTCCCCTGTGGCGGTGTGCTGGATCAATGGGCCGAGTCCCACCTGTTTAATTGAGAATTGGCCTGAGGCCCATAATCCTCCGCCTCCACCCACGGTCCCTTCCCTAATTCGGACCTCGGGTTCTTCTATGTCGAGATATTCCAGAGTCTGAATTGGCACTGTGACCATGTTTTGGCTTGCGAGGCCGGAGTCGATGAAGAAGGTTAATTCTTCTTTGTCGTTCAGGCTCCCGCGAGCCATCATGAGATGGGTTTGGTCCAACACAAATGGTATTTCGGCTGTGAGGCGCTCGCCCATATCTGCTCGAAGTCTACGGTTGTTTTCAGGGGAGCGCTCTCGGAGGACGAGTTGTTCACGTGCATAATCCAAGGAGCCTAGGAATTGTCGCATCGCGGCCGTGCCAATGATTCCGCCGATGGTGTAGCCTCCAAAACCTTGCGAAAAACGTTTTGTTGGAAGAATGGTGAGCGGCACCGTGTGGATGGTGACATCGCCAATCTTTACCGTCTCAGCCTTGCCGAAGCTGATTTCTTGTCGTAGGCCTCCCCCAAAAGTTCCCATTGCTGTTGTGATAGGACGGATTCCCATACGCAGGGCGATTTCAGAGTCGAGAATAAACATGTCTCCACCAGTGTCGAACAGCATTTGCACTGGAATACCATCGACTTCAACGGTGATCACCGGAAGAGGATCCGTGATATGGAACGGCGCGACGGAGATTCTTGCGTCTGTATGCCATTCGATTCGGTAGGGATTTTCGGTGAATGCTGCAGCTACTGCTGCATTCGGGAGCTGGATGCCAGGTGGAAACTGGATTTGATTGATTCGGTCGAAACGATTCTGTTGGTAGTAGGACAGTAGCTTGTTGACATTGGCTGCCACCTGGCCAGAGACATCGCCCGATTTTGCCTCCCGTAGTTGATTGTAAAGTGATACAGCGTCCTCGTAGTGTCCCGTTAGGTACTGGAGCTTGGCGGCCATTTCCACGGTTGCTATTGATGGACTGACCGCATCCATTAGAGGGAGAATCACCTCTCTGGCTTGCCAAAAGTCACCGCTTTCGAAGAGCAGGCGTCCATAGGCTAAACGGATTTCAGTCGTGCTCTGGTCTTGGCGGAAACTAATTGCTGCCTGTTCTAACGCTATCAGCACATCTGTGCGTGTTTTGCCTCCGCGGGGGCGGTCCTCTTGTGCCAGTGACAGTTGTGAGCACAAAAGCAGGAGCAAGGTCGTGGTGTGAAGGAGTGGCTTCATTGCACTAACTCTTCTGGCTATTGAAAACGTGTTCCATATGGGAAGGGGCCTTGATTATGGAAATCTGGAATAACGATTGTTTATTGGAGGTATCTTATGTTCCAAGAACGCTTATTGGAACACCCACGACATCAATAGATAGGTGAACAGGGCCTGGCCTCTCAGATATGAGAAGTGGTCTATTCGGTTCGTGAGGTTCGTTCAAACTCTGTTTTGTAGTTGTAGGTCAGTTTGATCGCTTGGTCCCGCGACGGCCCCCTATGGTCACCAATCGAGCGACTGGTGCCGTACAGTTAGGTTGGCATGAATCGATTTGACGGTTCTGCGTCTCTTACTGCATACCGAGTAACTTATGGCGTTGGATGCTTAACATCCAGCGTGGGTGTTCAAGACAGTATTGCGTGGCCAGCGCGGTGTTCCGAGCTAGATCGGGCCCATCCATCGGCTGTAAGAAGAAATGTTGGAAATCCATCTCCTCGAATTGTCTAGGGTCAACGTTCTGCTGAGGAAATACGAGCTTGATCTCGTTGCCTCGTTTGAGAATCTGTTGACTGCCACTCTTCGGGCTGACGCAGACCCAGTCAATGCCCGGCGGTAGTTCTCGGGTGCCGTTCGTTTCTATGGCAACGGTAAACCCTTCATCATGAAAGGCTTGGGTGAGCTCTTTGTCCAGTTGTAGTAGCGGCTCTCCTCCAGTACACACAACCAAGCGGCGCTCCCGGGAGCATTGAGTTTTTGGCCAACTCTTAGCAACGGTATCAGCTAGGTCCGTAGCTTCTTTGAATATACCGCCACCCGGACCGTCGGTTCCCACAAAGTCAGTGTCACAGAAATCGCAGGTGGCAGCCGCTCGGTCTCTTTCGAATCCGGACCAAAGGTTGCATCCGGCAAATCGACAGAAGACAGCGGCACGGCCAGCGTGTGCACCTTCTCCTTGTAGCGTGTAATAGACTTCTTTGATGTGGTAATTCATGTTTCCACTCGCATTGCTCAGTGGCATAGACTTTGCCTAAATTTTTAGTCCTAGCCTGTCGGTGTCTCGGCTTAGATCAACCCGAGGGAAGTCGCTCAGAATCGGTTCGCGAATGCTTCGCAACTCGAGGCTATCCTATCGCGTTACTCGAAATGGGTCCTGAGGGTTCTGTGATTGCCGAGTCTGACATGTGTTACCAGCATTGATAGAATATTTGCAATGCTTTACAGTTTTTGGTTTGAATGAAGATATCTGACTAACAAGCCATAGGAGGTTTAGGGATGTTGTTTGGTATGGTCTACGCACTGAGGAACCCGACGGAGCAGACAGATAGACGGACGTTAAACCTGTTTACGAACTGGACCCCCCCGCAAGGCTTTGAATTTAAATCACACTATGAGTTTTCTGATGGCAGTGGCGGCATGGGAACTGTCGAGGTCGCGTCGCCAGAAGCCATGTATGAAGCGGTAGCGCCCTATCGAGACACTCTGGAGTTCAAGATTTCACCCATCGTTGAGGTGTCGGTTGCGGTGCCAATCCTCCAGAAGGCCCAAGGGTGGGCTGACTCGATTGACTAGCGAGCTATCCGATAGCTGCTTGGTTGGAAACTGTCAGGCTACTTTACTTGATTAGCTGGACCAATTATTGAAGCGGTCTGCGTGCGATGTAGTGAAGATTCAATGGAGACCTGGCACTCCGAGCCAATGAGTGCCTTTGTCGCTTGGAAGAGACAATGGAACCCGCTGAAGAGTAAAGCGAACGTGTCTAAATGCGGGGTGACACGTTCGCTTGAGGAAGCTACATCGCACGCAGTGTACTAACCCACTTACATCAGAAGAACCGGATGCTGTAGCTTGCCCGGACGCCTCGGCCGATTTCCGGTGCTAGGTCCTTGATGAAAGACGTGTGATTACGGTAAAGCTCATTGGTCAAATTGTAGGCACTGAGGCCAATCACATGGGCCGCAGTGGGTTGAGTCCACACGTACGATAGTCGAAGATTTAAGACGGAGTAGCCGCTAGTCACGGTTTCTGATTTGTAGATCTGGTTCTGAGCAGCTGCCACAATTATCTCTGGACTCACAGTGAGATCCTTGTATGGAAGATCAAGGCTTATTCGGCCTCTCAGTGGTGGTATCCGTGGAAGGCCTTCCCCAGAGTTTTTGAGTTCTGCGTCAACTGCTCCGAAACCTGCGTTGAGCCACGCTCTGTTGCCAATTCGCCCGCTCGCTTCGGCGTCGAAACCCAAAAAGCGGCTATCAGCTTGCTGAATGGTCCCTATTCTCAGACCGTGGGCCATCTCGTCGGTTATTGAACTAAACACGAAATTATCGATGTCATAAACATACGCGTTGAAACTGCCTCTCACATTTGGAGATTGGTGGCGCAGACTGACATCGAGCCCTATGGTAGTTTCACTGTTAAGCTCAGAGTCCCCGACTTCAAACGTCAGGCTGCCTACGTGAGGCCCGAAATTGTAGAGTTCTGAAAGGGATGGGGCGCGATGTGAACCTGTGAGATTGGTAACGAAGGTTGTGTTGCTGCCGAGGTTAGTGAGGATGCCCGCTGATACGGAATTTCCGGCAAAGTTTCGGTTCCTAACAGCTGGCGCCTCTGGTTCGTGCTCCTCGTCGTGATCGTCGTCATCGTCGTGATCGTCGTGATCGTCGTGATCGTCGTCATCGTCATGATCGTCATGATCGTCATGATCGTCCTCTTCGTCGTGGCCGGTTCGTTCACCGACGTTGTAGTCATTGCCCTCCAGGCGGCCCCCGAATTGGACTCGGACTCGTCCGAAGTCGAGTTCCTCATAAGCGAAGGCGGCAATGGCGGTTTGGCTTGTTGGCGGGGCGAGAGCTTCCGCTCCAGTCGCGGAGAAATTACGTCGCAGCGCCCAGGCACCGAACTTGCCCGACAACCTTCCGGTGCTTCGCTGTGTGAACTCAGCTCTAGTTACGTAGCTACGATTCAAGAAGGAAGTATGGATACTGTCGACTCCGCCCTCGTTTTCGAGCTCGTCGTGCCTCCAGTCGGTTGTATTGAAGCTGATCTGAAACCCCTCGATCAGCCGGTTGTCCAAGTTTGCCATGCCCACGTCAAATCGGCCAACGCGTCGACGTGAGTCGAGGTCGACATAAAGTTCGTCCTCTTCCTCATCGTGATCGTCGTGATCGTCGTGTCCTTCTGCATGGTCATGTTCGTGGTATTCACCCGCAAATGGAACACCGTAGCGGCCATCCTCGATGGTGAAGCCGCTGGTTGCAAATAGCTTGTCACCAAGGTAGCCAATTCCCGCGCGACCAGTCGATATCTGGGTTCCAGAATTCTCTATCTTTCCCGATGGGGTGTTGTAATCGCCAGTTCGTCTGGAGCCACCGGAACCCCACAGCAGTAGGTTGCCTTGGCGGTGTTGCAGACCAGCATTGCTGCCAAACTGTTGGTCGGCTGATCCTGTATCGATGCTGAACTGACCTCTGGTGTTATCGCCTCGGGTTTGCCGAAACGATTCATGGGGGGTGATAGCATTGACCACGCCCCCGACAGCATTGGAACCGTAGAGGAGTGTCGCTGGGCCGCGTACAAGTTCTACTCTGTCCAATCCGTTCGGGTCAGTCAGTACACCATGGTCGCCAGAACTACTACTGAGGTCACCGGTTCGAATACCATCCTCCATGATGAGGACTCGATCGCCATCGAAGCCGCGGATGATCGGGCGGCTTGAGCCCGGACCGAAGCTGCGCTTGGCTACCCCGGGCTCGTTTTGAAGGACCTCGCCAAGGGTTGTTTGTGGATTGGCAATAAGTTCGAAATTGTCAAGGACCGTGACAGCATTGAACGCATCATAGGCTGCCACCGCACCACTAGGAGTTGCAGTGACTGTTACATCTTCATGAACCGCGGACAGTTGCACGGGTAGGTCCGTCGTCACAGAGTCACCGGCTTGTATCGAGAGGACCAGTCGTTCACCGGTTAGATGGTCTCGTTGCGCAAAAATCTCGTAGGTGCCTGGAGGGATATTGTGAATTTCGTAATTACCGGTCGCATCACTTTCAGTTTGGAAGGATGTCCCGACAACGAGGACCAGCGCGTTGCCGATGGGTTGGCCTTCGAGTGTGACCAGGCCCGTGACCGTGCCGCCTTCCTGGGCGTGTGTAGGACGGCTTAGAAGCAGAATGATACAAACAGTTAAGCAATGAAGCTTTGATTTAAACAACGGACTTGCCCCTTTTGTGAATAACGTTTCCGAATTAATCCTTCTGATCTAGGCAACCGAATAACCGGGATAAACCAAAGAACTTTGGTTTATCGGTCAAGTCGCTGGGTTGAAATTAGCGCCCACTACACCACCGAATGGCGATGTAAGTTTTGGTTAAGCCTAGGTTTCGTGCGTAAGATCAGCAGGTCGGAGGAGCGCGGTTGGGGCTTGAGTAACGGTCGTTAACTAGAAGCCGTGAAGCGGCAGGTCGGTCGATGGTTTCACCGGACCAGACTATTTGGATACTGCTACTGCTAAATGAATGGTCTAGCGGTTGATTGCGAACCTTGCAGAGTGCGCATTCTTGGCCTTGTTCGTGGTTCGTGTGCCCACCAGCCACAATGGTGGCGGCGGCCACAATGCTGACGGCGATAATGCCTAACCACTGTCGGCTACTTTTTGCCCGGGTAGCGGTAGCGCACCTGGCAAGAAGGCTTTCGATCCTCATTCCGTTTCAGCCTAACTCGGATGGCGGCCTTTTGGCAAATTGCGTTTCACGGGAGTGGTAGAAGTGGTTGACGATCTTCCGGAAGTGATTGGGCAAAAGCAGCCAACACAGCGGCATCTGCGGCATGCGAACCCATTAGACTCACGAGGTCCACTAGGTCCTGTTCTCCGAACGCTGATACGGCTCTGGTGTAGGTGGCTGAGCTGACATTGTGGTTGCCGAATAGCTCCCGAACGAAGGCGACCAGCGCTGCATCCCTTTCGTTTAGGCTATCAAGCGGACGGTGGTGTCGAATGATATCAATCACCTCAGGTTCCAGCCCTGCCTGGAGCGCCTGTGGCTCGTTCATGGTCCAGTCATATTGTGAATCATGTGCTCTGGCAGTTGCTAGGATTACCAGCATTGTCAGTCGGTCCCCGACCCTCGACTCAAGCGTCTGCAGTCCTCTGCCATAAGCGCGAATCTGTCCAGGTCCAAGTCCTCCAGGTGATGCCATGCGGCCATAAAGTACGCTCACCGAGGTTTGGTATGGACCTGAGCGCAATGGCAGGCGGCTGCGGGAATCGGGGTGGATATCGTCGGGATAGGTGAACGGTAATGGGAGGGACTGGCGCCAGCCCAGGGGCATCTGTTGGTTGAACGCGGTCAGTGTTGCGGCGGTTGACGCGTAACGACCCATTAGGTCAATCAGGTCAACCAGGTTGGTCTTGCCCAATTGGGTGAGGGCTCTAGCGTAGGTATCAGAACCAAGTTTTCGGGTCGTGAAGAGTTCGCGGCCGACCTCCATGATGATTGCTTCCGGGTCACCCACGCCGGTGAGCGGTCGCCGATGCCGTACGATGTCGATGAGTATTTCGTCTAGGCCAACTGCTAATGCGTCCAGCTCGTGCAGTGCCCACTCATAGGGTTGGTGGTGCTCACGGGCCGTGGTCAAGATAGCAAGTTCGGTCAACCGACGTCCCAGTGGACCCGAAAACCGAAGGTCGGTACCTGAGCCATGGAGCCGGAGTGCTGCAGCCCCCATGCCTACACTTGCAGAATTCTCATTTTGGGCTGCCGCATCGTAGAGGGCTTGCCGTCTGGCATCGAGTTCTTCGCGAGCGATCGGAGGGAGGCGGTTCCTTGAGGCTTGATGAATAGCGTCAGGCTGTTGACCGGCGTAAGCAACGCGCGGGTCGGCGGTTGGAATGGACCCCGTCCATACAATTACGAGTGCTATCGGTAACCATCGTCTCATCGATGCCTCCTGGTCCATGAAGTAGGGGTATTGCGTCTTATTGTAATTCGATTACCCTGTGGGCGTACATCTCCTGTGACAGGGTCGTGGTCGGCATGACAGTCTGACAAGAGGGGAGACCGGCTGTTTGTCGAATTGGCTTCTCTGAAAGCCGATGTCTAGGGAGTTGAGAAGTTTGGTTGGGAACCAGTGAGTATTGAACGCTGAGTAGCTAGACTGGGTTTCACTTGTGCGAGGTAACCATTTGCGGGCTGACGTTAAGTAACCGGCACTGGATAGAGGATGCAGTGCACTACTGACTCGTGAGCCACTTTGATGTCATGGGGATAATGACCGGGTGCAGTCTCTGCTGACCTGGCTCGCTATGACGTACTGGGAAGGAGAACGCTGTGGCAGATATCACAGTAACACTTAGGCAACACGAGACCACTGGAAGCATCGCTACTATTCGTAACCACCAGCTTGTCATGGACCGACCCGAGGCAAAAGGAGGACACAATATCGGTCCGATGGGAGGCGAAGCGTTGTTGGCGTCTTTAGGGGGCTGTTTCATGAGCAATCTTAGGGCGGCCATTGCAGCGCGAGACGAGGTCATCGTCAACGATATCGCCTTGTCGATAACTGCCACAGTGGCCCCTGATTCAGCTCGGTTTTCTGCCATTCATCTGCAAGTGGCAGCGGATGCCGACACGAGTCAACTTCAAAAATTGGTGACCATTGCCGACAGGTCCTGTATCGCTGCGAACACCTTGCGGTCGGCCCTAGATTTGACCGTTGCAGTGTCATGATGGTTCGAGAGGGTTAGCCTCGCAATAAACCGCAGATTCTCCATTCCCTATTCATCCAGTGTTTGAGGTGTTGGATTGTGCCTTTGTTATCCGGGATCGGTTTCGTGGGCGAGATTACAGCCCGTCAACACGGCAATAATGTCTGGTTCCGTTTTCCCCGTGTGTGTTTGGCACCGTGGTGTGGGAGCGGTTGGCTACGTCTTCTGTTGTTTAGCGGCTTCACGATGGTTGCGGCTACAGGATGGGCCCAGACAGATGCCGGTGGGTCAAAAACACGGAAGCACGTAGTCTCAGCGAATCCAGTGACTATGTTTTTGGGGGCGTGGTACAACGGGGAATACGAACGGCGAATTTCAAGCGTT
>CEUS01283632.1_pt1 | contig 15169 bp, 16 predicted proteins | sample 427031 | NCBI WGS metagenome assembly CEUS01 (sample SAMEA2622837, study PRJEB7988) | marine metagenome | biome: marine biome (ENVO:00000447); feature: marine epipelagic mixed layer (ENVO:xxxxxxxxx); material: "saline water (ENVO:00002010), including plankton (ENVO:xxxxxxxx)" | depth 140 m | reverse complement strand
CTAGAAAGCTCGGGCCTGGCTGTATCACCATCCGTAGTCGGAGCAGTAAAGGACGTGCAATCATTGAAGTTAATGACAATGGAGTTGGAATGTTAATGGATGGTCTAAATACACCAAGATCGACAGGTATTGGTCTGGCTAATGTGCGAGAAAGACTTCGAGTTATATATGGTGCAGCGTATCAGTTAAAACTAACTAGCGAACCTGGCAAGGGAACTTCTGCACAAATTGAGGTGCCAGAACTAATGGAACCAACACGGATTAACGTATAGTTCTGATGAGCGATCCTCTACGTATCATTGTCGTTGACGACGAAAGGCTTGCTCGCGAGGAGCTTTGCTACCAACTCAAGAAAATTCCAGAAATTAAAGTCGTAGCCCAGGCTGAGAATGGCATAGAAGCTCTGACACTAATTGAGCAGCATAAACCAGATCTTGTTTTTCTAGATGTCCAAATGCCTGGACTTACAGGGTTCGAGGTAATACAACATCTCTTAAAACAAAAACAGTCTATGGGTATTATTTTTGTGACAGCCTACGATCAACATGCTATCGAAGCCTTTGAAGTTAATGCTATCGACTACCTCCTGAAACCAATTGAAATAAACCGTTTACTCAAAGCCGTTCAGAGAGCAAAACAGCGACTCCAGTTAGAAAAAACAACACAGGTTGACATACCTGACAACCAACTCGAACGCATTGTTGGACTACTTTCCAATAAGCAAGGACGACGTGATCAAGTCGCTATTCGTTCAGATAAGCGATTCTTGCTTATTCAAGCTGAAGAAATCATCTTTGCCTCTTTAGCTGATGAGTCGATTAATATAGTTACAGGTGATATTACGGGTATTTCAAACTATCGAACTCTGGATGAGTTGCAGGCTAAACTTGACCCAGAAGTTTTCTGGAGAGTCCACCGTTCACACCTAGTAAACATTCACCAAATTAAGGAGATAGTCCCTTGGGTCAGCAGAAATTACATTCTGAGAATGAAAGACGAGAAGATGACGGAAATACCGGTCAGTCGATCTCAGACCAAGAAACTTCGGGAGCACCTCAAACTCTAATGGACTCCACAATTAAAGAGAGTAAAGAACAGCCAGCTGACGAGACAACTACCAATATCTCAGTACCAGATACGCTTCCACCATCCAGTGAAAATAGCAGCGAAGATTGGATTCAAAGAACATTCACCAAGCAACGTCTAAATGTAATTAAAGAAGAACTATTTGTATGGTTCAAAACTATTGTATCGGCATGTGTCTATGCCACTTTGATTGTCACGTTTGGCTTTCAGGTTGCCCGTGTCGAAGGCCAGAGCATGGCGCCGACTCTTGCTGATCAGGATCGCTTAATTGTTAACAAGCTCGCATACCGTATGGGTGAACCACGACGCGGGGACATTGTGATGCTGCACTACCCGCTAAATCCAGATAAGTCTTTTGTAAAAAGAGTCATCGCTGAAGAGAGTGATTCCGTTCGGATAGTTAATGGCCAAGTCTATGTTAATAACGTACCAATGACAGATGACTTTGTCCCACCTGAATTCAGAAGTCATGATGACTTTGGGCCTACAGTGATTCGCGAAGGCTACTACTTTGTCTTGGGAGACCATAGAAATAATAGCTCTGACAGCCGACACTGGGGGGAAGTACCTAAAAAGTATATTATTGGAAAAGTGCAACTTCGTTGGTGGCCATTACCTACTGCAAGAATTTTTTAGCACCTTCTTATCAACAAGCACACAGACAACTCTTGTGTAACGCTATTTCGTCAATTTCAAATTACGAGTTTTCTTAGTACGTCGTGTCTTAAGGCTCTGGCGATGATACGCTCCACTCTTCCCGCCTCGTTTCTCGATAAGACAAATCTTGCCAATCACTATTGTATTATCAACAGCTTTAAGCATGTCATAAACAGTTAATGCTGCCACAGCGACTGCGGTAAGGGCTTCCATTTCAACACCGGTTTGAGCTGTAGTTCTGACACGAGCTTCCACGCTATAACCAGAGCGTGTCGGAGAAAAATCTACTGCTACATGAGTTAATGAGAGTGGGTGGCACAATGGAATCAATTCAGCAGTACGTTTTGCAGCTAAAATCCCAGCCACACGGGCAGCTTGAAGAGGATCACCTTTTGCAACGCCTCCATGACGTATGAGACTCCGAGCGTGAGCATTGATCTGGAGCTCACCCCTGGCAAGGGCCTCCCTCTCAGTCACTGACTTGCTTCCGACATCAACCATCTTGACGTGGCCCTTTGAATCAATATGCGACAAATTCGACTTATTCATTAAAGTTTTAATCCCTAGTCAGATAAAACAAAATTGTTACAACTTAGTGATTGTAGCGACCTATAAAAAACCTAGTCAATTAGGATATCTAGCCTGTTGCTAAGTATTACCATCTGCGCCTTTTTTACAAAACTCCCATGACAATAAGAACCTGCACAGACAAGCCCACGTACAATAAGGGTTATGAGGCGAGAGAGACTAACACAAGTTGAAATTTTTATAATAACAATCTCGGCTTTCTTGTTAATCACTACCTTCTCTGCTCAGACGCCAGCATGGAAACCTGTAACCACAGAAGGCCTTAAACAATTCTCAGCCTTTTATCATCTGCAACCAGTTTTAGTCAGAGGAAATTTATTTAAAGCGGATAATCGCTTAATAGTTCAAGCTGAGACTGCTGAAATTTTCATTCTCAATCTAAAAAACAATGACCTTTTAAATGAGCGTGTTGATATCCGAGGTCAATTCATAGATGTCGGTCGCCTAGAACCAGGTGATTATCGCCTGAGCACCTACAAACGTCCAACTCATGCTGCGTGGCCAAATCCAGGAGAAGAGCTAATAATTGATGTAATAGACTTGGTTCAAGTTCAAAACATAAACCCTGCCACATCGATTCGATCGTTTGTCCTAGAGCCTGAACGCTTTGAAAATCAAATCATCACAGTTGTTGGTCAATTTCGGGGACGCAACTTATTTGGAGACCTGCCTAGCGCTCCCCGTCAAAGTCGATATGACTTTGTACTCAAATCGGGTGAGGCATCAATCTGGATTGTTGGTCTTCAACCACGTGGAAAAAACTTTAATCTTGATATTAATACTCGAGTAGATACCAATAAGTGGCTCAAAATTACTGGTGCTTTACATCAAAAAAGTGGGCTAGTAATGATTGAGGGAACCCGCATCGAAGTTACAGAAAAACAAACGTCTGCGTCAAACAACACAACCAAACCAATTCCATCGTCATCTTCGTTGCCACCAATAACAGTAGTCTTTAGTGACCCAACGCCAGGTGAAATAGATGTGGACCACACAAAACTTGTACGAATACAATTTGAACGTCACATCAAAACATCAACATTAACAGACCGTGTTAAAGTCGTGTATCTTGATGACAAACAAGAAGAGTCTGATGCTTTAGAGTGGCAGTCTTACTATAATGCTGAAGTTCGAGCCCTTGAACTTAAATTTGTAGAACCTCTTAAACCCTACAGTACGATACGCATTGAATTACTTGATGGAATCGAGTCTCTAGATGGAGCCCTAGTATTACCCTGGTCACTTACCTTTAGAACTCTCAACAAACAATAATTACGATCCAGAACGAAGAAAATTACTTCCATTTACTCACCATTGTGAATAATGGGGTTTTTTGATTCAGCGAGCAGTGCCTCAATCTCAGTTCTCACCCGTCGTATAAGCTTATTCCGATCAGCATACTTAAGCCCTACTGTTGGGATTGGCTTACCTGTACGAACAACAACCGTTGCAGGTCTCACAATCGGACTACCCTTGCGCATGGATGATCGCCCACCACAAATCGCTACTGGAACAATTGGCGCTTGTGCCTCAAGCGCCATAACAAAGCCCCCTTTCTTAAAAGGTAGCAAATCTCCTGTTCGGCTTCGTGTGCCCTCTGGAAAGATAAGAAACGAATTTCCTGAACGGATTGACGCAGCGCCACGTTCAATTGATACTCTTGCTTTTTCACGATTTGCTCTATCTACTGGTATAAACCCACCAATATCAAATACTGTTCCCATCAATGGAAACTTGTGCAGTTCAGCCTTGTAAAAAACATGAAGACGTTTGTGCAATGCATTAAACAAAACTGGTGGATCAACATTACTCTCGTGGTTAGAACAAAAAACAATAGACTCAGTATTCAAATATTCTGGACCTATTACACGGTAGCGAATACCAACTAAGTTTAATGCTAACCAAGCTCCCCAATGGCCGAGAGTAAAGAGCACTTGCTTCCAGCGAAACACTAGAGCAATAACAATGCCTAGTGGTGCTGCAATTGCGATATAAAGAAGTATGACGAGATACGCCAGAACCGAACGGGCGCCTGCTAAAATTGTAGACAGCATACACACGCCGACCATAGCCAAGATAAATAGAATGCCCTAAAACCAGTTGCAAAGAACTGGGCATTGCAAGTCACTAAATGGAAATGGTAATTAAGAAGCCCTTGCTGCCGTCCGCTTACTGTTAGTGGCACGAGCTGCTCTTGCTGCTGCCTTTGCAGCTTTTGCCTTCGCAGCTTTTGTAGCCTTTGCGCGAGCTGATCTAGCAACATTTCTGGCTTTTGTGATGAAACATTTTTCCAAGGCTTGACTGACTTTTAACTCAACATCAGATGATTTTTCACGCATCACCTCTGATATCTCTGAGATAATCAACGCCTTCGCCCTATCAAGCATTCGCTTCTCACGAAATGACAAGCTTTTTGACTTACTCAAAAACGTCAAACTCTTGAGAACATCAACCATGTCATAGATAGAACCAGTACGCATCTTATCTGAATTGTCTTTAAAGCGACCTTTCCAATTCTGATGATTGTCAATCTTGCCGTTACTCAATAACGTAAATAAATGGTCAACTTCCTGATCAGTAATTGCCTTTCTCAGGCCAACACCGTCAACATTGCTAACCGGTACTAAAACCGTGGTGTCATTAGCTACGATACGTAAATGAAAGAATCCAGCAGTGGTTCCAAAAATAGTTTTTTCTTCAATGCCTTCAACTATACCGAGCCCATGATTTGGGTAAATGACCTTATCTCCAACTTCGAATGTCACATTGCCCCCGCTGCCGCAAAAAGATTGTTGGTAGGAGTAAAATTTTGCTTAAAACTGCACCCATCATTATAACTCTGCCAGGGTGCTTGATCAATCCATAATAGACAAAAATAGGCCGTTTTTTTCAATTTTCAAGGGTTTACAGTCTTTTAAAAATGGTAAAAAGCAGGAGAATTACCTTTATCAAACTAACTACTAAAACTTGGAGTCAACTGGTCCTATTCCAGTTCCAGGCACTCACCCCTTGCAGATCAACTATCTCTGATTCTTATTGGATGGATTATGCTTGTTTTTGTATTGCTCTGCCCGTAGTGCTCGAACTAGCAAGAGATTAATCAGCACCAAGATCAAAAGCAAAATCCCTAGGTAAGCAAAGAGGTATCCCATTTCATGCAGAGCACTCGCCCTCCATTATCACGGGTTTAAACTCTGTCTTCTGATCAAGGTCAATAAAGCATTCAGGATCTGCTTCATCTTTAGCAAGATATTCAAGATCACTCAGTGCTTGCTTTGCATCCTCTAGTGACAAGCGTTGGAAGAATGCTGCCGCAGACTCGGAATCAACACGTCGATCGCGATAGAGAACTAGTAGACGCTCCACAACATCTGATATTCGTCGGGCGGGCACCTTAGCTACAAGCCGCCCGAAAGAAGCTCCGGTTTCACCAACTTCACCACCAATCAGAACAAAGTATTGAGGCACAGCCTTCCCGCCTAAGCGACGGACACTCCCCTGGAATCCAATTGACGAAATATGATGCTGCCCACATCCATTAGGGCATCCACTGATTTTAATGTCAGCCCCATTAGCAATATTGATAAGGTCTGGACGCTGAGAAAGATCTTCCGTTAGAACACGACCAAGCCCACGAGAATGTGTTACAGCCAGACGACACGTTTCAGCACCAGGGCAACTAGTTACATCTGCAATGGTATTAGCGTTTGGTGATCCAAGTCCGATTTCCTCAAGAGAGGCCCATACTGATTGTAAGTCTTCTTCAGGTACCCAACGCATAACAAGATTCTGTTGCGCTGTCACTCTAACAACACCATCAGCATAGGACCGAGCAATCGTTGCAACCGCGCGCATCTGACCTGCAGTAATATCCCCAAGTGGCAAACGTACAGTAGCAATGCTGTATCCAGCCTGAGCTTGAGCACGAATGTTCGTTTCTTTCCAATGCTCAAATGTTTCAGGAAGCACACGTAGTTTTACTTGTCCAGGATGCAACCCTGGACCTGTTGTCTTTGTTGAGGAGCCCATAGCTGCAAGGGCCTTAGCAGATGGCGCCTTAGGTTTTGACCAGTTAGGAGCCTCCTGGACAGGTGGAGATTCTGGGTTAAATGATAATGGAATCCTGCCTTCTTGCCTGACTGTAGCTAGCGTTTGCTCAAATTCTGAACGCCACTTATCCCAACCAATCTCTTTAATCAGGAACTTCATCCGGTTCCGTTGTCGATGCTCGTAATCTCCCAGCCTGTGGTAAACCCGTATGATTGCTTCGGCAACCTCAAGTATTTCGTTAACCGGTAAAAACTCATATAACAGATGCCCAGTAGTACACATAATCGATGTACTCCCAGCAACGGTAACCCTGAACCCTCGAGTCCTTTGACCATCTTTATGGTTTTCAAGAGCCCTAAAACCAATGTCATTAATAGCAGTGACAACATGATCCGTCTGGCATCCCTCAAATGCAATTTTGAATTTCCGTGGCAACGATGCACTCAACTCATGCCTGAGGAAATGCCGTGTCATAGCCTCTCCGTAAGGTGTGACATCAAATACTTCATCTGCAGCAACACCCGCATACTGACATGCTGTGATGTTCCTGACTGAATTGCCACATGCCTCCCGCGTGGTAACACCACCAGCTGCTAACATGCGCTGCGCAGTTTCTACATCGTGTAATGGAACGAAGTGAAACTGGACATTTTGACGCGTTGTAATATGTCCGAAACCACGTGAAAACCGTTCGGCTACTTGACTGAGGATGTCGAGCTGATCCGCATTAATAATGCCCTGGGGAATTTTCACGCGGAGCATGCACTCAGGTTGACGTTGTCCATAGGTGCCACGCACCAGACGAAATCGACGCCAATCCTCTGGAGAAATTTCACCCCGCTCATAACTTTCGAGCGTTGCTACAAATTCGTCAATATCCTGTTGAGTAGCAAATGACAGATCAGCTCTACCAGCCGCACTTGAATCTCTGTCAACGGCCATGCTGTATCTCCATATGCTCTGTTTCCACTGCGACCGCCGTCACCATATCTCTTACACCCACCACATCTCCAATTACAATAACACCAGGCAACTCAGACGTCTCAATTGTTGCTAGTTTTTCTAGTGGACCAGTCCAAACAACCTGTTCCTCACACCCAGCCGCGGCTATGATAGCTGTTAAAGTTGTCGCCTTCCAACCTCGTGCAAGTAATAACTCGACAACCTCAAGCCGGTGATGCATTCCCATCAAGACAATAACAGTCAATCGATTTGGTCGAACCCCATCAAGAATTGATTCCATTACCGATGGATGATGCCCCGAAACTATAAGCACGCCGGAAGCGGTACCCCTGTGTGTCACCGGGATCCCTGCAAGTGCCGGTGCAGCTAGAGCAGAACTCACACCAGGGATAACCTCAAATGGCACACCCGCAGCTACTAGTGATATAGCCTCTTCAGCACCACGACCGAACATAAAAGGATCTCCACCCTTAAGCCGAACCACCTGCTTTCCACGACGTGCAGTCCGAACTAAAAGCTGGTTCACCGTGTCCTGACATACTCCTTTTTCCCCCGCGCGCTTGCCAACCCTGAAACAACGGGCAGTTGTTCGTTGGGTCAAGGCTAGGCCATCAATTAATGCGTCGTAATACACAATGTCAGCCTCAGCAATACGACGTGCTGCTCGGACAGTCCACAGGTCAGGATCTCCAGGTCCAGCTCCCACAATAGAAACAAACCCAACTCGGGTCACTGTGCCTCTCCTCTTGGATGACGTTTCTGGTAGATCTCATTCAACCGTGCAAGTAAACGCTCACGGCGATCTTCCATTGGTACTCCATGCTGTTGCCATACGCTGCGCTGTCTTACGGACTCTTCGAGCCACATTTCTAGATCCACTGGAAGCATGGCATCAAGAGCTTCTCGAAGCAATGCCGACAATGCTGGCGCCAGGCCAGAGGTCGAAATAGCCAACATAATCGGCCCTCGAGAGATAACACTAGCTGCATATGCAGAAGCGTTGCCTGGATCGTCAATAGCATTAACAAACACTCGTCGAGCTCCCCCAGCAACGGAAACAAGCTGGTTCACTTCTGGTGGTGCAGCTGCCACTACAAACCAGACACCGTCCAAGTCAGACTCCACAAACTCCCGCTTCTCTATAGTTACCGGAAGCTTCGTTATAGCCTTGCAAATCTTAGGCGCTACAACCGTAACGTGAGCGCCAGCACTAACCAACCTCTCAACCTTTCCCGTTGCCACAACTCCACCACCAACGACTAGCACTGGGCGACTCTGAAGCTTCAAAAAAATTGGCAATAATGGTTCTGCTTGCATAACTCAATAAACTCAAAGTTCACGTTTTGTTCTTATGTAGTACAACCGGCGAAGGGGCTCCCTCATGGAGTCCGCATTCAGTCTTCTCACGACCCTGCCAACGACCTGCACGCTCATCCTGTCCAAGTTGTACCTGAGCAGTACAGGGTTCACACCCAATACTTGGGTATCCAGCATCGTGTAGCGGGTTGTACGGCACATCGTGTTTGCGTAAGTAATCCCAAACTTCTTCCTGTTTCCAAGTAACCAAAGGGTTGGTTTTGACTAACCCAAATGTCAGATCCCATTCAATGGCACGCGCATTACGTCTTGCTTCACTCTGTTCGCGTCTAATGCCAGTGATCCATGCCTGATAACGGTCTAGCTCTCGGCGCAGAGGGACTATCTTGCGAAGATGACAACATCTATCTGGCTCACTTTTCCAAAGCTTGTCGATCTCAGGGGAAGGTGGTCCATCAACTGGTAAAAGATCGGTACGCATCGCAACGATATTTATGTCGTACCGTTTCTCCAAACGTGACCAAAGCGCATAGGTTTCTTTGAACAGCACACCGGTATCAATGGTTGCCACGGTAATAGGTAGTTTCTGTTGAAAAATCATGTCCAGAATGACACAATCCTCTGCCCCGAGACTTGTCGAAAAAAGAATCTCACCCTTGAATCGCTGTGCCACCCAAGCAAGTAACGCTTCCGGCGATAAAGCCTCCAAAGTCTGGAGGTCTTTTTCAATATCATTCGTCAGCATGGAATCTTTACCATTATCCATCCCCACTCGAAAAAAGTTGGAATGCTAGTCCTATCAAAACCACTGACAATCCAATACGAAGCCATCGTTCCGGCATCTTGGTTGCCAATGACACACCTAAGAGTGCTCCTGGCACGCCTCCTAATAGAACCCACATCATTAGATTAAGATCAACTCGTCCCGCTACAAAGTGTCCTAAGCTGGCCACGGACGTCAGTAGAAAAGCATGCGCAAGATCGGTGCCAACTACTTGTATCGCAGCCATCGGAAAAAAAACTAATAACACCGCGAGCAGTAACGACCCACTGCCAACACTGGTCATTGTGACTAAAAGTCCGGTCACAAATCCAAGCGTAATTGCAACACCGACGCTAGGTCCCTGTTCTTCTAACAAGTTAGAGTGACGCGGACGTAAGCGCAGAAGCCCAGTGACTCCCGCCAAGAACAAAAGAATGGCTAGCAACTGTTGCAGGTACGACTCCAATGCGACTACCCCTTGTAACTGCTGCAGAATAGTCAAACCAACCAACACACCAGGGATCGAACCAATTGCCAGTCGCCAGACACTCTGCCAGTGAACCTGTGACCTCCAAATAAAAGCACCGCCAGCTACAAATTTCATGACGGCGGCAATAGCAACGCCAGTACCAATAGCAATCGACGGCGATATCCCCATAATGAGTATAAGAGCTGGGGTTAGTAACGCCCCTCCACCAGTGGAAGTAGCACCAACACATAGACCCGTTATAAAACCTACCGCTACTGTCGTTATATCCATGACCCGTTCATCACTAACCACCAACAACAATTCACTGCATACAACCTATAACAAGGCAGTCATCTAAAAAAAGCCCGGAACTATGTCCCGGGCTTTGGAATTCTGCTCTCTGGTGCACTCAATATAAAGAGTTCACCGAGACATTCGTTTGCCCGGTACTGTAGGATTTCTACAACAGCAAGTAGCTTTCTTGCCCACAATAGACCTCCATACATTGGACATAAATATCAGCTATGGCTACGACGACACTGTTGCCATATCATCACCAATAACAGCTTCAACATCACGCACGCTTCGTCCAACCTTCACAGTCTCCAGTACCCGATCACGCATGATTTCTGAAGTTTTGTATCCATTACCTGTGATAAGTACCACAATCGACTCGTCAGGTGGAATTACACCGTCCGCTAAAAGTCGCCGTGTTGCTGCCAGTGTGGTCCCACCTGCTGGCTCCGTCCAGATTCCTTCGGTACGCGCCAGTAAATCAATCGAATCAAGAATTTCTTCGTCTGAAACAGCCACCCCAGAACCGCCTGTTTGGCGTACTGACGCAAGAACTTGAAACCCATCAGCTGGATTTCCAATGGCTAATGATTTCGCAATTGTCGATGGGCGAACAGGATCTGGGAAATCTAGCCCCTCTTCCAATGCATGGACAACAGGAGCGGACCCTGCGGGCTGCGCAGCATATATCTTTGGCAATGGGTCAGAGACCAAACCCAGATCTACAAATTCTTCAAATCCCCGCAGAACCCGAGGTAAAAGAGTGCCCCCCGCTACAGGTGACACCAAGTGTTTCGGGAAGTGCCAACCAAGTTGTTCTGCAACTTCAAAACCCATTGTTTTAGCACCTTCAGCGTAATAACTCCGAAGATTGATGTTAGCAAAACCCCATCCATAACGATCGGCAAGCTGTGTGCATAGACGATTCACGTCATCATAATTACCATCTACGGCAAAAATACGAGGGCCGTAAATTGCTGACCCGAGCACTTTTGCAGGCTCAAGATCGTCTGGAATAAATACCATGCAAGTCAGCCCTAACCGGGCAGCATGGGCAGCGACACTGTTTGCCAGATTGCCTGTCGAAGCACAACCGAAAACTTCACAACCTAGTTCAACTGCACGTGTCGCAGCGACTGATACAACCCTATCCTTATAGGAAAAGGTCGGATGATTCACTGAATCATCTTTGATATACAACTCGGATACTCCAAGTTCCTTTGCAAGACGATCAGCGCGGATCAAAGGCGTAAATCCTGAGTGGAACCCAGTTTTTGGTTCTTCAACCGGCAATAATTCCTGATATCGCCATAGCGAAGGCGATCTCGCTTCAATTGCTTTACGAGTTACAACACCCCGCATCGAGGCATAATCGTACACAACACGCAGTGGTCCCAGGCACTCTCCACATACCCAAAGCAACTCGGCCGGATACTTTTTGCCGCAGAGATGGCACTCCAGTCCAGTCACAAAATTCATCATCTTCCTCTCGATGCCAGTGTCAGGGCTGGCACGTAACATGGTTCAGCTGCTACATTACGAATTGTTACGCCACAATTACTCTCTATGTAGAGTCGTTCCATCATCTTTGTAATTCGATCAAAACCTTTACTCGCTAGAGCCACAATGGAAGGTCCTGCACCAGCGAGGCAAACACCAAGCAGGTCACGATCTTCTAAATCTAGTGCCGGCCTAAGTTCTGGTACAAGTTCTACTCTGACTGGCTGATGCAATCGGTCTTTGAGAGCCTCCCGCAGGTCTCGATCATTGCCTGCTCCTAGGGATTGCACTAAACGAACAATCCGCTGCAAATTAAAAACAGCATCTGCCCTTGATAGAGTTTCTGGCAATACTTGTCGTGCCGCCACTGTCTGTAGTGACCGGTGCGGTGTTGCAATGATAAAACGGATATGCTCTGGCCATTCAAAGTTGACTACACTGACGCTACCCTGCTCATCCTCTAACGCTGCCGAGAGACCTCCATGCAATGCTGCAGCGGCATTATCTGGATGTCCCTCAAGTTGACAGGCAGCTTCTAACAAAGACGCGTTCGGCAATGGTTTTGAACACTGCTCAAAAAGGCGTAACCCAGCGATTGTCGCCGCAGCGCTGCTCCCGAGTCCGGAGCCAATAGGAATGTCACTCTCAATCTCAACAACGACTGTTGGAAGTCCACCGTGTATACGATCAGCAAAAAAATGATAGCCGCGCTCAACTCCATTCTCCTTAGGAACCGGTGGTGAACTGCGTAGAACTACAAGCTGACCAAGACCATCATGTTGAATTTCTACGATGCGAACTTTGAGGTATAGCTGTACCGCAACCGCAAGCGTGTCAAAGCCAGGCCCAAGATTAGCCACTGATGCTGGCACAGCAATTGTGTTTTGCTCAGCCACGGCTAATGCTCCCATATTCCACACTTGTACTAAAGTCTGTCCTAAATGTCACAGCAGCTTGTGCAGCATCAGCGCCAGCCGTGTCTGGTTCTTTAAGCAAGTGACCTGTCAGCAGGCACGCAACTCGATCTTCAGCAGAAATCCATTTTTCCTTTCGGAGTGTACGAATCCCTGCAAGCGCTGCAGCTGATCCAAGTTCACAACCAATTCCATCACGGCCAATTACGCCACGGGCTTCAGCAATTGCATCATCATTCACATCTACCGCTATTCCATCTGTTGCTTGTAACGCTCGAGCAGCTTTTCTCCAAGACACTGGTGCCCCAATGCGAATCGCTGTAGCAATTGTCTTTGGATCCAATAGTGGCGACAAGCGGGGTGCGCCGGATCGCCACATTCGAACAAAGGGGTTGGCTCCTTCTGCCTGCACTACAGCTAATCGAGGAAGACGATCAATCAATCCGAGTGACAACATGTCATCAAGAGCTACCCCACAAGCTGTCAAATTACCAAGGTTTCCTCCAGGCAGAGCAATTACATCTGGCACTACCCAATTGAGTTGTTCCATTAATTCGATGACAGCTGTTTTTTGACCTGCAATCCGAAATGGATTTAATGAATTTAGAACGTAGGTAGACTCATCAGCGCTACGTAGCATCTCAGACAAAGCATCGTCAAAACTACCGTCCACGCGAACTAGTTCAGCTCCATAAGCTTCGGCCTGCGCCACTTTTGCCGCTGCTACGGATCGTGGTAAAAACACCCTGGCTCGTAAGCCTGCCCGTGCTGCATAAGCTGCCATTGAAGCTGCTGTATTCCCCGTTGATGCACAAACTACTACACTGGCACCACGCGCTATCGCCCGAGTAACAGCCACAGTCATCCCAGTGTCCTTAAAGGAACCTGTTGGATTCCAACCAAGATGCTTAATCGATAGTTCTAATACATCGACATACTGGCTAGTCATCAGACCACGTAATACAGGGGTATTGCCTTCGCCGAGTGTAACCACCGTTTCCGTGTCTTGAACCGCCGGTAGCAACTCACGAAACCTCCACACTCCACTGCAATTCACTGAGTCTAATGAAACACGGCGAGTGCTCCAAAGATCTCGGAGCGCTTTAGCTGCAATCGATGGCCGTTCTGGAATAAGTTCGACAGGCGCGCCACAACTTGTACACACGCGATCTTCGCGGAGCTTATCTTCCGCTACGTCACATGGCTCGCTACACTGCAAGGGCATCATTGCTTCCATGCAGTAATGGCATCACCAGTGGTACTTCAGCGTGAAAATCTTCACGTTCAATAACCCGCATGGCCTCTTCCAATGCAGTGTCTTCACACGGCTCAACAGTTACGACAAACGGCAACCGATCTTTGGGAAATCCAGGCTCCTGTAGAACTGCATCGACATTAATTCCGTAGCGAGCTAACGACGTAGTAATAGAAGCCAAGATTCCTGATTGATCGTTCACAACAAATCTTAAGTAATAGGATCTCAAGGGTGGTGGCGCCAGTGTTCCAGGCAACCACGCTCCGTCAAAAGTATCGGCATTACGTTCTTCCTTCGTTAATGCCACTAAATCCGACACAACAGCCGTGGCTGTGGGGTTACCACCTGCCCCTTCCCCACTAAAGCTCTTCGCTCCACCATAGCGACCTACAACCATTACAAAATTTTGCGCTCCTTTATTCAGGGCAAAACTTGATTCTTGAGGAACAAGCACTGGACCTACAAATGCTTGTAAGTGGCCATTCCCCATTGATTCCACAATTGAAAGTTGTCGAATTGTTCGACCCAAACGACTCGCATAGAGACAATCAACATTGTCAATACGGCGGATTGACATAGTGGGCACTACTGAGGCCTTCAAATGTCTCCGGAAAGAAACCCCGGCGAGCAAAACAAGTTTTGCAGCTGCATCGTGGCCATCTATATCAGAACTTGGGTCAGCTTCTGCATAACCTAAACGCTGGGCCTCTTCAAGCACTGCGCTCATCGATTCTGTAGATGTCATACGACTTAGAATAAAATTACAGGTTCCATTTAGAATCCCCACAACACGACTCAGTTGGTCACCAGCTAATCCAAACCGAATACCATCAATTATTGGAACTCCCCCGGCAACAGCTGCTTCAAATCGAATTTGACTCCCGTGAACTGAAGCAAGTGATATCAGTTCTGGGGCATGAGCAGCCATGAGCAACTTATTAGCAGTCACTACAGATGCACCTTGGGAAAGCGCTTGCTGTACCCACTCGTAAGTTCCTTTTACGCCTCCTACAGTTTCAACAATAACGTCTGGACTAGCAGCCAATACTTCTTCAATCTTTTCTGTCCAGACAACTGATTCCGGAGTCCAGTCGACGCGCTTGCGTGACACATTACGATTAAAGATATGTGTCAACTGAAGGGACTCAGCAAGATCAGTACGCTCCACAATAATCCGTGCAACTGACTGACCAACTGTCCCAAACCCCAATATTGCAACACGCAAAGGGAGTTGTCCGGCTGTCTGTTTAGACTTCGCCTTAGTAGTTGACTGAGACCCCTTTGTTGTCACTGAGTTTTCCTCCGATCAGTAT
>CEUS01033870.1_pt1 | contig 15180 bp, 14 predicted proteins | sample 427031 | NCBI WGS metagenome assembly CEUS01 (sample SAMEA2622837, study PRJEB7988) | marine metagenome | biome: marine biome (ENVO:00000447); feature: marine epipelagic mixed layer (ENVO:xxxxxxxxx); material: "saline water (ENVO:00002010), including plankton (ENVO:xxxxxxxx)" | depth 140 m | reverse complement strand
TGAGGAAAAGCAAATCGAAGATTCTACTCAAGGAGCATCGTCAAAACAAAGTAAGGAAACAATCAGGATAACTGCTCTTCAAGATGGGGACTGTTTTAACGGACTCAGTGCAGATTTAGCAACAGAGTATTATGATGTGGAAGTAGTTCCTTGCTCTGATCCGTGGATGTATAAAGTGCTCAATAGCTTTAAAGTGGATGAGAATGGTACATATCCAGGTGAATATTATTTTTATGAACAATTTGACACGCATTGCGACCGACGAGCCACTTTGTTTTTATTTCCCTATCCCGAAAGCTGGGAATTGGGAGATAGGACTATTAACTGTCTAAGTGAATCCGGGCAGATCACGAAAGAGGAATCAACAACTCAGACTGAGCCTAAGCAGATAGCTCCACAGCAAGAAGAAGGCCAACTAGAACTAGTAGAATGGGACTGGGGGACAGATAGCTACTGGAAAACTCTTCACGGGATAGTGGCCAATAAGAGTGAGTACACACAAACATTTGTATGTATTACATTCGCTGTGTATGACCAAGAAGGATTTAAGGTTGAAGATGCCTATGCCTGTGTTGATAGTCTACGGCCAGGAGAACAATGGAAATTTGAAGCCTTAGTTACGGAAGATACAGCATATAATGCTGAACCCATTGAACTTATTGGCTATCCTGAATAATTTGCTAATTTATTGGTGGAGCCGAGGGGATTCGAACCCCTGACCCCCTGCTTGCAAAGCAGGTGCTCTCCCAGCTGAGCTACGGCCCCGGAAAAAGGTACAATACCTAAATAGGATGGGCATTAAGGGAAATACAGGATTGTGTATCCTATAATTATACGATTCTCGTAGTATTCGATCAACATGATACGGTAAATACTGTTTTTATTGCAGATAACTATCTAGCTGTGCTATACTCCCGCCTGCGGATTGAATAGAAGAGTGAAATAAAGAGGTAAATATCGTCAATGCTCACAAAAGAGGGCAAACAAGAAATCATAGAAGAATACCAAATCGGTAGCGACGATACCGGTTCAGTAGAAGTTCAGGTAGCACTCCTTAGTGGTAGAATTAAGTATTTGACTACCCATCTTCGAACCCACCGCAAAGATAATCATTCTCGCCGAGGATTGCTTAAACTTGTGGGGGATCGCAGGCGGTTGCTCACCTATCTTAATAAGCGTGATCCCAGCAGATATGCATCAGTTATATCTCGGCTTGGTTTACGCCGCTAGATGACCAGATTGCGTTGTAAGCTTTCTTAAGCGTGGGTGTGGAGGAGGACTAGATATGTCATCAGTTTATGAAGTGGCCTTTGGTCACGAAACCCTTTCCATTGAAACAGGAAAATTGGCTGAACAGGCTAATGGGTCAGTTGTGGTTCGCTACGGCGATGTCATGATGTTAGTAACCGTATGTGCGGCTCAAAGTGCACGTGAAGGTGTCGACTTTTTACCATTAACAGTAGATTTGGAAGAGCGGTTATATGCGGCAGGGAGAATTCCGGGGAGTTTCTTCAGACGTGAAGGTAGACCAGGTCCCGATGCGATTATTGCCAGTAGGTTGATTGATCGCCCATTGCGACCTTTGTTCCCAAAAGGCTTAAGGAATGAAGTGCAAATACTAGTGACTATGCTTAGTGTGGATCATATAAATCCTCCTGAGACGCTTTCACTCATCGGTGCGTCAGCTGCGTTAACTATTTCTGATATCCCATTTAACGGTATTGTTGGGGCTTGTAGGATTGGATACGTCAACGGTGAATATGTAGTTAATCCAACATACGAGCAATTGGATCAGAGTTCGCTCAATTTAATGGTGGCTGGTACGACTGATGCAGTTATGATGATTGAATCAGAATCATCCGACGATATTGATGAGGAAATGATTCTGGAAGGAGTTCAACTCGCCCAAAAGTATATTCAGGAAGTTGTTCAAATTCAGGAGTCAATGAAAGCACAGATCGGTATGGAAAAATTTGAATTCCAATCAGCTCTGGATGTTGATGAGGCTTTAGTAGAACAAGTTGCTGGTTTAGCTGATAATAAACTAGAGGAAATAATTGATGCCGGTCAGGCAAAAGGCGAAAGAAATTCAGAGCTCTCAAGACTAGAAAAATCAATTAAGGATCAGCTTGGTGATGAGACAAACGGCGCTGATTTGGCTGTTGCGTTTGATAAGCGACTAAAGAAAGTGATTCGAGAACGTATACTTGAACACGGTAGGCGTCCTGATGGTCGTGGGCTGAAGGAAATCAGGCCTATAACCTCTGACATTAATGTGTTACCTCGAGCTCATGGTTCGGGATTGTTCAAACGTGGTCAGACGCAGGTTCTCACTGTGTGTACATTGGGGTCACTCTCTATGGTTCAAAAACTTGATACTTTGAGTCCTAATGATACCAAGCGATACATTCACCATTATAACTTTCCGCCTTATTCCACTGGTGAAGTAAAGAGAGTTGGAACGGGTCGAAGAGAGATAGGTCATGGAGCTCTAGCTGAGCGCGCCTTGGTTTCAGTTATTCCTGATGAAGATGAATTTCCATATACCATTCGTCTCGTTTCGGAGTGTTTGAGTTCTAATGGAAGCACTTCTATGGCAAGCACATGTGGTAGTACATTAGCTATGATGAATGCTGGGGTTCCGATTAAAAAGCCGGTATCCGGTATTGCTATGGGTTTGATAAAAGGGGACGGGGACAACTTTGTTGTTCTATCTGATATTCAGGGTATTGAAGACTTTATGGGAGATATGGATTTCAAGGTAACCGGTACTCGAGATGGGGTTACAGCAGTCCAGTTGGATATCAAGGTTGGTGGTATAACCACAGACATTATGCGTCAAGCTCTTGCACAGGCCAAAGAGGGCAGACTTTTTATTATGGACGAAATGCTGAAAGGAATTGGAGATGGCAACGCTGAGGTTAGCAAGTACGCTCCAAAATTCTTCCGTACAAAAGTACCTGTGGATAAAATTGGAGGAATAATAGGCCCTGGTGGGAAAAACATTCGATTTTTGCAGGAGCGATTTAGTGTAAGTATTAATGTAGATGATGACGGAACCGTAACCGTTGGTTCTAACGATGAGGCTGACGCTCAGGCTGCACTTGACCATGTCAATGGCATGGTAGAAGAAGCGGTGATCGGAAAAATTTATGATGGAAAAGTAACCAGGATTATGACCTTTGGGGCTTTTGTTGAAATCTTACCAGGAAAAGAAGGATTAGTTCATATTAGTGAAATAGCTGTTACTAGAATAGGGGCTGTGGAAGATGAGCTCAGCGAGGGTGATGAAGTTACTGTAATGGTTGCTGATATTGATAATCTGGGTCGCATCAATTTATCTCGTCGGGTTGTTTTGGAAGATGGAACTCTTGACGATGTTAAGGCTAGATCGAGAACAGTGCAGAGGAATCGAGATTCCCGAGGCCCTAGATCTGGTGGTCGCCCTAATAGATATTAGGGATTAATATTCGGAATAGAAATAACTGGCTAGCGGTTCATATCGACTTTTATTACAATAGAAGTAGTAAAATACATATTGAGATTCTGAACACAGGACGAATGAGGTGTAAAGATGAATGGTAGTTCATCTCCTGCTCGAGTCATGGTTATTGGTGTTGCTGGCCGAATGGGACAAGAAGTACTGAGGGCCGTACATTCGGCAGAAGGCCTTGAAGCAGTGGCTGGTGTTGATGTTCATGGTGACCTGTCCACAGTTATAGATGCTGGAGTGTATCCAGGACTTCAATTATTCGAGGATACTTCCCAAGCTATAAAGGCTACTGGTCCTGACGTAGCAGTTGACTTCACCAATGCTGAATCCTGTATGCAAAATGTTAGTACTCTTGCCTCTGCTGGTATCCATATTGTAATAGGAACCACTGGGCTTTCAGACAGTGATGTGTTTGCAATCCGCGATCTCACTCGTAAAAACAACATTGGGGCCATGATAGCTCCCAATTTTGCTCTAGGTGCAGCTTTACTCATGCATCTCTCAAGGATAAGTTCTCCTTATTTTGAATATGTTGATGTTCATGAAATGCACCACGAAAATAAAATTGATTCTCCATCCGGTACAGCAATGGCAATTGTTCGGCATATTGAAGAGGGTGGAAACGGGTTTAAGAGACCAAAATCTCAAAAAGATTTAGTTCCTGGCTCTCGGGGGGGGGATTACAAAGATATTACAGTGTTTAGTTCTCGTATGCCTGGTAGAGTTGCCCATCACGAAGTGACATTTGGCACATTGGGTCAGACTCTTAGCATTAGGCATGATAGCATAAACCGGGAAAGCTTTATGCCAGGGGTTTTACTTGCTATTCGGCATGTTCTCGAAAATAATGGATTGATAGTTGGGCTTGAAAACTTGCTTGAACTCTAGTCAATTATGAGACCTTTAAATATAACTGTGGTTGGAGCTACTGGTGCTGTTGGATCCCTGTTTCTTAAACTCTTAGGTGATTCCACGTTGCCACTAGCCTCGGTTAATGTGTGTGCTTCCCAATCTTCAGTGGGGAAAACAGTTCAATTTCGTGGTAAAACTCTGAAGATCCAACTTGCGGACGAACTGGCTTTCCGAGATTCAGATGTTGCTTTTATTTCTGTAGACGCGTCTGTCAGTAAAGAGATTGCTCCTTTGGCAATAGCGCAAGGTGCCGTAGTTCTTGATGACAGCTCAGCATTTAGGATGAATTCCGATGTTCCTCTTGTTGTACCGGAGGTGAATGCAGAGGATTTAAATGGGATTCATAAAATAATAGCGATTCCAAACTGTGTAACAGTTCCGTTAGTTATGGCCTTACACCCATTACACAAAGAGAATCCTATCAAACGAGTTATCGTTGACACATATCAATCGGTTTCAGGATCTGGGAAGAAAGCTATGGATGGGCTGATTTCTGAAACCGCCGCCGTTTTGGAAGATCGTCTTATTGATCCACTTGTCTATCCGCACCGCATAGGTTTCAATGTTATTCCTCACGTGGAAAACTTTCTTGATAACGGGTATTCTCACGAGGAGAATAAGATTATTCACGAGACCAAGAAGATCATGCATAGTCCTGAGATTTACATATCGGCGACTTGTGTTAGAGTTCCGGTCATGATAGGTCATTGTGAGTCTGTTCACGTCCAATTTAACGATCCTATAACTCCTGATCGTGCAAGAGAACTCCTTGAATCTTTCCAAGGGATCAGGGTAGTTGATGACCTTGAATTATTGCAGTATCCAACAGCAGTTATGGCTTCAGGGTCCGACGACGTACTAGTTGGCAGAATTCGACAGGATATTTCTGTTGAGAATGGTTTGGTATTATGGTTAGCAATAGATAATCTGCGAAAAGGTGCCGCTACAAATGCTTTGCAAATCATCAATTGTTTAGTAGAAAAAAACCTTATTGGTAAGGAAAGTACCTAAGAACAAGAGTCTGAACTGTCGAATAGAAGACTTATTTTTTTAAGAATAGACTGAGAAAGCGATCTTCATAGAGATCGAAGACACCAAGCCTGTCTAGCTTTTCTTTCAACTTAGAAGGATCATCCCCTTGCCGAACTCTTTGAAACATTTCTTCGATTTCCCTAACAATCGCTGTGGGTAGGCCTACGCTATTTTCTATGTTTAGCAAACCCATATTACCCATTTCAGATATGTTTCCTTTTAAGGAATTAGCTGTAAATTGATATATGAATTGCAGTAGTGAGACATCCCATAGGTGATCTACACCTTGTATGACGACAGATTGAGTGTCGCCTTTACCTTTAAGATCAGCAAGTATCTTTTGAGAAATAGCCTCGACATTTTCTGACACAATATCAAGTCCTGCTGGTTCGTTACGATATTGGTATAGGATTCCTGGTGCACCAGGTCCGAGTGTTTGGACCAGGTTTTCAAAGTATTTTCTAGCGTCTGAGCTGAATCCATCGAGGTTAGCCATGTATCTTGGAGTTACGACCAGAGGCCTTTCAGAAACGACCGTACCCTCTCTTATTACTGATTCCTCTTGCTGTTCTTGTAACAAATCATCGTAGCTGGGTTGTGTGATCAAATAGTAGTTTGTTCGGGTGACGCCAAATGTGGCAAGGTGTTGCTTAGGTGTCTTGAGGATTTTAGTCAGTTTTATTGCTGCAAGTATGTCCTGCTCTTCTTGATTCATTGTAGCTACCGTATAAGTCTAACTTGGGTTCGAAAATTTTGTAAATGTTCCAGGTACTGTTCATCGAACTGATTAGAAATGCGCAACCATTCTGATTGGAATTGAGATAAAGACTCTGTCTCTATTTGCCGTGCAACGTTACTTGGCTGTTTGCTGCGTATTTCTTCAATTCTGGTTTGGAATTCTTGCTTCATGCTATTGTATTTCTCTTCTTTTTCTTTAAGCCCATGTTGTGCGTATTGAGTGCAGACGTATTGGACACGTGAGATAAGTTCCTCCATAGAGTCCTTATCATTTTTTATTGACTTTAATCCTTCCATAGCCAGTTCATTGGTTTTATATTCTTGTTCAGACCTTGGAAGACGAATATTTTCCAGTAATGTTTCAAGTATTCCTTTAACAAATTGATCTCTACCAGTCTCTTCAGTGTTGCTGATTACTTCGGGAAGATCACATGCTCCTTGAAGGTATTGTGCAGCCATTTGTTTCCCTTTGGGAACCCACTTCCATTCAAGAAGTTCCTCCTCAGAAGGAGCCTCCATTTGATCTACTTTCTCCAATGCTTTTTCCAAAGCAGTTTTTATTGGTTCTGATCCTTTGTTCTCTTTTTCCATAAATGTATCCCGTGACGTGTAGATTAAATTGAGGGTATTATATGCCAAATAGGCGTAGTTGTCTCGAGATTCTCTCTAGGTGTTGCATTGAAATCTTATAAGCTGGGATTGTTATGATAGTAGCTATTGACAAAGTATCGTACAATCGGTGTTAATATCCATTCGTATCATTTTCAAGGGGGAATAGGATAATGAGTGATATAGGGCGGTTACTGACTGCTATGGTGACTCCATTCGATGGGAGCGGAGCTGTTAATTATGCACAGGTTGAAAATCTTGCAGGATCTTTAGCAGACTCAGGTAGTGATGGGTTAGTGGTAGCTGGGACGACGGGTGAGTCTCCTACTTTAACCAGAGATGAACAGAAAGAACTTTTTAGTTTGGTTAGGGCTACCGTTCCTAGCAGTGTTTCAGTGGTTGCCGGCACGGGAAGTAATAGTACATCAGAAGCCATAAAATATACGGCTGATGCGCAGGAAGCTGGCGTGGATGCATGTCTTCTCGTGGTTCCTTATTACAATAAACCAACACAAGAAGGGCTATTCCAGCATTTCAGCGCTATTGCTCATAGTACGGACCTGCCTTGTATATTGTATAACGTTCCGAGTAGAACTGTAGCTAGCCTTAGCGCGGATACTACTGTTCGTTTGAGCAGTATCCCTAACATTATTGGAATAAAGGAAGCGAGTGGGGATTTCAATCAAATCTCTCGCATTATCAAAGGAACCGACTCAGATTTTCGTGTTTGGAGTGGTAATGATAATGACACATTTGGCATGATGAACATAGGAGGGTATGGAGTAATTAGCGTGGCTTCTCACATTATCGGATTGCAGATACAGGAAATGATAAAGTACATTACAGTGGGCAAGACTGCTCAGGCTGCAGAATTACATTTAGAATTGCTGGATTTCTTTAACGGAATCTTTGTTGTCGCTAATCCCATACCGATTAAATACCTTGTCAATAAATGCGGTATCGACGTGGGATCTCCGAGGCTTCCACTTGTTACGCCTGATGTTGAGACAGCTACCTTTTTAGACGCTCTTGTAGCTAGGTATCATGTTGACCTAGTTTCCAAAGTGTCCGTTCACTAAATAGCAACAAGGCTATGGTTTTATATCTCCGAGCATAGCCTTCGCCATGTCTTGATCTATACCCCTTGGCCAGCTGCGTTTCTGAGCGTCTGTGACATTAACGTTTAACTTGCCGAGCCCCTTTATTTCCATTAGCAGTTGATCTCCATCTTGTATCGCACCAATACCTTGGTGGTTAGTTCCTGTTGATATGATGTCTCCGGGTTCTAATGAAGTTATTGAAGAGCAGTATTCAATGAGTTCAGGTATTTTATTTGACATGTCGCTAGTATTAAAGTCATGTCGGATTTCTCCTTTATTCCACAACTTAACATCTAAATCATGCGGGTCATTAATTTCATCTTTGGTTACAATACATGGTCCCATTGGCCCAAATGTATCTGAAGATTTAATCATAAAAAAGCTCATTCTACCGGGTCCTAATGGGGCGAAACCTCTTGCTGACACGTCCATAAAGTTAGTGTACCCAAACACGTAATCCATTGACTGGGCAGCCGTAACATTCTTAGCTAGTTTCCCTATGACCACTGCCAATTCGGCTTCGTGATGGAATATAGTTGCAGGGATGTTGGGTAATTCTACCGTGTCTCCGTCACCGATGACTGAGTTAGACGACTTGATAAAAGCCTCTAGCGGGCTTGGTGGCCGGGTACCGAATTCCAGATAATTAACTGCCGCACAGATTATCTTTCCGGGTCGTGGTAGCGGTGGCCGGATCCTGACTCCTGATAGTGGTACGCCTTGGTTACTCTCAATTGCTTTTTCTATTTCGGGTTTTAAGTCAGAGAATTGAGCAATTACTCCATTGATTAGCTGTTGAGGAGCAGAGTGCTCTATTTGTCTCGAAACCTCATCAATCGCAACAATTTGATCACCTGTGATCACCCCTAGCTGATAATCATTGAAAAATGCAAATTTCATGTTAATACTCCTTGAGAATCAAGTTTTACCGAATAATTTTGCGGATAGATATTACTTCCTCTCGTTCCGGTCCGGTCGAGATGAGGTCTATTGGGACTCCAACAATATCTTGTAGTCTTGTGATGTACCGAACTGCTTCTTCGGGAAGCTGTTTCATGTTTCTGGCACTGGCGGTTGGGTCGGTCCATCCCGGCAATTCTTCATATACCACATCGCATTGCGCTAATTCCTCTGCACTTGAAGGGAAATAATCGATAATTTTGTTATTGAGTTTATATCCAGTACATATTTTTATAGATGGAAATCCGTCGAGAACATCAAGACGGGTTAGAACTAGAGAGGTGAAACCATTTACAGTAGCACTGTACTTGGCAGCTACCCCATCAAACCAACCACAACGGCGCGGACGACCGGTGGTAGCACCGTATTCTCCCGCAATCTCCCTTAATTTGGTTGCAGTGGATTCGTCCATTTCTGTGGGTAATGGTCCAGAACCTACCCTGGTAGAATACGCCTTAAAGACTCCGATGACGTTCTGTATTGCTGCTGGGGGTAACCCTAAACCGGTACATGCTCCTCCGATAGAAGGTGATGAGGAAGTAACGTAGGGATAAGTACCGTGATCGATATCCAGTAGTGCTCCTTGCGCACCTTCCAAAACGACTTTTTTACCGTCACTTAATGATTGACGAACTATCATTTCAGCAGGTTGAATGAACTTGGATATTTTACTGGACCAATCTTCACACTTGGCTATAATTTCCTCTGCATCCAGTGCAGGTGCTTGGTAGAGTTTAGTTATCACCTCATTTTTCTTGGCGATGGTTGACTCTAGTTTTTCGCGCAATCCTTTTTGGTCTAGAAGGTGATATACCCGTATGCCGGATCTGGCAACTTTATCAACATAGGCTGGCCCAATTCCTTTTCCTGTTGTCCCTATCGACTCTGTACCACGAGCCTTTTCCTCCAGCTGATCCAAGACGGTGTGATAAGGCATAACTAAGTGTGCTTTATCACTAAGTTTAACCCTGCTGGTATCTATACCTTCTGCTTCGAGAAGTTGAATTTCTTCCAGGAAGACATCAGGGTCTACAACGACACCATTACCAATTACACATGTAACTTGTGGCCAGAATACACCACAAGGTATAAGATGGAACTTGAATTCGCCTTGCGTGTTAATGACTGTGTGACCAGCATTGTTTCCGCCGGAAAATCGAACGACCAGGTCGGCAGAAGCCGATAAGTAATCGACAATCTTCCCTTTTCCTTCATCTCCCCATTGTCCACCTATGATAGCGTAAGCAGGCATTTCGTTCCTTTTCAAATGGTTTTGGGCACGTATCAAAAACCGTGGCAGTATATCAAATTACCGTTCGTTGATAAAGAGTGATTGTCATTCATGACAGTAATTCCACTTGAATACTGAGGTGTCGAAACTGCGTTTCTCTCCTCATTTCCTATACAGTAATATCCCGTTTGTTGTAGACGTAAAGTGCTAGTCCATATGTGATGATAGTAATTCCCAGCAAAACTAGAATATGCTCTAAGTTTAGTTGTCCCGAGTTTGATATTGCTCCTGGATCGTAGTAATGAAATAGAGATAGGAAGTCAATGTTGGATATTAAGTCTAGAAGTGAGGACAGTAGGTCAATAAAATACATGACTGCCATAATTGCTGCAGCAATGGATACAGTCCTTCCTCCGCTTGACAGTTTCGATGAAAGTGCTGCTGTAATACCACTGACAGCTAACGTTAATACCAGGAAATTTACCAGAACTAGTGAAATTACAGTAAAATCGATATCACTAGTGGTGTTTGTGAGCAGGGATCCTATATATGTACCAAGTCCTGCTGCAATTACAACTACTAACAGGCCAAGAACTAAGGCGGCTATTTTGCTGAGTAGGTAACGCCATCTTTTAATGGGCATTGCTCCGAACATCAATATAGTTCCGTTCTCAATTTCTCTCGCTACTAATCCAGATGCTATAGCTATGGCGAATCCAAGGCCAATCATAAAGTACCCTGGATCCCTGTATTCCACAGCGATGAATCCTGTCACACTTGATAGTCCCTCATCCAGCTTAAACATTGCTTTTATTCCGTCAGGCATCATCTTCATAAATTCGGTGACGCCTTCTAATCCGCCTATACCGTCCACAATATAGATGATTAGCATACTTACAAGGAACATTCCGAGAGATACGAAGGACACGCTATATCGGAATCCGTACAGCATTTGTATAAAAACGCTGGTCATATTTTGATATCCTTACTATTATTTTCATATGCAGAGAGGAAAAGGTCTTCTAAGCTCAGCTTTTGGTACTCAAGGTCCACAATGTTGTGGCTTGTAAGGTATTGAAGCATTCCCTTTAGGTTATCTACAATGTTGAACGACCAAATATTGCCTTCTTTTGAAAGAAGGGTTACTCCTGGAATTACTGGATCACTGTTAGGGAGAGTCTTGAACTCAACAGTCATATTTCTCGACTTGCCTTGTCGAAGTTGGTCAACAGATCCCTCAGATTGGATAGAGCCATTCTTAATAAGGGCAATTGTTTCGCATATTTCTTGAATGTCAGGAAGAATATGTGAAGACATCAATATGGTGGAACCCTCTTTCTGGAGTTCTTTCATTGCGGTGAACAACGTTTTTCTTGATATGGGATCGAGTGCCTCTGTCGGTTCATCAAAAATCATTAGTTCAGGCTTATGTTGCATAGCTTGTATCAACGCAATTTTTTTTGCCATTCCAGAGGAATATGTGTGTACTTTTCTTTTTAAGACTTGTTCTGGCATCTCTAGTTGATCAAGCAGTTGCTTTTGGAACATCGGAGTACCTTTGATACCTCTCAATTGGGCAGTGTATTCTAAGAAAGATCGTCCAGTAAAACTCTTGCCGAATCGAATAGTGTCAGGAACGAATCCAATGCGGGATTTAAGAGTGTACGACTTATGCCATGAATCTTGGCCGAAAATTGTGGCGTTGCCATCAGTCGGCTTTATAAAGCCCATTAAGATTCTAATTGTGGTTGATTTTCCGGCTCCGTTTGGTCCCAGAAACCCAAAAATAGTTCCCTGATTGACACACAAGTTAACACCTCGTAAAGCTTTCACTTTACCGTAATCTTTCGTAAGAGAATGAAGTTCAATAACAGCTGTCATGGTATTGGCCACGTGCAATAGTATCACATATCTTTTATCAGTTTAGCTATTTTGCAAATGAGTTTTTGCGCGGCTCTTTGGGGAGATGAGCCCGCTGACTCAACATCCTTAAGGAGTCTAGCTGATTCTTTATTATTTGCTAGATGGTGACGCAATATTCGAGAAAACCCCAATTCCACTTGACTAGTGAACTCTCTGCGTCTTTGCTCGGGCAGGGTTTTATTGCTAGATGGATTTTTGATGAGGCTGAGATGATGTTGCTCAATAGCTTCACATAGTTTACCTATCCCGGTTCCTTTATTAGCCTGGGTTTTAACAATTGGTGGTTTCCACACCTCACTTGTTTCAGCTAAACGTAAATGAGCACTGAGGGTTTTTGTCAGGGTGTCTGCTCCAGGTCGATCAGCTTTGTTCACAACATAAATATCCGCTATTTCCATAATGCCGGATTTTAGTGTTTGAATGGCATCTCCTCCTTCTGGGACGAGTAGCAATGTTACCGTATCAGCGACATAGTAAATATCGGAGTCGGTTTGTCCGGACCCAGAAGTTTCTATGATTACGATATCTTTACCAGACGCTTCAAGTAGGGCGACACTACTCCAGATGGCTGATGCTAGATGTCCCTTAAAGTCGCGGGTAGCCAAGCTGCGGATAAAAACACCATCATCTTCAGCATGTTGTTGCATCCTAACTCGATCCCCGAGGACAGCACCACCTGAAAAAACACTGGATGGATCAACCGAAAGAACCCCCACGGACTTTTGTTTTGACCGAAAGAAACTTATAAGGTGATTAATTAAGGAGCTTTTACCTGTTCCTGCTGAACCGGTTACCCCGATTCGATGCGAACGAAATTTTCCCGAGCCGATAGATTCTATGTTTCTATATGTTTCTGGATCCCCTTGTTCGAGTTTAGTAATAAGCTGGGCTAAAGTTCGGTTATCATTGAGATTGTTGAGAGAGTGTTTGAAACTCAAAATAGCCTCGCGTTTAATTGTTCCGAATTCAAAGACCCTTTAGGAGTTTGACTCTAGCATTCAGTGGGTTGTTAGTCAATCAGCAAGGGCGTCCCTATAGCACTGTAATTGTTGTACAGTCTTATCGGGAATGTTATACTGTCGCTGCACGACAGCTTATTAGTGTCGTGTGTTATAGGGAAGTGGGCTCTGCCCACTTTTTCTTTACTATAGGAGAAAAAATTTGGAGCGCGACCGGAGGATTTAGCCTGATGAAAAGCGACTTTTTGATAGCAGTTACGCAACTTGCTTCGGAAAGAAATTTGCCTAAGGAGATTGTAATAGAGGCAATCGAGGCAGGATTAGTTTCGGCTTACAAAAAAGACAATACTGGGATGCAAGAGATTGCTGTTCGTCTTGATCCTGGAAACGGTACTGTTACCGTATTTAATCTAAAAACGGTAGTAGAAAAAGTTGAAGACGATGAACTAGAAATTTCAATTTCTAAAGCTAAGAAGATCAAATCTGACGTTGAGTTGGGGGAAGTTGTTGAGATAGAAGCTTTGTCTCAAGATGCTGGTCGTATTGGTGCTCAAACTGCTAAACAAGTGGTCATGCAGCGATTGAAAGAAGCGGAAAGGGAATTGATTTTTGCCGAGTTTGAGGACAAACAGGGAACGGTAGTTTCTGGTTCTGTCACCAGAGTGGACGCAAGACACGTAGTCATGGATCTAGGAAGAGGAGAGGCGGTGCTGTATCCACAGGAGCAAGCTCTGTATGAACGATATAAAGTTGGCCAACGTCTCAAGGTATATGTTTTGGAAATAAGAAATACCATCAAGGGACCAGAAATTCTGGTTTCTCGTGCCCATAAAGATCTTTTAATGTACCTCTTTGAACTGGAAATCCCTGAAGTGCTCAACGGTATTGTTGAAATAAAGAGTATTGCCCGAGAACCAGGTTCCAGAAGTAAAGTGGCGGTGCAGGCAACACAGGAAGGAATTGATCCGGTAGGCTCATGTGTGGGCCTTAGGGGCATTAGGATTCAGAATATTGTTAACGAGTTGCAGGGAGAAAAAATAGATATCATTGAATGGGATGAAGATCCTAGGAAGTTTATATCTAATGCTTTGAGCCCTGCCCAAGTCCTTGGCGTGTATTTGAGCCCAGAAGATGGGACGGCTGAGGTTGTTGTTAACGAAAGACATTTGTCTTTGGCAATTGGTAAAGAAGGTCAAAATGTGCGGCTGGCTGCTCGCTTGAGTGGGTGGAAAGTTGACATTAGAAGTTCTACAGAAGTTGATATTAAAGAGTTGGAACAACAGGCAGCTGAAGTTGAATTAGAGAAAGAAGCTAAAGATGTAGCGCTTCAACTAGAGCAAGCCAAAGCTGTGGTTGAATTGGAGCAAGCCAAAGCTGTTACAGAAACGAATGCTGAATCAATTCCTGAGCAAGCACATGCAGAGGAAGAAACAGTTGATGCTCCTGATATTGAAAGTACTGACTCATCCATATCTGTCGAAGAGGAACTGGCCATTCAGGCTGTTGAAGAGGAGCAAGACCAAAGAGTGGAAGTGGTTGTGCCAGAAGTATCTATTTCAGGTGATATCTGGGAGTTACCTATTCGAGGACTTTCTTCATCCCGCACAGATACCACAGAGCTTAGATTTGCGGAAGATATTTTGCCTGAAGGCCGTGGTAGTAGATCTAAAGGTCGGAAAAAATCTAAGGCCAAGGAAGAAACTCAAGCAGCCAAGGCAAAAAAAGGAAGCGCGTCTAGAGGACAAACTTTAGAGGAAGAATATTAGAGCCGTTTCATAGAGTGAACAACATGGCTATACGAAAGTCTCCAATAAGAACATGTATTTCGTGTAGGGCACGATATGATCAGATGGATCTTTACCGTTTTAGTTTGGATGGTACTAACGTCAAGGTAGATCAAGATATGAGAGGTAATGGAAGAGGAGCTTACGTGTGCTCGAATAGTAAATGCTTGACTCTTGCTATGAATAGTGATCGCCTTGATAGGGCTCTAAAGGCATCCATTAGTGGCGAATCAAAAAAACAGTTAATAACGTTTATTTTGGACAGCTAATAGTTGCGAAACATGCTAGGGTGAAAAGATATGGTGAAAAAAAAGATCAGTAGTGCAGCCGGGAGCAGAACCGCTAATTCTAGAAAACGGGTTGTGGTTAAATCCCAGGAAGCAGATATTGTGGAAGTAGAGGAAGTTGAACCTCAAACGGTAACTGCTACGGAAAGCCC
>CEUS01062519.1_pt1 | contig 15181 bp, 14 predicted proteins | sample 427031 | NCBI WGS metagenome assembly CEUS01 (sample SAMEA2622837, study PRJEB7988) | marine metagenome | biome: marine biome (ENVO:00000447); feature: marine epipelagic mixed layer (ENVO:xxxxxxxxx); material: "saline water (ENVO:00002010), including plankton (ENVO:xxxxxxxx)" | depth 140 m | reverse complement strand
TCCGCGGCGACTCGTATGACTGACAATACGTTACAGTCACAAGAGTTGATTCGAAAAGGTAGCCCTGTGCCAAGTACTGTTGCCGCAGGGACTGATCGAGATCCCTTTAATGTCCCACCCCTTCTAGTATGGCTGTCAAGCGATGCGGGTAGGGTTGCATCTGGGCGTGTATGGCGAGCAGAAGGCTGGCATTACGGTTTGTACGATGAGCCTCGAGAAGTCCGCTTTTTACATTCTGATGGGCCATGGGATATGGACATGGTATTTGATAAATTCCATGAGGCTTTGTCATATGACATGACCACACCAATAGGTCGGACAGCGGATGATATCCGACAAGGAAACTAAATTGGTATCAATCCGTGTCTAGCGGATATCAGTAAAAAAACGATAAATCACAATTACTAACTAAGTGGATATAAGGAGACAGAGTCATGGGCCATCTTGATGGAAAAGTAGCAGTGGTGACTGGGGCCGCTATGGGTATGGGCCGAGCCGTCGCTATCACGTTTGCGCAACAGGGTGCAAAGGTGGTGGCTTGGGATCTTGGTGTTACTCTAGACGGTCGACCGATGGAAGATAACCCGGTTCATAAGGTTGTTGAAGAAATCAAAGAGGCAGGTGGAGAAGCAATCGCTTTTCACGGTGATGTTGCGAACATGACTGATGCGGAAAACGCTATCGGTACTGCGATTGATACTTACGGGAAGCTTGATATCCTTGTCTGTCCAGCAGGATTTTTGCGTGAACGTATGGTTTTTAATATGACAGAAGACGAATGGGATGATGTGATTCGGGTACATTTAAAGGGGCATTTTGCTCCGACGAAATTTGCTGCGGTTCATTGGCGACAACGACGTGAATATGGGCGTCTCATTGGATTTAGTTCAACGGCAGCACACGGTTCTCCCGGGCAACCTAATTATGGTGCAGCGAAAATGGGTATCGTAAGTTTTATTCGTAGTACAGCGGATGCGCTTGTCCGGTATAACGTGACGTCAAATGGAGTGTTCCCTGGCGCGGCGACACGTATGACGGATAACACATTGACAGCACAGCAAGCTATTCGCGATGGGAAACCTCTTCCAAGTACAGTGGCAGGTGGAACACCCGGTGATCCATTTAATAATGCGCCAATAGTGACTTACCTTGCGAGTGAGGCAGGTGGAAATATCACAGGGCGAATGTTTGGTTCTAGTGGGTGGACTTATCGATTGTACAGTGATGAAAGCACGGTAAGGCACTTATACTCCCCGGGTCCTTGGGATATGGATAAGCTCTTCGAGCAGATGCCACAGACGTTGGCGGAGGGTATGGAAGCCGTGAAAGGCTTTAATGCAGCGGATGTAACCGCCGGGAATCGTGGGAGTCTATAACCAAAGATCAAGACTGAAACCCGATTTAGGTTTGGTACGTTATTGCGGGAAAACATGATAGGCAAGTTGATGCATGGAGACCTAGGAATGGAGGGGGGACATGGGTCACCTAAATGGTAAGACAGCGATCGTGACTGGTGCCGGAACAGGTATGGGTAAGGCTACAGCTATAACTTATGCAAGGCAAGGCGCTAAAGTACTAGCGTGGGATCTTGGCGTTGATGTTGAAGGACGAGCGCTTCAGAACAATCCAGTTGATGAAACTGTGGAAATTATTAAAGAAGCTGGTGGAGAGGCGGTTCCTTTCTATGGGGACGTCTCCAGCATGAGCGATTCTGAGGATGCTGTTAGAACAGTTATTGATACTTGGGGCCAATTGGATATATTGACCTGTATTGCCGGTATTCTGCGCGAGCGAATGATCTTCAATATGATTGAAGAAGAATGGGACGATGTTGTCCGGGTTCATATGAAAGGTACATTTGCGCCTACGAAATTCGCGGCTATTCACTGGCGGCAACGACGGGAATATGGGCGACTAATCGCGTTTAGCTCGGGGGCCTTTCTCGGTTCTGCGGGCCAGCCTAATTATGCTGCAGCGAAGGCTGGGATTGTTGGGTTTATACGCAGCACTGCACTGGCGATGGCGCGCTATGAAGTCACTGCGAATGCCATCACGCCGGGAGCTGCGACAAGGATGAATGACCGTTCACTTGGTACTGCAGATAAAATCCGGGGTGGTGATGCCCCACCTAGTCAAGTGCATTGGGGCGCTGGTACAGATCGGGATGCCTTCAATGTCCCACCGATGCTGGTTTTCTTGGCAAGTCCAGAAGGGCGAAATGTAAGTGGTAAAGTGATTCAGGCGGTGGGATGGCACTTTGGGTTATATAACGATCCTGAGGTCATGCGTGAATTACATTCGGGTGAGAAACCATGGGATATGGATTATGTGTTTGAACATTTTGATGAAGCATTGACACATGATCTAGAACTTCCAGGTGCTCGTACGGCGGATTCGATTCGAGCCGAGCGTGGCGCACCAACAACACCAAATGCATAAAGACAAGGAGATAACGTGATGGGTAGACTAGATGGCAAAGTCGCAGTAGTTACAGGTGCAGCGGTTGGTATGGGCCGCGCCACAGCGGTAACATTAGCTAGTGAGGGAGCAAAGGTTGTAGCTTGGGACCTCGGAGTTGATGTTGAAGGAAAACCACTCGCTGATAACCCAGTGCACGAAACTGTAGAAATTATCAAAAATGCAGGTGGAGAAGCGATCGCGTTCCATGGTGATGTTTCGAGTATGGAAGACTCGGAGAACGCGATAGGCACAGCGATCGATACCTATGGCCAGATGGATATATTGATATGTACGGCTGGTATTCTTCGTGAACGAATGATTTTCAATATGACGGAAGATGAGTGGGATGATGTAGTGCGGATCCACTTAAAGGGTTGTTTCGCACCAACTAAATTTGCGGCAATTCATTGGCGTCAAAGACGAGAGTATGGGCGCTTGCTTGCTTTCAGTTCGGGAGCAGCACTGGGTTCTCCAGGTCAGCCGAATTACTCGGCAGCTAAAATGGGTATCGTTGGCTTTACCAGAAGTACGGCGAATGCGCTTGTTCGCTACAACGTGACGTCAAACGCAATTTTTCCAGGTGCCGCAACAAGGATGACCGATAGGGGATTGGCTTCTCAAAAAGCGATTCGTGATGGCACGCCTCTTCCAAGCGAAACTGCGGGAGGAACAGAGCGGGACCCTTACAATAACGCTCCGGCTGTCGTATTTCTCTCAAGCCCTGAAGCAAGTCATGTGAGCGGGCGAATTTTTGCGACGTCGGGTTGGACATACAAGTTGTATAAAGATGAAGAGATTATCCGTAACCTCTATTCCGACAAGCAGTGGGATATTGATGAACTTTTTGAAACCCTTCCCAAGACATTATTCCAAGGTCTTGCTCCGTTGCAGGGACAAACTGCCGCGGATGTGACTGCAGGGAATCGAGTTCGTATTGGTGGTGATGTTATTGGCGGAGCGCCCACTCCATCAGCAGGAGGAGCATAGCAAAGGCGATACTTTAAGGGAAAAAATGGGGCCTCTTTCTAGAGGCCCCATTTCATTTTGCAGATGTATCAAACAAAGAACATTTTTCATGATGCGCTACTTCGGGTTTTGTTTAGGCTCTCTGAATCCCTGACATTTCGACGAATGAATCTGTTGAAATGATGTGTCTTTTAAGATGTAGTTCAGTTTCATTGAATCCCAGAGCAGCTCCGATCATTTGAGGCAAATGCAATACAGGTAAGTTAATGTTATTTCCTCTTTTGCTTGATGCGTTCGGCTGGTAACCATCTAAATTAAGGTGGCACAGCGGGCACGGAGTAACCATTACATGTGCACCGTTCTCTTTCGCTTCCGAAGAGTGATTACCAACCATGGTTACAGCGGTATCGTTGTTAATGGTCAAGATTGGAAATCCGCAGCATTTTGATTTCCCTTCATAGTCGACTGGTTCGGCCCCAACCGCTTCAATAAGTTTTTCTAGGTAATTCTCTCGATTGGGATGTTCATTCATGCCAAGAACGTATCTAGGTCGCAGTATATAGCATCCGTAAAACGGTGCTATTTTGACTCCTCGTAGCGGTCTGAAAACCATGGTTTTCAGATGGTCGATCCCAACCTCTTCAACAAGCGCCCACATCATGTGTGTTACTGTGAGCGTCCCCTTATATTCCAGACCTTCTTCACGCAAGGTTTCATTGATTTCAGCGAGATATTCCGGCTGTTCACGGAGACGGTAATTTACGGCCGCCATTACACCTTGGCAAGTTGAACAAATGGTCAAAAGCGTGTCTAAACCTTCACGCTCGGCTAATGCGAATGTCCGAGCATTTAGGACGTCCACCAACTTAGGGTCATGTTCGCCGAGAGCTCCTGCTCCAGTACACGTAGCTTGGTCTAATTCCACGAGTTCCATCCCGACCTTTTCGGCGACGGATGTTGCCGTAGGGTAGAGTTCGGGTGTTCCACCTTTTGATACACATCCCGGCCAGAAAGCGTAACGCATTATTCGTTCCCCAGTTTGTCCATGATACGGCGGACATTCTTGATTGATGATATCGATTTTGGCAAAAGATGGGGCATCTTTTTATGTCTGAATGCTCTCCATCCTATTGGGATCAATTGAATCATTGCTGTGATATTTGTTATACCGAAAGCCTTTACTGTCAAGCGAATCTCATCTAGGCGTCCAGTTTTTCTAATTGAATCTGCAAATGCTTGTGTATGACGGGTACCGGGATTATTGGTGTGCCCTGCTTCAATCGTTTGTTTTCGCAGGGACATAATTTTTTCCATTGGTGCAACGTCCTTCGGGCATACTTGGACACACTGAAAACATCTGGTACAGCTCCAAATATAGTTTTCTTGGCTGTAAAGATCGAGTCGTAAATCAGTTGCATTATCTCTCGGATCATTAGAAAACCTGTAAGCTTTTGCGAGAGCTGCAGGTCCGATGAATTCCTTGTCAACTTCAAGAACGGTACAGTCAGATACGCATGCGCCACACATTATGCAATTCAACGCAGTTGCTAAATCCAGCATTGAATCATTAGAAACAATAAATTCACGTTCCGGTTCAGGTGTTTTGGGTAGTAGCCCTGGTTGGATTTTCTGTACTTTGTCCCAGAACATTGACATGTCAACAACTAAGTCTTTGACAACTGGCATGTTGCCCATTGGTTCAATGGTAACTTCTGCTCCTTCAACTTGTACAATATTTGCGATGAGCGTTTTACACGCTAAGCGTGCTTCACCATTTATTCGCATGGAACATGATCCGCAAATCGCACTCCTGCAGGAAGCGCGCATTGCCAACGAGCCATCAACATCGTCACGGATCTGCAAAAGAGCATCCAGGACAGTAGCATATTCAGGTAAATCTAATTGATGGCTGTCGTATCTAGGTTCTTCGCCCACTTCTGGATCATAGCGCTGGATTTTCAAATTTGCTTGCATTAATAACTCCTCACGGTAGGTTCCCATTTTGTGATCGTAACTGGGAGATACGAGATCTCTGGCCCACTGTTGCCTTTCGTGGCAAGAGTGTGTTTCAGCCAGTTTTCATCGTCCCGATCTGGGAAGTCCGTTCTGGCATGTGCTCCACGGCTTTCTTTGCGGCTAAGAGCGCTCAAGGCTATTGCTTCTGCAACATCCATCATGTTTTCCAATTCAAAATATGCTAATAGGTCGGTGTTAAATATTCTGCCAGAATTATGAAGTGATACTTCGGGTAGCTTCTCTTTTAGGGCACGCACTTTTTGGAGCGCTATATTCATACTTTCTTCGTTGCGAAACACTGCAATACCGTCGTTCATCGCTGCTCCCATTTCACGTCGCAGGGTAGCTGATCGCACGCCATCTGGTCGGTCAAAAAGACTTTTGATACGTGCTTCGGTGTCTTTCACCGAAGCTTCACTAATCTCCCCATAATCCACGGATTTAGCGTATTCGACTGCACCTGCACCTGTTCGTCGTCCGAAAACAACCGTATCCAAAAGAGAATTTCCGCCAAGTCTGTTCCCGCCATGAACGCTTACATTGGCAGTTTCCCCTGCTGCGAATAAAGCCTCAACACCTTTCCACTTATTGTTGCCACTTACGTCCCAAGTTCGCCCATCGACGTCGGTTTTTATCCCACCCATGAGGTAGTGATATCCAGGTTGAATTGGGAGTGGTTCTTCTATCACATTGCAATTGGCGTAATCTCGGGCCAATTCGTATATTTGCGCTAATTTAGTAGTGATAAGTTCTCGTCCTAGATGCCGTAGGTCGATGAAAACGGTTCCGTCAACACCACGGCCTTCAAGTATCTCGGTCGTTTCTGCTCGTGATACAACATCCCGTGAAGCAAGCTCTAGCATGTTTGGTGCATAGTTTTCCATGAACCGTTCACCCTTTGAGTTAAGGAGATATGCTCCTTCTCCGCGAGCGCCTTCTGTTATCAGCACTCCGTTCGATTTCAGAGTTGTGGGATGATGCTGGACGCCCTCCATATCCATTAATGAAGCGCCAGCTCTGTATGCCATTCCTAATCCGTCCGCTGTTACGGCTAGGCCATTTGTCGAGGGGGCGTAAATGTGCCCTGCGCCACCTGTGCAAAGTACCGTTGCTTTGGCACGAACGAGATGTAACTGGCCAGTGGAGATTTGCATTGCGACCGATCCTACACATCGATTGTTTTCGACCAAGAGGTCAGTTACAAACCATTCATCATATGTCTTTAGACCAAGGCGAAGTAGTTGCTCCCACATCACATGAAGTAATGCTTGCCCAGTTTGGTCGGCTACAAAGCAAGTTCTCTTTGCGGATGTTCCTCCGAATGCACGGGCATCAATCTTGCCTGATTCATCTCGGTTAAAGATTACACCCATGCGTTCCATTGCAATAATGTCATCCACGCCTTCGCGGCATAAGATTTCAATTGCATCTTGATCGCCTAAATAATCAGAACCCTTAACAGTATCGTAGGCGTGGGATTCCCAAGAATCTTCTTCCGTCAAGGCTGCTTGCATTCCACCTTGGGCCGCCGCAGAGTGGGAACGCGTAGGGTATATTTTGGATATCATGGCGACATCTCCGCCCTGGGTGAGAGCTTCGTGAGCAGCTCGCATGCCAGCCAAACCACCACCAATAATAATTACGTCATGTTGAATAGTCGCCACAGAACCACCGTCCTAGCTGGAATATATCTGTCAAAGAATATCACTGGCTAGCTTCAGTCGCAAGGAATTTACCGTCAAAAGAAGTTGTTATTCAAGGGAATAAATGCAAAAAAAACGCCAGTCAAATAGTAGTAATTACTATTTTGTTAACACCCTTTATCACTTCAGTGTGCCAAGCCCATGGATCACTTGTAATAATCCAGCAATACTTTTTGCATCACGTATTGTGCCATTGGCTATCATCGATGGAATGGAATTTAGCGCATGTGTTTCAACTTCAACATCTTCATCCTCATCTTGATCATCCGGTCCTTTAGATAACTCTTTAGCCAAAAACAAGTGCAAGAATTCGGCGGTGTAACCCGGTGCGGCGTAATAACCGCCAAGTTTTTCCCATTTGCTGGCTAGGCGACCTGTTTCTTCCCGTAGTTCACGTTGTGCTGCCTCCAGAGGCGTTTCATTGGGTTCCATACTACCTGCTGGAATTTCTAGCAGGTGTTGGCCCGCTGCGAGTCTGTATTGACGGACGAGAACCACCACGTCATTTTCATCAATCGCAACGATACAGACGGACTCTCCATGTTCAACAATTGCACGTTCACTAACGGTTCCATCAGCCATCTTTATTGTATCAATACGCAGACCAATGACACGTCCCTTATATATACGTTTTGTGCTGGTAACCTGCTCTGGATTGGCCATAATATTCGTTCTGATCTTTCTAGTATGTGGATCGGATTTAGACGTTAAATCTTATTTCAGGTCCATTGACATCGCAATTTCATTGCAGGCACTGAATTTTGGGCATCTAATGCATTCAGACCATACCTTGCGAGGAAATGACATTACTTCTGTTCGATTGAAACCTAATTTTTCGTAATATCCTGGCTTGTGTGTTAAACAAAAGACTCGGCTTAACCCTAAGCTTCGTGCTTCATCTACGCAATGTTCTACGAGTAATGCTCCCAACCCATGAGATTGTAAATCCTCTTTCACTGCGACGGATCGGATTTCAGCTAGATCGTCCCAAATTACATGCAATGATGCACATGCGACTACTCCTCCTGCTTCTCGGATTATTGTGAAATCGCGAACATATTCATACAATTCTGCGAGTGAGCGGTGCAGCATTTCGCCTCGATCAGCATATTCATTGATCATAGCGTGTACTTGGGGCATATCAGACAAACTCGCTCTATCTAAAACGAGATCCCTTTTTGTCAATTCAACTAATTCTTCAGTGGTAATCATGGGTTAATGTTCCTCTTTTGCCTCATTTACGTCAAGTCACGTTATGGATTGTTGGTGTTCGTTGGTACCGGGACGGCCCGGCTCAGCAAATTCGCCGCGACAGTGTAAAAATAGTCTTTTGAGCGCAAGCGCAGAAATCGTGCTTTTAGATTAGACCTTTTTATATATATGTCAGAGTCAGTCATCAAATTTTCATCTTCATTTCCATCAAGCGTTAATGTGGCTCCATGATCTGTTAGTACATGGACATTTATTGTCGCATCATCGTCGACAATTAAAGGCGTGTTCAGTGAAACATGAGGGTTGATCGGCTTAACAATGATTGCAGTGGACTCTGGTTCAAGTACAGGGCCTCCATTTGAAAGAGAGTAACCAGTGCTACCTGTCGCGCTGGCAATTAATGCCCCATCACCACGATAACTTGTGATGATTTGATCATTAATGCGGATTACACAATGGACTATCCTCGCAGGGCCATTGCGACTGATTACTACCTCATTTAATGCGTTTCCTGAATAATCACCCATCGTGGCAGACAACATTGTTCGTTCTTCAATCCACCCCTGGCCTTCGAGGAATAAGGGTAGTTTCTCCACGGCTTCTTCCGCACTAAGTTCTGTAGTGAAACCAATTCTGCCCATATTAACGCCGATAACGGGAACATTCTGTACGGCCATTATTCGGGCCATACGAAGTAACGTTCCATCTCCACCAACCGTTATGGCAAGGTCTGTTTTGTCGGTTACGTCGTCACCTAAAAGTTCATTCCATGTAGAGTAAACGATTGCTTTTGCACCGTGTTGGGTCACAACATCAGCTAATGCTTCCGCTATGGATGGAGCGTTTGAGAGTCGAGATTGATGGATGATAGTGACTTTTTGCATTCTTGTCTCCGTGTCCTCCCAGACAATTTTTGAGAGGACAACAAGCTATCATCACGATATATTGCTGTCAATACGAGCTGTTTCGTAATAATTTAACTTAACCAAACTAGTCGGATGGTGGGTTCAATATCAATAGTTGAATCATTAGCTTGTGCATTGTTTATAGCTGTATGATGGCGGTGTTTATTGTGAGGATGCAGTTTTTATAAAGGTCTCTTGTAACAAATTACTAACGAATTGTTTCTCATGTTTCAGCCACTTAAAGTGTGTTATGATCCAAGTGTGCTAGGCATCTGAGAGCGTTTCAGTACCTTTAATTCAGTCCTGCGAGGCTGGCAAGGGACCGCTCGAGATAATTGAGCCGGGTGCCATAGCAAAGAAACGCTCGCTGGTCCCTCTGTGATGACAGGGGGTTTTTTTTGTCGAACGAACGAGTACTACTTGCAGCGAAAGACATCCGTCGCGCTTTGAGACGGATTGCCCATGAAATAGCTGAACGTAATCGTGGTATTGATGACACATTGTTCGTTGGTCTTCGAACGCGTGGTGTTTATCTAGCTCAACGCATAGTCCATGCTCTCGAAGAATCTGAAGGCACCACCGTACCGATCACCTCCTTAGACGTAAGTTTGTATCGTGATGATATTTCTGTGCCTCGTGACCGTCGTTCAATTGATAAAAGCAGTATTTCGATAGAGTTTGAAATATCTGATCGACGCGTGATTCTTGTCGATGATGTGCTTTTTACTGGTAGAACTGTGCGAGCAGCTATGGATGCGTTGATGGATTTTGGAAGGCCGCGAGCAATACAGTTGGCCATCCTTGTTGATCGTGGGCATCGTGAACTCCCGATTCGTGCCGATTATGTCGGGAAAAATATTCCAACGTCTGCAGACGAACATGTTCGTGTTCGAATGGAAGAAATTGATGATTGCGATGAAGTGGTTCTCTGGAGGGGTGATCAAAAAGATGACTAGGCAAAACCAGGGACTATCTGAATCGGTTAGTTCTCAGTTAGATACGTGGAATCGGTCCAATGTATTGGACTTGGATGACTTTTCGAGAAGTGAAGTTGAAACTGTCTTCGAGGTTACAGATACAATGCAAGAAGTTCTTTCTGAACGTACCCCGCGGATACCAGACCTTCAAAGCCAGACAGTCGTCAATTTGTTCTATGAACCCAGTACACGGACCAGAACCTCGTTTGAGCGCGCAGCTAAAATTATGAGTGCTGATACGATTAACGTTTCGGGTTCGGGTAGCAGCGTTGAGAAGGGAGAGTCGTTGATCGATACCGTTCGGACGCTGGAGTCAATGGGCACGCGCGTTATCGTAATGCGACACCGGCAAGCCGGGGCCCCTTACTTAGCATCAAGGCACGTTCAAACGAGTATTATCAACGGTGGAGATGGCGCTCATGCACATCCTACGCAAGCATTGATTGATCTTTACACCATCAGAAATAAACTTGGTGCGATTGAGGGGCTAAAAGTTGTCATAGTTGGCGATATTTTGCACAGTCGTGTTGCGCGGTCAAATATCTGGGGACTCGTATGTATGGGTGCTAAGGTGACTTTGTGTGCTCCGTTAACACTGCTTCATAACGATTTTCTTTTGGCTTACAAGGAAGTGGAAGGGCATCTTAATGTTGAGCCAGAATTAGATCTTGCCTTAGAGGATGCTGATGTGATCATGACTTTACGCCTTCAAGAGGAGCGACAAAAGCAGGGTTTGTTGCCCAGCATTCGCGAATATATCAAGTATTATCAAATCAATAGTGAACGACTTCGTAAGGCAAAACCTCATGCTCTTCTTTTACATCCGGGCCCGGTTATGGAGGGGATTGAGATTAGCACCGATGTGTCACGTAGTACTAATTCTGTAATTGATGAGCAAGTCGAAAATGGTGTAGCAATAAGAATGGCATTACTTCATCTTGTGGCGGGAGACTAATTTAAATGAAACAAGAAATACCCTTGTTAGTGAAGGGCGGGCGAATTATCGATCCTGCTCAGGACAGTGATTTTCTTGGGAACGTTCTGATCGAAAACGGCGTGGTTTCCTGGATGATGAGAGAGGGTGAAAAGCTTCCCGCTTTACCCGAAAATTATCATATCTTAGATGCCAAAGGATTGATTGTATGTCCCGGTTTTATAGACCTGCATTGCCATCTTCGCGAGCCGGGATTCGAAGCAAAAGAAACTATTGAAACGGGTACGACAGCGGCTGCTGTAGGTGGTTTTACTACGGTCTGTGCGATGCCGAACACTCAGCCAGTGCTTGATAATGCGAGCCTAATTGATTTTGTATATCAAAGATCTAGTCAAGAAGGTGTTGTACGAGTCTTACCAATTGGTGCAATTACTGAAGGTAGTAATGGCAAGAACTTGGCTGAGATGTACGAAATGGCAAGCGCTGGAGCTATTGGTTTTAGTGATGATGGGAAGCCCGTGAGCGATCCGAATATTATGCGTCAAGCACTAACGTATTCTAAGGGAGTGGGGTTACCAATCATTGAACATGCAGAAGACATCGGTTTGTCATCTGGTGGTGCGATGCACGATGGTTGGGTATCAGCAAGATTGGGTTTGGTTGGGATTCCTTCTGCAGCAGAGGAATCTGCTATTTTACGAGACATCTCGCTTGTCCGTGAAACAGGAGGCCGGTTACACGTTGCACATGTTAGTACTGCCGGTTCACTTGAGGCAATTAAGCGGGCTAAGGATGATGGTCTATCTGTAACCGCTGAAGTGACACCTCATCATTTGGCTCTGACGCACGAATGGATATTGGGTCGTCGCGAGTTTGGTTCAAATGGGCACGTTTATGACACATTAGCGAAAGTTAATCCGCCTCTACGCACTAGTAATGATTGCGAAGCTCTCATTACAGCTTTAGAGCAGGGAGTCATTGATCTTATTGCAACAGATCATGCGCCGCATACACCTGAGGACAAACTTGTTGAGTTTGGAGACGCAGCGGTGGGTTTTACCGGTTTAGAGACTGCTGCAGGACTACTTTTAACGCTTGTGCAACAAAAAAGACTTGATCTATTGACGGTGATTCGTTCATTAACTGAAAAACCTGCCTCACTTCTGGCTACCAAAGTTAGTGGCCTGGGAAGTTTAGCGGTTGGCAGCGTGGGTGATATTACACTTTTAAACCTCTCGTCGAACTGGGTTGTTGATTCATCAAATTTCCAGTCCAAAGGAAAAAACACACCGTTGGATGGTGCGACATTGACCGGTCAGGTTGTAGCAACCGTTTACGGAGGACGCGTGGTGCATGATTCTGAAAATCGATTTGCTGTGGAAAGAAAAGGGGCGTTGGATGGTTAAGGATGCATTTCTGGTGTTGGAAGATGGTTCGGTATATTACGGGGAACGTTTTGGATTTGATAAAAAGACCTCCGGCGAAGTCGTTTTCAATACGTCGATGATGGGTTATCAAGAGATCTTGACGGATCCGTCGTATGCCGGGCAAATGGTTACCTTCACGTACCCACTAATTGGTAACTATGGATTGAGCACTGAGGATATTGAATCTGGCCAGGTGCAGGTGAGCTCAATTATTGTGAGGGAGTGGTGCGAATTTCCGAGTCATGAGAAGAGCATTATGACGTTGGATGCGTATCTGCGAGACGCCGAAATTGTTGGATTGGCAGGTGTTGATACTCGGGCTCTGACAAGACATTTAAGGCACACAGGTGTGATGATGGGCATGGTATCGTTTGACGAATCACCAGAAGTTGCTAGATCACGTTTGTCTGAATTCCCTCGTTATGATGCCACTAATTTTGTCAGTAAAGTATCCACGCCGACACATTATTCATGGGAAGATAGCGAAGAGAATACTGGTCCACATATCGTGGTTCTTGACGGTGGTTTGAAGTTCAACATATTACGAATTCTGAAGAAATGGAATTGTCGGGTGACAGTGGTCCCAAGCGACATCTCGGATTCAGAGATTGTTTCTTTAAAACCTGACGGGTTAGTTTTGTCCCCGGGCCCTGGTGACCCAAATTTACTCAGTCAACTAGAAATTACGATTAAAGGTATTATCGGCAAATTTCCGATATTAGGTATATGTTTAGGTCATCAAATGATAGCGCGTGCGATGGGCGCAAAAACTTACAAACTTAAGTTCGGTCATCGTGGTGCGAACCATGCTGTTAAAGAGCTGCAATCGGGTAATGTTCACATTACAGCGCAAAATCATGGTTATGCGGTTGAAGGGGATTCTTTACCTGCGGACCTTGAAATTAGTCATGTTAATTTGAATGATGGAACCGTGGAAGGCTTGCGCCACAAGAGCTTACCGATTTTATCGGTACAGTATCATTCTGAAGGATCTCCTGGCCCGCGAGATAACGAGTACATATTCAATGAATTCCTTGATTTGATACCCAATTTCTCGGTTGCCGAAGCTTTAGGGTCAATGAAGGAATGAAGGATTTCGTAAAACGCCGAATGATTGGTGCTAAGTGGGTTTTGACGAGGACTTTGATGAATGCTAATTGTGATCCGAATGAAAGGTTAATCGGTTAGATATGGAAAAGAAACAACTGCGGCTGCCCCTACCTCCATTTGAGGTTGTTTTGAGGGGGTCTCCCCAATATCTGGCAGATAAAATGGTGTCATATTTTGAGGATACACATATTGAAGAATGGAATATCGGTGCGGAATTAGAAGTGGTTGGTCAAAATCGTGAGTATGTCAGGATCGCAATTACTTCAACCACTACAAGGCATTCTGAGAAACGTGATTTTATTGGGCTCATTACCTTGCTTGAGCAAACTGATGACCTAACCTTTTTCAGGGTTCCTCCGAGGGATTCTTGGGATTTTCGGGTGAAACAATCAATGAACGAACAAGAAAATCACATTATTTATAAAGACCATGAGTTTTGTGAATTTACGCCTGAAAAGATAGGTTTGTTAGCCATCCAAGATATTTTGGATCACTTTTGGCAAGAAGGAATCGCTGCGACGGCAGTCATCAACGATCTTGCTCGCCCAATGGGAAAGAGAGGTTCACTTGACTAATAAGCCAGCCAAGGTACTTGTGATTGGGAGTGGCCCGATAGTTATTGGACAAGCAGCTGAATTTGATTACGCTGGAACCCAGGCATGTAAGGCGCTAAGAGAAGAGGGTGTGACTTCAGTTCTGGTAAATTCTAATCCGGCAACAATTATGACCGATGAAGGCATTGCTGACATTGTTTACATCGAACCATTGACTGTTGAAGCTGTCACACGTGTAATAGAAATTGAACGTCCAGATGGTTTGTTGCCGACGCTTGGCGGCCAAACCGGACTGAATTTAGCTGTTGATCTTGCGGAAGCAGGGATCTTGGATGAGTTCAACGTTCGATTATTGGGCACTTCACTTGAAACGATAAAACAGGCGGAAGATCGCGAGTTGTTTAGGCAGCTTTTGGTCTCTCTTGGTGAGCCTGTACCTGAAAGCAAAACAGTTACGAGTCTTGATGAGGCGCGCGCTGCTGCGGAAACGATCGGTCTGCCGTTGATAGTACGCCCAGCATATACCTTAGGTGGTACTGGTGGCGGCGTGGCTGATACATGGGAAGAAATGGAGACTATAGTTTCAATGGGATTGCGGAGCAGTCCCGTAAATCAAGTACTATTGGAACGTAGTTTGGTCGGTTGGAAAGAGTTGGAATATGAGGTGATGCGCGACGCTTCTGATACATGCATCACTATTTGTAATATGGAAAACTTGGACCCGATGGGTGTCCATACTGGCGATAGTATCGTTGTTGCTCCGAGTCAAACCCTGACCGACAAAGACCATCAAATGCTTAGGTCAGCAAGTTTAAGGATTATTCGAGCACTCGGGATCGAGGGTGGGTGCAATGTACAGTTTGCTTTACGCCCCCACCCAATCGTTGCCGAGGGGATGGATTTAAATGTTGACAACG
>CEUS01251576.1_pt1 | contig 15185 bp, 14 predicted proteins | sample 427031 | NCBI WGS metagenome assembly CEUS01 (sample SAMEA2622837, study PRJEB7988) | marine metagenome | biome: marine biome (ENVO:00000447); feature: marine epipelagic mixed layer (ENVO:xxxxxxxxx); material: "saline water (ENVO:00002010), including plankton (ENVO:xxxxxxxx)" | depth 140 m | reverse complement strand
ATCATGCAGGTACAGGTGCCTTCACTCAATACAAGAGAGCGCGTGAAACTAGAATCCGCATTTGAGAAGTAAGATCAAAAATATGCGTAAATCTATTTTCTTCGTACAGTTACTTGTTACATGCCTTGTTGCTGGAGTCTCATTCAGTCTTACAGCAAACCCCCTTATTTCATCTAAAGCACTAATGAAGCATGTTCGCTTCCTCTCTTCCGACAACCTCAACGGTCGAGGAAATGGAACCCCAGGTCTTGAGAAAGCTGCTGATTACATCGCGAATCAATTCATGGCAGCAGGCCTTAAAGCTGCGGGCAACGACGGCACCTGGTTTCAGCCGTTTGAAATTGTTACCGGTTTAAACATAGGAACTGAGAACCGTCTTGTGATCCAGGCTGGTCCTCAAACAGTGACATTCAATCTTGGTTCAACCTATTACCCTCTAGCTGCAACCTCAAACGATTCCCTAGAAGCACCCTCAGCAAAAACAAAGAATCTACCTTTAGTCTTTGCAGGTTACGGAATTTCTGCCCCGAAATTAGAATATGACGACTACTCAAGTATCGATGTAAAAGATAAAGCAGTCATAATTTTCACACACGAACCACAAGAGCACGATGCCTCAAGTCGGTTTAATGGAACTCGCTTTACTAGACATACCCTGTTAATGGAAAAAGCAATGGCAGCGCGTTCACGTGGAGCTCGTATGCTCATTGCTGTATCAGATCCAACTCATGATCATGACACTGGTACATACGAGAGCTTTAACAAAGACCCGCAAGCAGAGGATTATGGTATCCCCGTACTACGAATCAAACGATCTCATATTGAGCCCTTCTTAAAAACTTGGAACCTGGACTCTCTTGCCAAAGAAATCGATGAAACTCTTATACCAAAGTCACACGACCTTGATGACGCAACCGTAAAATATGTAGAAACTCTTTCAAAAAAGCGAAGCATCGTGCGCAATGTAATCGGTATTCTACCTGGAAGTCACCAGGCTCGAGGACACGAAGCTGTCGTAGTCGGTGCACACTATGACCACCTTGGATTTGGTGGACGCCATTCTATGAATCCTGACCTCGCTGGACAAATTCACAATGGCGCTGATGACAATGCCTCTGGTACTGCTGCAGTAATTGAAATTGGGCGTGCGGCCTCAACTAACACTTCTCACTTTGATCGCACACTTGTTTTTATCGCTTTTGCAGGTGAGGAACTTGGGTTGCTCGGATCCGCACATTATGTAAAAAATCCGATCGTGCCCCTTGAACAAACCGTCGCAATGATAAATCTAGATATGATTGGTCGCGCCAATGGCAAGGTCGTGGTTAGTGGACTCCATGTTTCCAAAACACTCACAGCAGATTTTAAAGAAGCTTCAATTATGTTTCCTGATCTGAAAGCTACACAATTCCAGCAAGGTGCTGGAGTTGGAGCAAGTGACGATACTTCTTTTGCTGTAAAAAAGATTCCGGCGATAGGATTTTTCTCTGGTTTTCATGCTGATTATCACCGTCCAACAGATGACTGGGATCGTATTGATAGTGAAGGTGCTGCACAAATAGCTTCGCTTGCTTTCCAAATTACTTCTAGAATTGCTAACCGAATAAACCGACCTGAATTTGCAGCACCTGCTCCCTCACACGGCTCATCAACTGCCGACAGCAGTGCTGGATCGATTGGTGGTTATGGCCCTTACTTTGGCTCGATACCAGATATGGGTAGTAGTAATGATGGTGTGACTTTCGCTGAAATTAGAGAAAATAGCCCTGCTTGGAAGGCTGGGCTTCGTGGGGGAGACACTTTAATTGCCTTTGCTGGAAAACCTATCAAGACCCTTATTGATTTTACATTCGCACTCAGAGAAAAAAGTCCTGGCGATACTGTTGAAGTACAAGTACGTCGAAATGACACAATAATTATGGCCACCGTAGAACTGACAACCCGGCCGTAATGTAACTATTTTATTTTGATTGTTAAACCATGGTCTTAGTGGCCATATTCATAATCTCAGGGCTGATTCTGGCCAACGCGGTTTATGTTGCGGCAGAGTTCTCTGCCGTCAGTGTCCGAGCGAGCCGGGTCCACATGCTAGCAGGCAACGGCAACCGCCTTGCCAAAAAGTTGCTCCCCATCCTCAACTCACCAGTAGCACTAGATCAACATATTGCCACTTGCCAAATTGGTATTACTCTGTCTAGCCTCGTTATCGGAGCTTATGCGCAAGCAAACTTTGCAGTCTTGTTAGTGCCATTCTTTGCGTCTTGGACCAACATTCAAATAGTCGCTGCAGAGTCCTTGTCTGCTGGGTTCGTGTTAATAATCCTTGCAGGACTGCAACTACTGCTCGGCGAACTAATTCCAAAATCACTAGCGCTGCAGTATCCAACACCCATGGCGCTGTACACCATGTTGCCGATGGCCCCGTCGGCCTTGCTATTCCGACCTTTCAACACGATTCTTAATGGCAGCAGTTTAGGTCTACTCCGCTTGCTTGGTGCTTCCCCGCACGGTCACCGGCACATTCATTCACCAGAAGAAATCGAACTGTTAATTGCGGATAGTCGTGAGGGTGGCCTACTAAAACCTGACGAACATAGGCGCTTACAGCGGGCGCTTCGATTGAACCTCTGGCAAGCCAGGCAACTCATGGTGCCTCGCACACACCTTAAAGCTATTGACGTAAATACACCTTTAGACCAAGCCGTCACAATAGTCACACAGGGTTCTTACTCACAATTTCCTGTGTACCAAGACTCGATTGACAACATTGTAGGCATCCTACATGCCAAAGACCTTGCGCGCTGGTGTGTGACTAACAACACAGCCGTACCCTTGGTGGATGTCATTCACCCCTTGTCAAGCCTTCACGAAAGCGTAACGGCAGACCGTGTCCTCAGGCACTTTCGTGAACAAGGAGTACAACAAGCACTCGTTGTTGATGAGTTTGGTGGCACCGCTGGATTAGTAACACTGAAAGACGTGCTATCTGAACTTCTTGGAGATATTGGCAACGAGCTACAATCAAATGACCCTGCGACGGAAATACTGCCTAATGGTCGAATACGTCTTCCCGGCAGAATGCCCGTTCACAAAGCAGCTAGGCTCCTTAACGTCAAGTGGGAGACTGAGGTAGCAACACTTGGCGGCCTGGTCACTGCTGAACTTGAGCGCCTTCCAGAAGGTGGAGAACAGGTAGTCGTAGACAATGTGGAACTAACTGTTGAAAAAGTCGCTGAACACGCTGTGCAGTTTATTATCGCAAGGCGTCTGAACATTACGAAAGCTCAAACAACTACAGATGCCTGACTCACTTAGCATCTTTATCATTATTACTGCACTAGTGCTCCTCAACTCTATGTTTGTGGCAGCAGAGTTCGCAATTGTAGGTGCTCCCAGAGGAATAATTGAACATCTCGCTGAACAGGGCGTTCGAAAAGCACGTCAAGTACATACCATTCTTCAAGATATAAGACTGCAAGATCGGTATATTGCCACCGCTCAGATTGGTATCACCGTGGTCAGCCTTGGTCTTGGTATGTATGGTGAACACGTTGTAGCTGACTTGCTTAGACCCTGGCTAGAAGGCTGGACCAAAAACCCGTGGCTAACTACACATATGTTAGCCAGTGTTCTTTCTATTGGATGTCTCACTTATCTACACATCGTGCTCGGTGAAATGATTCCAAAAGCACTTGCACTGCAACACGCAGAACGAACAGTACTGTTGGTAACACCAGTGATCGTTATTTTAGAAAAAGCCTTGTCACCACTCGTGTCTGTGTTAAACGGCATTAGTAATGCACTGCTTGGAATGTTTGGAATCCGGAGACAACAACAAAAAACTGAGCGTTACCACACTACTGACGAGCTTCGATTAATTATTGAAGAAAGCCACCAAGGTGGCTTGCTCCGAGGTGAGGCGGGTTCACTACTGAGAGAACTCTTTGAATACGGAAACTTAAACGCTGGACAAGTAATGGTTCCACGCACTCAAATAGCAGCACTTGCGTCTTCAGCCGATCCTGAAAAACTACGTACTCTTGTTAAGACTTCACCTCATACGCGTTACCCTGTTCACACAGGTAGTCTCGATCATATTGTTGGCAGCCTCCATATTAAAGATGCGCTCAGGCATCTCGTAGAAAACCGCCCCGTTACCAAACATGAAACTCGTTACTTGCCACATGTACAAACTACAGCACCTCTAGATGAAGTGCTTTCTGCAATGCGCCACCATCGCGCACAGATGGTTATTGTGACGGATAAATATGGGACAACCACAGGCTTGGTAACCATTGAGGACCTCTTTGCAACCCTAGGATAGAAAGCCTCAGGTTAACCCGTAGAAATAATGGGGCTCCGATCAAAAACAGCGCCACAATGTTTTACGAAGGCATCTTCAACATTTCTGATTGGCATCAGTTGACCAGTTAGTTTTTCAAGTGATGTGACCCCACGATCTTCAATCCCACATGGAATAATCAAACGGAAGTAATCAAGATTAGTATTCACGTTGAAGGCAAGACCATGACTCGTAATCCATCTTGAGATACGAACTCCTATAGCTCCAATTTTGTCATCCCCAACCCAAACACCAGTAAGGCCATCGATGCGCGTACCCACAATTCCATATTCAGCACACACCCGAATCATAACTTCCTCTACGTCGCGTACGTACCGATGCACATCTCGACGATCAGGATGAAGATTAAGAATGGGATAAACAACGACCTGACCTGGACCATGATACGTAACGTTGCCACCTCGTCCGGTCTTGTGAACTGCAACTCCAAGTTCTTGTAAATGGTCAGATGTCGCTACGATATGGGAATGGTCTTTGTCTCCATTTACGCCAACGGTAATCACAGAAGGGTGCTGAAGGATTAGAAGTAAGTCTGGTACATGATCGGCTCGGCGCTCTTCTACGAGGTGCTGTTGTAGCGTAAGAGCCTCGGCATAGGAGACCATGCCAAGCCTCCGGATCTCAAGCTGACGCAATGTCTTTACACATCCTCAGAACTAAAATTTTCAAGTTGCGTTTTGAGATCTGCCATAAACTCATCAGCTACGACCCCATCAATCAGCCGATGATCGAAGCCAAGTGTTAGATACGCCATAGTCCTGATTTGGACTTTGTTGTTTACCGGTACAGCTCGCTTTTCAATTGTTCCAATGCCAAGAATTGCGACCTGTGGCTGATTGATGATCGGAAAACCAAATTGTGCCCCAAGTTGGCCAGGATTTGTAATTGTGAACGTGCCATCTTGTACTTCCTCAGGCTTTAATTGTTTAGATCGAGCACGGCTTGCAACGTCGACAATAGCTTTGCTCAGTCCTAAGACGTCTTTTGCCTGTGCATTTTTAATCACAGGCACAATAAGCCCCTTCTCTAATGAGACCGCAATCCCAAGGTTAATATTCTTTCGATAAATAATACTGTCTCCATCAAGTGACGCATTAAGAATCGGATGTCTTTGAATCGCATCAACAACAGCCTTCGCAATAAATGCCATGTACGTTAATTTGGCGCCAGCCTGATCATATTCAGCTTTTTTCTTTTGACGAATCTTTTTTAAGTTTGAAAAATCTACATGGAAAACTGAGTGAACGTGTGCAGAAGTACGACGACTCAAGATCATATGCTCAGCAATCTTTTTTCGCATATTCGAGAGCGGCTCAACACGATCACCTGGTGCTGCTATGGAAGCCGGTGCCGTCCTTTGAGTGGCAGCTGACCCTCTCTCAATGACTTGCAGAATGTCTCGCTTAGTCACACGACCATTCGCACCAGTTCCTGCAATTTTGTTGATATCAATATTATGTTCATCGGCAAGACGACGAACTAATGGTGATGACTTCAACTCGCGTACTGCTTCAGTTGTTAACGAATCAGTTGAGCTTGTTTTGTCCGTTACCGATTTAGTCACTGCTTGATTGGAAGCAGTGCTTGTCTGTGTGGTTTCGACCTGTTCTGGCAAGGCATGATCCGTACTAGTAGCAGGCTCGTCCGTATCTGAGATTGTTGCTACCACACTATTTACGGCAGCCATCTCACCCTCTTGAACTTTTACTGATAAAAGCACACCAGACGCAGGAGCAGGAATCTCTGCATCAACTTTATCGGTAGAAATTTCAAACAGTGGCTCGTCGCGATCCACTGTTTCGCCAACTTTCTTTAACCAGCGGACAACGGTCCCCTCAGCAATGGACTCACCCATCTGAGGCATTAACACAGGAACAGGCATAATGGTCTTTTTCTCTCTGTAATCTTCAGATGCCTGCAATTACATGTGAATAGCAGCACCATGTGTTGCATGCGAAGCCTCGGCAACTGCTTCGGAAAACGTCGGGTGTGCATGAATGGTCCTGATGAGCTCCTCAACCGTGCATTCAAGACGCAAAGCCAGCACAGCTTCAGCCACGAGCTCTGTAGAACGGGGTCCAATCATGTGCACTCCAAGTACTTCATCGTACTTCTTGTCAGCCACGATCTTCACAAAACCTTCACCTTCCCCAGCCATCTTCGCGCGACCAAGTACTCCAAATGGGAATTTTCCTACTTGGACATCGTATCCTTGTTCTTTTGCTTTGGCCTCAGTTAATCCAACACTCCCAATTTCCGGATCGCAGTAAGTACAACCAGGGACGTGAAGAAAATTCAACGGCACTGCTTCTTGTCCAGCCAAACGCTCAGCCACAATAATACCTTCTGCCGAAGACACGTGAGCAAGCTGAGGATGAGTTGATTCGCCAAGAGTGACCACATCACCTATAGCAGAGATGTTTTTAATAGAGGTTCTATAAAGCTCGTCAACCTTGATATATCCCTTTTCAAGTTCTAAACCAATATCTTCTACACCAAGACCAGTCGTTACCGGTCCTCGACCAGTTGCAACAAGCAAGATCTCTGCTGTCATAGACACGGTCTTACCATCTGATGTTTGTGCTTCGATATCAACACCCTTAGGGTTAGCCTTAGCCTTTGTCAACTTCGTACTTGTTAACGATTTAATCCCTTGCTTCTTGAATGACTTTTCAAGTTCTGTAGAAATGGCCTCATCCTCCACAGGGACAAGACGTGGCAACAACTCTATAATTGTTACCTCAGAACCAAAGCGCCGGTAAATGGAAGCACACTCTACACCCACTGCTCCGCTACCTAGAACAACTAAAGATTTTGGAACTTCTTTGAGATGAATTGCCTGGTCGCTAGTAATGATCCTTTTCTTGTCAATATCAACACCAGGGACGCTGCGAGGGGAAGATCCTGTCGCTATAATAATTTCTTTTGCATTAAGCGTTTGCTTGTCCCCCTCGAAGATGTCAACTTTGCCATCGCCAAGAAGTCGAGCAGTACCTTTAATCCAATCGATTTTATTCTTCTTAAATAAAAACTCGATACCTTTCGTGAGCCCAGTGACAATCTTTTCTTTCCTAGCGTGGACTTGTCCCATATCAATCGACGGTGCCCCCGCAGGAATCGTTACGGCCCATTCTTTTGCTTGCTGGATTACCTTTAGGGCGTGCGCATGCTCAAGAAGCGCCTTAGTGGGAATACAACCCCAGATTAGACAAGTACCACCAAGTGCCTTCTGCTTCTCGACCACAGCCACCTTGAGACCTAACTGTGATGCCCGGATAGCAGCTACATAGCCACCCGTGCCTGCCCCGATTACGACGACGTCGTAAGAATTCGACAAAGATTGCTCCTTTAGACCACCCTGAATAAGTGTGATCACAAATACTATAAATTAGCGTATCAAAAATTTGAGGGATTAAAAGGCCTAGGACTGCATCAAACACGCGAAGGTGAAATGGCACGACGGGGAAACGACATAATGCCGTATCACCGTCGCGCTATATTAGACGTAGATCGTATAAAAACCAGCTTTATTTCTGAGGAAGAACAGCATCCTTCAGTTGCTTGGTTATCCTCGCCTTAACGACTGTTTTTGCCGGAATCTTGATGGCTTCACCAGTGGCTGGATTCCGACCCATTCTTGCCTTGCGCTTCTGTACCACCAACTTCACCATTCCTGGTAATACAAACTCCCCTGCTCGCTTCAGCTCTTTTTCGGACAATGCAGTCAGCTCGTCAAAAAACGCTCGTGCCTCCGTCCGCTTAATACTGAAGTGATTGGCGAAGTGCGAGAAGAGTTCTGATTTGCCCATTCTCTTTGCATCTGCCATCCAAAGGTCCCCTTATAGCTAGTGCGCGCCTAAATACAGACCGCATTACATGACAGTCGCGCGCGCACGACCGCTGCGGGAATTTAAGTAAAACGAATGCTAGCTTGCACCTCAAGGCAGTGTCAATGAAAAGAGCATTTTCCCACACACCTGTTTTGTAGAGCAAAATGCTAGAATTCAGGCTAGATGTCAAACATATCTCCGTTGGAGACTTTTCCTAACCCAAGACCAGGCCGTGACTTCGAGGTCAAAATTCAGTGCCCTGAGTTTACTTCAGTCTGCCCAAAAACGGGTCTCCCAGACTTCGGTGAAATCCAGATTACTTACGTACCGGCCGACCTCTGCATCGAGCTTAAGTCGCTCAAGTACTACATGATCGGGTTTCGTGATCGAGGGATTTTTTACGAGGCTGTGACAAACCAAATCCTTGATGACCTCGTTACTATTTGCCAGCCACGTTCTATGACAATTGTCGGTGATTTTACTGTGAGAGGAGGAATCAAGACCGTTGTAACCGCTACCTACACTGCAGAGGAGGAATGAATAGGGTGGTTTTTCAAACTATTTATATGTAGCCCGGATGAAAAAATGGTTCACCAAATTCCGATTGAAGACAACTTAGATTTACACACATTTCGACCGCAGGACACCAAATCTGTTGTCGAAGAGTACGTAACATCCGCCTGGAAAGCAGGGCTGAATGAGATCCGATTGATCCACGGACGAGGACAGGGTATTCAGCGTAAAATTGTCCACTCTGCACTAGACCGAAATCCTTTGGTCGTAGATTTCTGGGATGCTCCAGAATCTCACCTCGGAGCTACGATTGTGAATCTTGTATCCAACGCTGAGGATTGAATTAAAGTAAGGGACCGATGTATTCAACAACCCGTTTGGTTATTACCTCACTTATTACGATAGCTTTATTAACTTCTGGCGTACTAACAATCCGGGCAAAAAATAAGCAAGCCTTAGAAACACCATTTGAACAATGGCTTGAATCCTTTATAAGCGAAGCACGTGAGCGTGGCTATAGCAGTGTGTTTCTCGAGAGCACTCTTGGAGATCTGAAACCCCTTCAACGAGTTATCCGCAGCGATCGAACCCAAGCTGAGCTCACTTTGGATTTTAATCGGTACTATCAAACCCGAGTAACGCCTTCGGTCATCGAGCGTGGACGTAAACTGAAAAAACAGCATCGTAAACTTCTCGATCGTGTTGCCGAAACTTTTGGTGTTCCACCTAGATTTATCTTAGCAATTTGGGGCATGGAATCTAGATATGGACAAGTCCAAGGCAAGACTCCAGTCTTTCAAGCACTAGCCACTCTTGCTTGGGAGCCTCGACGAGCAAAATTTTTTCGAACACAACTCTTTGATGCCTTAGCCATAGCGGCTAGCAGTGATGTTGAGGCAACCTGGATGTTGGGATCGTGGGCTGGAGCTATGGGGCAACCTCAGTTCATGCCATCAAGTTATCTTCAGTATGCTGTGGATTTCGATGGAGATGGTAAACGGAACATCTGGAATTCAACTGCTGATGTGCTGGCATCAATTGCTCACTATCTTCAGGAGCATGGTTGGAAGAATGGTCGTACCTGGGGTCGTCCAGTCATCGTACCTTCGGCAACACAGGCTCAGCTTCCAGAAATCGTAAGCCAACGAAGTCAAGGTTGTTCCGCAAAGCGAAACATGACAGACCGCCTGCCTTTAAACCAGTGGCATGAATTGGGCGTACGGCGACTAGGTGGAAACGTCCTGCCTAAGGTAACGATTGATGCCAGTCTTGTTGAAGCTGAATCAAATACTTTTTTAGTCTATGGTAACTATGACACACTGCTTTCTTATAACTGTGCGCACTACTACGCACTCAGCGTAGGGTTGCTTGCGGATCAGCTTGACTAAAGAAACTCTAGGACAAAAATTGATCTTTTTTAGTGTCGATTAAGAATAAATTGATTAAGAACGTCGGCTACCCCCGATTGTTCGTGAGAACCTGTTATAAACCAACCGCGTTCCTTCAAAGATTGCACGGCATTGCCCATCACAACTGGGAGACCAGCAAACTCAAGCATGTCAAGGTCGTTTAGATTGTCTCCAATGGCCATCACTTCATCGCGCTTCAATCCAAGATGTTCTGCACGCCATTTTAATGCATGGCCTTTTGTTGCACTTGGAGCTGTTATATCTACCAAGCAAAAATCCCGTTCCTCATACTCAGTTAAGGCTACAGCAAAGTCTGCTCCACCCTCGAGACTGCTGACCAAAAGACGCATGTCCGCTACAGAACCATTAAACATTACTTGAATCGGATCTTCTGTCAGTGCATCCTCTAGTGGCGTGCACTGATCGATAAGCGATTTGTTGCGTGCCCAATATCCTTTTCTATTTGGATTGTCCCAATCCATAGATTCAAATAACAATTGTCGAGCATCATCGCGATCAAAGATTAAAGCTGCAGCGTCACGATATTTATGCATAGATCGTAGTACTCTTTGCGCAACCTGGCGTGGAAGTAGACGCCTTGCTAATGTTTTACCTGTTATAGAACGCTCAACAGCACCATTGCTGACAATTAAGGTAATCTCTGGTGGTAAATGGTTGGCGATGGGACGTGCAAAGGAATAGCTACGACCTGTCACAAGCGCCACGTGTACTCCGAGAGCAACAACTTTTTCAATTGCTTGTTGATTGCTTGCGGACACGGCACCACTCCCATCAAGGAGCGTGCCATCAATGTCAATACCTATGAGGCGAATCACTTATTTAACCAATCTCGGAGTACCATATCAGGTATGCATTTTTTGCTATTGCGAAGATCTATTACAAAATGAAATTTTATAAATTATTTCGTACGTACTTGGCGTCTGTCGTTGTGCTATTTAAAAATTGCTCATAATGCTTATTAAAATTCTACACTTGCTACTGCTCATCTGCCTCTTCCTCACTTGGAACATTGCCGAGGTACAAGCACAAACAGAGCAAAATCCCACACCTCCACCAAACATAGGTACCCCCCCGCCAGATGCCATAAAGACCAAGAGCGGACTGATCACGAAGGTAATAAGCTCTGGCACTGGAAAACGTACAGCGACTGCTGACGATTTAGTAACAATTCACTACACTGGTTGGCTCGCTTCTGGAGAACTGCTTGATAGTTCCCGCGAACGTGAACAACCAGCCCTGTTTCCTTTAGAAAACGTCATTCCTGGTTGGCGCGAATGCGTAACTCTAATGACCGTTGGTGAAAAGCGACGATGCTGGATTCCTCAGAACTTAGCCTATAGAGGTGAACGGGGACGACCAACTGGCCTGCTGATATTTGATATTGAATTGCTAAACTTTCAACCATCTCCAACAATCCCGCCATCTAATTTAGTAGAACCCCCAGTAGATGCCGAAAAATTAACTTCAGGACTTGCCTATAAAGTACTGGAACCTGGTGATGGCGTCCGTCGCCCACTGCCAAATGGACGCGTAACTGTCCACTACACAGGATGGACAACTGAGGGAAAGGTTTTTGACAGTTCCGTACTACGCGGTACGCCGGCAACCCTTCAACTTAACAATGTGATCGCAGGGTGGGTAGAAGGCGTACAGCTCATGGTAGAAGGACAAAAAACACGCTTCTGGATACCAGAGAGCTTAGCTTATCCCGAAGGCGGGGGGCCGGCAGGTCTGCTAGTTTTCGACATTGAACTCCTTCGTATTGATAGATAGCCTTAACGATTGGCATCCAATTCAACAGAAATATTTTTCCAACGCCCTTGATGAAACCGGAGTGCACTTAATAAAGCACGGGTAAAGTGGCCGAGCAGAATAGCCATCCAAATATCTTGGGGCGCAAGCCCGCGGGACATTTGTAAAACTGTACATAGCCCGATCGGTATGGCAACTTGTGAAATAATTGAAATGACTAGTGGGCTTCTTGTGTCACCGGTTCCCTGTAACCCACCTGTATAACTCAGAGCAATAGTGACAAAGAAGCCTGAGAGACTTAAGTATTGCAATAACTGAACACCCAGCGATGCCACGAGCGGCTCTGTCATTCCAAAAACTTGAAGCAGGTGATTCGGTATAAGCAAAAACATGCTGCCAACAATTGTTGCAACTACAAGACCATATCGAGATGCAACAACTACACCCTTCGCTGCTCGCTTATGGTTACCCGCTCCAAGGTTCTGACCAGCAATTGTTGCTGATGCTCCCATTAGACCTACCGATGTCCAGGTAATAAGCGAGAATAGCTGTGTATAACCAACAGCATACGCAGCCTGAGCAGCGGCACTGTGCTGCAGAGAACCTACAAAACGCACCAGCATTACACCTGCAATGTTCATTGCAATACCCTGCATACCAGTAGGCAAACCAAATCGAAACAGCGCACGAATAATTGAAAAATCTGGACGTCTCTCGATTCCTGTATGTACGTGAATAACAGACCCTGGCCTAAAAATGAGCCATATGCCGTACACACCAACCAGCAAGTTTCCAGTAACGGTACCAAGTGCGGCACCAAGTGTTCCAAGCGGTGGGATCAGAATAAGGTTAAATGTAATAGTTAGAATGGTCAGCCAAACACCAAGCTTGAGTGGTGTGCGAACATCCCCTGCGGCGCGGAATGCGCCACTTAACATGAAAAACATTATCTGGCCTATACCCCCAAGAAACATAACCCGCATATAGGGCAAAGCCTCTTGCTGAACTTCTGGGGCAGCATTTACCAAATCGAGTAGTTTCGGTGAAGCTACATAGCCCACACATGCCATGATTACCGCTAGAGCTGCCGCAGTTAGAAATGACTGATAAACAACTCGGTTCACTTTTTCAGGCTCGTTGGCGCCTGAGAATCGCGCCACGAGTACTGCCATCCCTGTGAACAAGGAACTAATAAAAACAATGACAACAAGGATCACTTGCCAGCTAACACCAATTGCCGCATTGGCTGTAAAACCAACGAATTGGCCAACCATTGCGTGATCTATGATGCCTTGTAACCCTGCAACCACGTTTTGTAGCATTGTTGGCCACGCCAGACGCCACACAGCTTTTCCGAGCGGACCTTCAACAAGTGATCTATCAAATTTTCCTGATTGAACTGAAGCAACCATCTGTATGTCTTATATAGTATCGCTCGAGAATTAATGATTGCCCGTGTTCAATGAGTCCAAAGGGCCTGTTCCCGTGCAATAAGAATTGAGGAGGATGAGGTGAAGATACAGCAATTGATTGTTGTAACAGTGATTTTTACGATGGCAATGGGCGCAACGTATTCAACTCAATCGGGTTCACTTAGTGGTGATTTAGCAAAGGATTGGGAAGCACAAAAAGCAACAATGATCCAAATTTCAAACCAGATGCCTGAAGATACTTTTAATTTTAAGGCAACGCCCACCCAGCGCAGTTGGGGTGAACAAATCCTTCATGTGGCCGGCGCGAATGTGGGTCTAATGCAGATTCTTGGATCGAAAGTCCCCGCACCAGTGATTAACCAGACAGCCAGTTCAAAAGCTGAAATCCTCAGTGCGTTAAATGATTCATTCGATTTTGGCTCAGCAGTCCTCAAGGAAATGGATGATGCATCGCTACAACAAATAGTCAAGGGACCAAGTTTCTTTGGCGATGGTACACGGGTTAAGTTTGTTTACCGGACGATGATGCATACAGAGAACATCTATGGACAAATGGTTGTCTATTTACGACTCAACGGACTCGTGCCGCCAGCTAGTCAGTAATGTTAAACAATCTTTGTTAGACGTCGAGCTCTTGTACTTCCAGTGCTCGGTCCATAATGAAGCGAAAACGCGCAGACGCATCTCGGCCCATTAACTCATTGAAAACACGATCGGTAACAATTCGATCGTCTATTTCAACGCGGAGTAATCGACGTGTTTTTGGGTTCAGCGTTGTTTCCCACAGCACCTTTGGCATCATCTCTCCGAGACCTTTAAAACGAGTGATCTCTGGGTTCCCGCGCTTGTTCTGATGTTGCTTTAGGATTTGATCCCGATGCGCATCGTCTAATGCCCAGTATGTCTGGTCTCCAATATCTATGCGATAGAGTGGCGGTTGCGCGAGAAATACCTTCCCGTCCGTTAATAGTTCCGGTAGATGACGATAAAGAAATGTTAATAACAAAGTGGCAATATGGTTCCCGTCAGAGTCAGCATCAGCAAGAATGATCGTTTTGCCGTAACGCAAACGACTCATGTCAAAATTTTTACCGAGACCACAACCAAGAGCTGTCACTAAATCAGACAGCTCTTTGTTCTCGATGATCTTAGTGAGCGCCACACCTTCAGTATTCATAACTTTTCCACGTAACGGCAAAATAGCTTGGCGTACACGATCGCGTCCTTGCTTGGCTGATCCACCAGCAGAGTCACCTTCAACAATAAAAAGTTCGCTATCAGAACGATTCTTAGTCGTGCAGTCACTCAACTTGCCTGGCAGGTTCAATCGACCAGAAGTAGCCGTTTTACGTGTCACCTCAGCTTGGGCTGCTCGGCTTGCCTCACGGGCTCTGGCCGCAAGGATAATTCTGGCGACGATTGCCTCAGCAATAGTGCGATTGTGGTTCAGCCAATGCTCAAGGGCTTGCCGAACCGAAGAATCCACCAAGGAGAGTAGTGCAGGATTATTTAGTCGGTCCTTGGTCTGGCCCTGAAACTGAGGATCCTCTATAAACAAACTCAATACACCAACCAAGCCTTCCCGGATATCCTCCGCAGTTAGCACTACCCCGCGCGGGGAGAGGTTGTGGGTTTCTATATAGTTACGAATTGCCTTCCCAAGGCCTGCTCGAAAACCATTCTCATGCGTGCCTCCTGAAGCAGTAGGAATACCATTGACGTAACTGCGTACATGCTCATCCGTGGATTCAGTCCACTTCAGGACTAAGTCGAGTCGAGGTTCACTGTCACGCGAAAGCACAAATAGAGATTCGTGTACTGGCTTCGCACTTCGTTCTTGGATGATTTTTGCGAGATAGTCACT
>CEUS01117293.1_pt1 | contig 15195 bp, 13 predicted proteins | sample 427031 | NCBI WGS metagenome assembly CEUS01 (sample SAMEA2622837, study PRJEB7988) | marine metagenome | biome: marine biome (ENVO:00000447); feature: marine epipelagic mixed layer (ENVO:xxxxxxxxx); material: "saline water (ENVO:00002010), including plankton (ENVO:xxxxxxxx)" | depth 140 m | reverse complement strand
TGCAGCGGCGGTGTCTGACTTGGTTGGAACGTCTGTTGGAATCAGCGATGCGAGTTGAGCTGCCAAAATAGTGGTGATCGCATGAACGTCGTTTCTTGACTCCCACCCATCTCGTAATTCGGCTGACAGAACACCAACACAATGGTTGTTCACCAGTAGCGGCTGTGCAAGGGCGCCGTTCGTGGAGTTACCGTTCGGAACAACCTGTAGACTCGATTCGCGAAACGCTTTAGCGGTGGGGTTGTTTCCGTCGTCAGGAATCGAGTTGATCCGTTGCAGAAAATCTTGACCGTAACCGTATTCTCCGGCTGCACGAAGCGTACCACCATTAGTGTCCTTCACCCAAAGGATGAGACCGCTTGCATTGATCAGTGCGGCAGCTCTTGCTAATAGGTCTGGGAGACCGCTTACATCGGTAAGGCCACCCAGATCGGTGCATAGTTCCGCTGCTTCCTGAAGCTGCGATGCAGACCCGTGGTCGACAGAAACATCACTCGTTAGCGGACCGTTGGTTCCGTCGCCTGAAACAGGGTAGTCCCTTAGATCTAGAGTGTCGGAGCCAGTAGTTTGGAACTCGTCGGATTCGGACGTTGTGCTTCTGGCTGCAGGGCGCCTCAGGGGTGCGAGCAGAAGCAAAGCGAGAATGCCGATTCCGGTGCCTGTTGCAAGTAGTTGTGCTTGGGTAGCGCGGGTAGCCCTAACGGTTTCGTTACGTGTTGCCCGTTCGGTCGCGCGAGCTAGCTCTACCTGCTCAGCCGCACGATTTGCTAGCTCAAGGCCGTCGGTGAAGATCAAATCGGAAGCTAGAAGAATCTGCTCACGGTCTGTGTGTTCGCGTGCTTGCCGATCGACCCGTTCCAGACTTGCAATTGCCTCGTCTGCACCGTCTAGGGCGTTTACGGAGCCTGGACTAACGATCAGGCGTCTGAGATTGTCAAGGCTGGTTCGCACAGCCTCAAGATGGTTAGTGACTCTTATGGTCCAGTAATGGGTATCTTGGCCATTGGCGACATAGGCCTGCTGAGAGGCTCGCAGATCGGCTAGCTCTAGGCTTAACGCCCAGCTGAGCTCGGTGAACACATTCTCGATGCTCTGTTCTTCCTTGACGACAAGCTCGGAACGCCTGATTTGATAGCCGGACAATCCCAAGGTTGCCAACGCTGCGACCACAACCAGGAATCGAACCCAGCGATGTTCCATACTTACCGTTACTATACCATCGTCGGTCGATTCGGGATGGAGCCCGTCTCGTTTTGCAGATTTACATGGTGACCAGATGAGTGTGTCCAACACCCGTGCCGCGGTTATCATCAACCCCAAGGCTGGTGCAGCGTCTCGAACCAGACAACAGCTGGCAGAAGATGCTTACAAAGCATGTAGCTTAGCGGGTCTTCCTAACGAAGTAGTTTTTACTGAATATCGAGGTCACGGGCGACTGCTCGCTACGGAGTTTGCTCGTCGGGGATTTTCACCAATAATTGCATGGGGTGGGGATGGGACAGTTAACGAGGTTGCCTCAGCCTTGGTGTTCAAGGACGCAGTGCTTGGGATAGTTCCATCAGGGTCTGGCAACGGCCTGGCTCGAGATTTGGGTATTAGTCTACGCCCGGACCGTGCGATAGAGACCGTAGCAAGTGGCAGAGACCTGAGGATTGATGTTGGGCAGTTGGGAGACCGCTACTTCGTAAACATCGCGGGTGTCGGGTTAGCTGCGTCAGTGGCTTACCGGTTTGAACAGTTGAAGAAACGTGGGCTCCTTGGCTACCTTAAGGCCGCTCTAGTACAGCTGTTCGGTATCATGCCTGAAACATACCAAATAACGAGTGAAGGAGTGACGACTCGACAGACGGTGCTGTTGGTAGAACATGCTAACGGCAGGCAGTACGGTAACGGGGCGCTCATCGCGCCAGATGCAAAACTAGATGATGGTTTTCTGGAGCTTGTGATAGTTGACCCAATTGGACCCCTGAGAATGCTGTGGAGTGCCAGACGGCTATTTACTGGTACGATCAACCAGGATTCCAAAGTGCGGTCGAAGCCCGTTCGCTGTACAAGGATTGGCGGACCCCACCCAATTCGGTATCACGTTGACGGGGAGGTTGGGCAGGGAGGTGTTTCGCTTGACGTGATGATTCATCCAGGTGCTTTGAGTGTGAGGGTTCCTACGCAGATTGAAAGAGCTCGGTAGTAAGGCTTTGGGTCAGACTGATTCGGTAAACTAATTACCAATCCCAATCATCAACTTCTAAGTCCCAAAGCGCATAACATTCTTGAGCCACCCCGGCATCTAGGTAAACTTGTGGCAACCTGGACATTGTTCCCAAGAATTCAACCAGTTCTAGGTTCTGATACCAGGACGACACTACATGGCCTGCGAAAGGTAGTCTCTCGTCAGCTCTAGGTTCAAGGGTCGTTGAGTTAATCTCGATCCTCCAAACGCTACTGCCCCCTTCACCGTCTGGGCCCGTGAAATTGAGAACCTGACCGCTGTCTTCGAAGTTCCTAACACCTTCTACCGCGGCAATTTGTGCGGCGAAAGAGTTCCTGAGGCTTAGTTCGCCAGGCTGGGCGGTGCATCCTGCTAGCTGAAGGACACTGAGGAGAGTGACGGAGAATACTAGTCTTCTTATAGGCACAAATCTAACTTCTTGCTAGGAACCGGAATCTTGATTCCGGCTAACCGGCATTGGCCGAAGGATCGCATAAGTTGGCAAACCGATACCTTCAAAGTGTTTCAGGATTTCTCTTGCTGGGGAGGCATCGAGGTCTTCCGCTTGAAATTTAACCTTCACGTAGTTTTCGAGCCCACTCTCGATAACGGGATTCTTTAGCGTCGTCTGGTCCATGGTTAAGCAGTTCTTGCACCAGGTAGCCCACATGTCCACCAGCACAAGTTTGTTCTCCGCTTGTGCTGTTGCGAGCCCTTGACCAAGCGAGGCATGCCAGCCTTCTTCCAACAACTCTTGAACACTATCGGCAACTTGAGACGGGTCGACCCAACGTTGGGAGAACAATCCATAACTTAGATAACCATAGTAAACGGCTGTACCGAGTATGAAAACTCCAAATGCATGCTTGACATGAACCATCCAAGCACCTGGCTTGGGCATAAATGACAACCCGGCACCGGCCACTGGCCAAGGCAGAGCCATGCCAATTCCAAGAAAGAATGGCAAAACGAGGGCAATGGTCGTTCCTGTGTTGTAGAGGTTGCTTGAAAAAACGATAACCTGAATAACTACCGGTGCCACGCACGCCCCGGCAAGAAGGGCTGCGACACCACCCATTCCAAAGGCTACAGCAAGGGATCCGTTTCCGTCGTGACCCATTGCAAATTTTGATTGGAGGCGCGAAAAATCGATGGCGAGGATGTCGAACATCGCAAGGCCTAGCACTACAAATAGTGAGGCAATTCCCAAGTTGAACCACGGTGACGAATTGATGGTACCAAAAGTTCCAGCAGTCAGAATGACGATCAAACCTAGGGCCCCATATACAAGGGCCATTGCAAGACCATAGATTCCACCAAGTGCGAACCCACGCGTTTTGGATCCGGCTTTTGCGCCAGCTCCAATGATCGCTAGATTGATCGGTATCATCGGTAGGACGCACGGAGTCAAATTCAAGGCGAGCCCTCCTAGCAGAATCAGTGCGAGAATCGCTAGCGGCCCTCGTCCTTCAAACCAACCGCGCTCACCTTCACCGGACTCGGCGCCATCCATAAAGCCCAGAAACGCTTCACTGTCCAGGTATCCACCAGTAGTGCTCAAGATCTCAAAACCGGCAAGTGTATCCATCACCGACAAATCGTCGACAATCGGTGCGTTGGTCTCAGGTGCTACAGTGCCCGAGGCCGGGTCACCCATTGTCAGACCGGAAAAAAGGTCGGCTCTCAGGGTGGTGAGCGGCTGAGACGGTTGCACAATTCTTAACTCAAATTCGATTTCCGCAGTCGTCGGATTGAAGCACATTCGATCATTGCAGGCTTGATAACGCAGTGCACCGGGAATAACGTATCTTCCTGGGGAGAGCCCTTCTTCGACGTGTAACTCTGCTCCAAGGGAAAACTCCTCTTCGAATACAGCGAGTGGTTCCTCGACGCCTGCTTGCTCAAGAAGGATCGCGTCGGGAAACCCGATTCCTTGCAGGACGAACCCTTCCGGGGGGATGAGCGTGAGTGCGGTTGGGATTAAGAGGTCGTCCAAGGGTGCGTTTGAATTGACGTGAAACCCGGGATCAAGCGTGATTTCTAGTCCAACCCTGGCTGTAGTGCCTGAATGAACCGCGTCGGTTTCAACCACAGGGTTAATTGTGACAGTGGGCGGCTGTCCTGCTACCTCAGTCATCACTCCAGAAAGCATCACCAAGGCCAAAGCAGTCACTGGCAAACTGCCAAGATAGTTTTTCGAGCTCACTGTTGCCTCCACAAGGTCTCTAACCTGACACTTGACTAAATATTCGAATCGACAGGGAGGTGATAGCGGTCCCATTGTGGAGGGAATTGTCTACCTCCGTCGATCTAACGCAATACAAGAAAAGCACCTTCGTGTTCCGGAACAATTTAGCCGACGCTGGACTTACCCTTGGATCATATCAAGGACGCCGGCTGCCAAGGTCCATTCTCTGGGCTCTTATTTAGCGCTGATGCGGGCTTCCTTCGTAACACGACCCTGCTGCGCACTCGGTAAATTCTGCGGTTAGTTGATTAAAACGGTAGCTCGAGCTTGGTGTTCAGTTGTGGCCGGGTTTGTCTTTGCAAGTTTTGATGTAGACGAATGTTAGGTGGTAGGTATTAGAGCGAGGCATCACTAAATTGGAAAAAGCGGAGCGGGTGCTTTTGCCCGCCCTAGCCTTCTCTACGGAACATAGCGGTGAAATCTGCAACTCGATCATAAATGGTATCGAGTTCTGATGGCGGAGAGAGAAACACAATGCGAAAAAAACCGTCGTTTGGAGCCGTGCCGAATCCTGAGCCATAGACACATAGAAGCCCTGTTTTGTGCAAAAGCCCAAAGACGAAGTCTTGATCTGTGCGACCCGGTGGGAGTTCGACCTTTGGCATGGCGTAAAATGCCGCCCGCGGCGGGACACAAGATATCCCTTCGATTGCATTCAGCCGCTTACTGGTTACCTCTGCTCGCTCGCGAAGCGAGTCAATGAAGGCTTCCTTGTGGCTGTTGTCGCCAGTTAGTGCTGCTAGGATGGCGTATTGCATCGGGCCCGTGCTACACAATCGACCATCTGCTAGTTCGTGGGTAGCAGCTAACACTGCGTCAAGACGCACGCCACCGTTCACAGCCAGCCAGCCCGCTCGCCACCCAGGGGCCCGATAGGCCTTGGAAATCGATGAAAAGGAGATAACAGGGGCATCTGGATTTATAGCTGCCAGCGGTAGAACCGGTTCGTCGTAAGAAAGGTCTGCATATACTTCATCTGCGAGGATTACTAGGTTGTGGCGATCCACCAGTTCGAGAAGTTTTCGACGGATTTCACTCGAGTACACCGCACCGGTCGGGTTGTTAGGATCAATCATCACGATTGCCCTTGTCCTCGGACCGATCTGACTTTTGATGTGTTCAAGGTCTGGCATCCACCCGTGGTTTGGATCGGTACGGTAATAGATGCTCCGAGCGCCAAGCTTGGTCAAGGATGCAGTGTAAAACGGGTATGTGGGTACTGGTATGAGGACCTCGTCGCCGGGATTGACTAAGACTGAGAGTACCAGTTCTATTCCTTCGGATGTGCCAGATGTCAAAATAACGCGGTCTGGATCGATAGCAGCCCCAGAAGTCGAATAGGAGGCGGCCACGGCCTCCCTTACTTTCCAGATTCCTGCGGCTGGGGTATAACCATTTGAACCATCTCTGATAGCTTTCTCGACAGCATCAACAAGGTGTGGGGGTGTTTGGAAGCCGAAGGCGACCGGATCGCCGATATTGAGATACTTTACCTGTTGTCCAGTAGCTTCAGCTTTTTTGGCTGCTGCAACCACATTGCGGATCGCGTAGGAGAAATCCTCAAGGCGATGACCCACCGGGATTGGTGCTGACACTGACGTTGTCACCTTTTAATCTTATCCCACTTGACTTCCCAACTTGGTACTGGTGCCAGGAGTCTCTCGACCCATACAGGGTCATGGAAACGTCTTATACCAAACTGACTTCCGGTTTCCCGCCTCTTGGTTCTTGGGTGATATCCTCCAGAAATGGCAATTCGTACAGAACTAGTTCTTCGATTGGATAACAGTCCAGGTTCTCTGAATCGTCTGTGTAAGGTTCTGGCTGATGAGAAGGTAAATGTAGCAGCTCTCAATTTGGAGGCTTCAGGGACTGTGCATTTGGTTCCGGATAACCCGCTTCATGCAAGTGGCTTGCTAAGAGGGCTCGATTACGCTGTCGAAGAATGTGAGGTGCTGTTCGTCCAGATACCCAATACGGTAGGCGCTGTGACGGCGGCGACCCGCCAACTAGCTACTGCTGCAATCAATATAAATTATGCGTTTGCCTCTGTGTCGAGTGGGCACGAGTTGGCAGTGCTCGTTGTTGGAGTGGATGATCCGAAGCGCGCCGCGGCCGTCGCTGGAATGTGAGTTTCACAGCCGTCAAGTGAAACAAGAATTTGGGTAATGACGGGATACTCTTTCCAACCGTCTGCCAGTGGGTGTGCAATGCGTTTATATATCGATACCATGGACGCCATGCTCGTAGACTATGAGCCAGATGGGCGTGTGAAACTGGACGGAGAAGATTGGTCGACGCCAACGCTTCAAGAGCGGAGGGCAATCCTCCATGCTGCTCAGACCGAAATGGAGAGGCTCCAGGACCTCATTCTGGCCTTAGAGAGGGATGTGTCTGTGTGATGTGGTGATGCCAGCTGTTGCTTCTGCGGGCCTAACCTTACTCAGTTTCGACCTTGTCATCGCTGTCGTCGGCTGTGGGTGGGCTCGGCTTGGCGGTGAAGTTCAGGGTTTCTTCGTAAAGGCTGATTCTAACTGTGCCCCCGTTTTCCAAGTCTCCGAACAAAATCTCGTCAGTCAGTGGATTACGTACCTCTGTTTGGATCAGCCGGGCAAGGGGCCGCGCTCCATAGGTCGGGTCGTAACCTTTTTGGGCGAGCCAGGCCCGAGCATCGGGTTCTAACGTGATCGCGATCCGGCGTTCGGCTAGCTGTGTCTCAAGTTGGATAATAAATTTTTCAACGATGGTTTCGACTACATCTGACGCTAGACGATCAAAATTAACTATCGAATCCAGTCGATTGCGGAACTCTGGGCTAAACGTACGCTCGATTGCTGCCTTTGATTGTCCTTGGCTCGGGGTTGTTCTGTCTTCACTGAACCCGATCGGCTGGTTGATCATTTCCCGTGAGCCGGCATTTGAGGTCATGATGATCACGACTTGTCTGAAATCAGCTTTTCGGCCGTTATTGTCGGTCAAAGTCGCATGATCCATCACTTGGAGTAGGATGTTATAGACATCGGGGTGAGCCTTTTCAATCTCGTCAAGCAGCAACACCGAGTAGGGATGCGTTCGGATAGCATCGACCAGTAACCCACCCTGCTCAAAACCTACATATCCCGGTGGCGCGCCTATCAACCTCGATACAGCGTGCTTTTCCATATACTCGCTCATGTCGTAACGAATGAATTCGTTGCCAAGGTGAATGGCTAACTGCTTGGCGAGCTCAGTCTTGCCGACCCCTGTTGGCCCCGTGAACAGGAAGCAACCAGCTGGCCTGTCTGGCTGACCGAGTCCGGCGCGGGCCCGTTTAATGGCAGTTACCACGGTTGCGACGGCCTCATCTTGGCCGAAGACGACTCGACGAAGGGCTTTGTCGAGTGTGCGTAGCCGCTCTTTATCCGAAACGGTTGCTTGTTTCTCAGGAATTCTGGCCATTCTTGCGAGAACGCGTTCGATCTCGGTGGCTGTTACTCGAGGAAGACTGGAATTTATCTCACCCTTGTGGTTATCGAGGCTGTTGATCGGTGAGGTGGGTGAAGACGTAGTGGTTGCCTTTGTGGGTGATTGGGCGATGAGTTCGCGGCCGGCGACGGCTAGTTTGGCCCCTGCTTCGTCGATTACGTCGATTGCGCTATCTGGCAGCCGAGAGTCACGTAAATGGCGGCTTGCCAGTTTTGCTGCGGTCTTAATCGCCGATTTCGTGTAGGTGACCCTATGGTGGGTTTCATAGCGTGATTGCAGGCCTGTAAGGATTTCACAGGTTTCGTCGATGCTTGCTTCTTCGACGACAACCTTCTGGAGTCTCCGGGCGAGCCCTCGGTCGCGTTCGATGTGCTTGAACTCATCAAAAGTGGTAGAGCCAATGACACGGAGCTCGCCGGCCGCAAGAACAGGCTTGATTAAAGTTGCAAGGTCCATCGTTCCGCCTGTAGTGGCACCAGCCCCTACGGTGGCGTGCACTTCATCGATAAATAAGATTGGCATCTGACGGCGAGCCAGCGTGTCAACTACTGCTTTGAACCGTTCCTCAAAATCCCCACGAAACCTAGTCCCAGCAAGCAGTGCGGCGGCATCGAGCGAAAACAGTTCTGCGCCTTTCAACCGTTCAGGCATATCACTCTCGAGAAGTCGAGTGGCTAACCCTTCGGCTAAGGCGGTTTTCCCGACCCCTGCGTCGCCGACGAATACTGGATTGTTCTTGCGCCGGCGGCACAGGATCTCCAATGTTCGTTGTAGCTCGTTGACTCGACCGATCAATGGATCGAGCTGACCTTGCTTGGCGCGGGCAGAGAGGTTGACCGCAAAGGCGCTCAAAGGGTCCCGGGAAGAGGCTGGACCCTCTTCGCCGGGTCCCATTGCCGAAGGTTCCGTTACTGAGTCTCCGGCAGTTGGAGCACGCACTTTCGAGATATTGTGTGAAATGTAGTTCAGGATATCGAGTCGCGTGATATTTTGGGATTGCAACAATTCAGCGGCGTAGGAATTGGGTTGTTGAAGGATTGCGGCAAGTACGTCCCCGAAACGGACCTCGCTTTTCCCAGCGCTTTGAACATGAAGTACCGCTGTCTGTAAAACTCGTTGAAAAGCTAATGTCTGGTCAGGTTCACGACTCTTGGCACCCTTTGAACACTGCTCTAGCGTCTCCAAGAATTCGTCGAGGGAGTGCCTTAAGGCCTTAAGGTCGCTCCCACAGGAGGCCAAGATTTTTTCTCCCTCTGGGTCATGAGCCAAGGAGTAGAGTAAGTGTTCCAGGGTCAGATGGGTGTGTCGCCGGGCTGCGGCCTCACGGAAGGCGACGTTGAGGATCAACTCGAGTGCTGGACTGAACATGGACTTGCTTTCACTCCTCTTCGAGGGTCGCTTGTAGCGGGAAGCCTTCGCGTCGTGCGAGGTCCAGGGTGGTGGCAACCTTGGTTTCAGCAACCTCGTAACTGTAACCCCCGCACACACCACGCCCTTGGGTGTGGACCTGCATCATGATCCGGTGTGCTTCTGCAGGAGACTTATTGAATATCGATTCGAGTACCTGCATGACAAATTCCATGGTTGTGTAGTCATCATTCAGCAGCCAAACCTTATATAGTTTTGGCTTGCGAGTCTCTGGCCGGATCGCCGACAACACACCGTGGTCCTCGTGTGATTTTGATGTCATCCTAGATAGATCAAACTATGTTGTTTACGACCGGGTCAAGCAGGACTCTCTAACAACCGGTGAGTTGCGATCAGAACGCGTAGTAAGATTCGGCAGTTATGCAAACTATTACCGGTGGGATTAGTTTTGTTGATCTGATGTTCTTGGGTAGATCCCGAATCATCGCAACTGCTGTTTTGGAGAGTGCCGGTGGTGTGACACTTGTGGATCCTGGGCCGACCACATGTATGGACACTTTGAAGACAGCTCTGGCGGCGCAGGGTATCGCGGTTTCTGACCTCCGATCGATACTGCTAACCCACATCCACCTTGATCATGCTGGTGCTACTGGAAGCCTCTGTTTGGACAATCCCGGTTTGCGGGTCTATGTTCATGAGCGTGGGGCACCGCATATGCTGGACCCGACCAAGCTTTTAAATAGTGCTACTCGGCTTTATGGCGAGGATATGGATCGCTTATGGGGTGAATTTCTACCGGTACCTCAAGAAAACCTGCTGGTTTTGCAGGGAGGTGAGCGAATCAAGCTGGCTGATCGGGAACTGGAGGTAGCCTACACCCCAGGCCACGCTTCCCATCATGTGAGTTATTTCGATCACTCAAGTGGGATTGCTTTTGTCGGAGATACGGCTGGCATCCGAACCGGATCTGGGACCTTCGTTATGCCCCCAACTCCTCCACCAGACATCGATATCGCTGCTTGGAAGGAAAGCTTGACCCAGATTAATCGCCGGCAGCCTAGTACACTATTTCTTACCCATTTCGGACCTCACGAAAATCCAGAATCCCACCTGGCTAGCTTGTCGGATAGCCTTGACGCTATGGCTACACTGGCACGGTCCATCATGGAAAGAGACGCAGCCGATGAGGAGCAAATTGACCTTTTTGCAGTAGAGTTCAGCCGTTACGTGAGGCGTTCTGTGTCTGAGGCCGAAGCGGCTCTTTACGATCAAGCTGCGCCATTTTCCCAGTGTTGGCTTGGGTTGAAACGTTACTGGAAGAAGCATGGGCTCGGTCCGAAGTTATGATTAGGGTGGAGGAGCTTGGTTAGCACTTAACCGAAGAAGCAAGTGCCCAAACGGTGGTATCTGGGACATGTAAAAGATGATGTGTTCCTGGAACCCTGCGCCGATGAGTGTTGTTCCATGAATGTCAAGGTCTGGGGAACAACTTCAACATCACCCCCAGCCAGTTGTGGTTTCTTGAGACTGGTGGGAGGGATGAACCGATTGCTAGGCTGCTGTTAGATCGAAGTAGCAAACGTCATGATTAACCAGCCGGTGTCGACGGGTAACCTGGACATAAAGACCTTGCTGAGGATATTTCATAACACTCGGGCTTAGGTCCTTAATCATCCACGAGCGGAAGTGCGTAGTGTCAATGCCAATCAATGGATGCAATATTTTCCATTTGACACCCCTTTGTAACTAGATCAGGCAGAAGAGATTCAGTCTAGTCCGGCTGACTGGGCTGATCTCGCCGGCGTTTGGCGGTAAAGGCAGGATTGCAGTTTGGTTCGAATGGCTAAATCAGAAGCAGCAACGATGACTGACGTTGTAGGTTTGAGAGGGGAGCACTAACCCTATGCGACTGGGCTTTATCGGACTTGGTACGATGGGGCGCCCGATGGCTTTTCATCTCGTTGGCGGAGGACACTCGCTAGCCTTTTTTGTTCGTCGCCCAGAGGCAGGCCTGCCGTTTACGTCAGCTGGAGCGACAGCCTGTTCTTCCCCGGCTGCGGTGGCCGAGCGAAGTGAAGTCGTTTTCACAATGGTTACTGGAACCGCCGACGTCGAGCAGATTGTGTTGGGTAAAGACGGGGTGATTCAGGGCGCTCGCCCTGGGTCGTTGGTTATTGATATGAGCACAATTGATCCAACGGCAACCCGAGCGCTGGCAACCACCCTCGGGGCTCAGGAAATCGATATGCTTGATGCACCGGTGTCTGGTGGTCCTCAAGGTGCACAAGCGGCAACATTAACGATCATGGTCGGAGGACCAACGCGGGCGTTAGATCTAGCTAAGCCACTGCTGCACCTGCTTGGTCCCACAATCATTCATCTTGGTAACAATGGTGCAGGTCAGACTGCGAAAGCCTGTCATCAGCTAGCATTGCTGGTGACTGCCCAAGGGGTAGCCGAAGCGTTGGCTTTGGCCGGACGGAGTGGTCTAGACCTAGAGCGCGTGCGGCAGGTGATGCTGGGCGGCGTGGCTTCAAGCCGAGTACTCGAGCTGTTTGGGGCGAAGATGGTTTCACGAGATTTTAAGGCAGGCATTGAGTCGCGGCTTTACCATAAGGATCTTGGTATCGCGCTTGATTTGGCTCATGACCGTGGCTTGGCTTTGCCGGCGGCGGCGGTCACAATGCAACACGTAAATGCTTTAGTGGGCAAAGGACGTGAGCGCGACGATTTGTCGGTATTGATTACACTTCTCGAAGAAATGAGTGCTCGGGTCGACCCTAGCCAAACCTGACCTAACTGTGGCGTCATGTCTGTCGTTGAATGACCGTGGCTCCTCCGTGTTGGTCGGCCCAGGATCTATGAGCATAGAACTACTGGGTGCCTTGAAGTTTTTCGGCCCATGTAGGGTTTGGGAGTTCGCTGGACCCAAGCAGGGCGGATGACTGGAGTGTGAGATGAGAAATCAACGGTACAGGGTGGTAATTTTGCTTTTGTTGTTTGTTGGCTTGCGGATTCCTTTGACTGCTCAGCCAATTACTGAGAGCCCGCGATTACCTGACGGGCGACCTGATCTGCAGGGTGTCTGGGATTTTCGGACGTTGACTCCGCTCCAGCGACCTACAGAGAGAGCTGATCAGGGCTTGCTGACCGCTGAGGAGGCCGCCGAAATTGAAGCGAATGCGGTAAAACGTGCAGTCGAAGCGGACCAGCCAAGTGAAGTTCGTACGGAGCCGCTTCCGGTTGGTGGGAATGTAGGTGGGTACAATAACTATTGGTTCGACCGAGGAGCTACCGTAGTAGGTGACCGGCGAACTTCACTCATTGTTGAACCCATGGATGGCCGTTTGCCGGAGACGCGAGCAGGCGTGCTACACCAGGGCGGCGATGATTCCGATCCCGCTAGAATTCCTCAAAGACCGGTTCGCTTCCGTGTTGGAGGGATTGCAAGCGATGGCCCCGAGGACCGCGGACTTGCCGAGCGCTGCCTTCTGGGTTTTAACACCGGTCCCCCCATTGTGCCTGGTGGATACAACCAGAACATTCAGATTTTCCAGACCGACACCCATGTCGTTATTCTGAACGAGATGGTGCATGACTCTCGTATTGTGCCACTTGATGGTCGTGCCCAATTACCAGACAGTGTCCGTCAATGGATGGGTAGTTCGCGTGGTCGTTGGGACGGGGACACTTTGGTAGTGGAAACGATGAATTTCACAAATAATACCTCAAGCTTCAGTCCGTCGGTTAGGACCTCGATTGGCACTGGTGCAACTATGCGTTTGACTGAGCGGTTCCGCCGCCTGGATGCGGATACCTTGCTCTATGAGTTCACAGTAAATGACCTGTCGAGTTTTGCTACCCCATTCACGGCCGCACTACCAATGAAGCGAGGGGCCGCTCCTGTGTTCGAGTACGCTTGCCACGAGGGGAATTACGGCATGCAGAACTTGCTGGCTGGGGCGCGGGTGGAAGAGAACATCGGAAAAGAGCAGTAACTCTGGTCAATCACGGCTGGTGTTTGGCTCTTGAGTTATCTGTACTTTCGTGGCTGCGGAGGCACTGGATGCATGTTCGTCGCGAAAGTGCTACTGTTGCGGCGTCCTTGGTTAATTGGCTTGATCGCCTGGCTGGTAGCCTAATCATTTGGCTGGTAGCCTTAGAAATCCATTCTGGATGGGCCTTCTGCCAGATTTGGCTTGAGGTTTATTGAGAAACATGAACAAGAGGAGAATATGTCAATGAAACGCAGATGTGCTTTTAGTCTTTCACTTGCTGCCGCCGCTCTTGCGATCTTGCAGCCTGGGCCTGCGCTGGCGCAGGATGGGTGGACGACTCTTTTCAACGGGTCGACATTGAATGGATGGAATCTGGTTGGTAATGCTAACTGGGAATTGGTTGGCGGAGCTGTGCAAGCTGATAGTGGTAGTGGCTTTTTGGTGACTCCAGAATCCTATGGTGATTTTGAGCTGACACTACAGTACTGGGTTGACGAACCGGCCAATAGTGGGATCTTTATCCGCTGTGCTGATCCGCAGACAGTGAACGACAGAAATTCCTACGAAGTGAATATCTATGATACCCGAGCCGATCAAACGTATCGGACAGGCGGGATCGTTCATATTGCCGCGCCATCGAGTGTCATTAATAGTCCAGGCCAATGGAACACTTACGAAATCGTGGCCCAAGGGCCGCGTTTACGGGTCTGGTTGAACGGTGCTGAGATGGTTGATGTTGAGGATTCTCAGTTTGCCGATGGACCCATTGCTCTGCAGTATGGTGCTGGTGTTGTCAAATTCAGAAATGTGATGATCAGGGGGCTATGATCCGTCCAGACACCTGCTACCGGCAGCCTGAAGCCGTCGGTAGCAGGTGTGGATGTCTCGGGGCACTGGCAGCGTCGTTGAGTGCCGGATATTATCAGTTTTAAGGTAATCCGAGAGTAACGACAGTGTTCGTGGCGACGACCGTCACGTACTGTTTACCGTCGACCATATAAGTTATTGGGCTTGCCCTGATTGGACGTGGTGCTTCGAACTGGAACAGTTCCTCTCCGGTTTCAGCGTCAAGGGCATAGAACCCACCATCCTCGACTCCTTGGAACACCAGGTCTCCCGCAGTGACCATATTGCCACTGGCACCAATTGCTGTTAGTGCGGGCAACACGGTTTGCCATGACTGCCGACCTGTGACCGGATCGTAGGCTGACACTGTGACTTGGGGTGGGAATGCTTCACTGAGCCGATCAAGGCTTGAGAAGCTTTCGGTGTGGCCACGTGAGTCCGGCCCTGGCTCAAGTGTGTCGCCGACAGGGTTGACGACTAGTGAAATGGCACCATTTTTCCCAGTGACGTATACCAACGCCGTGCGGGGGCTGAATGAAGGTGACCCAAAGCTTGACCCGCCGTGCGGAACAATGATCTCCTTGTTGATCCAATAAGGAGCATAAAGTTGACTCGACCGTTCAGCCAATTCTGGATCGTCCAGCTCTACAAAGGTTGCACAAAGTGGAGTCATGGGTACTCCATCGGCGTTGTGGGGAATTGGCTGTGTTGGCCACACTTCCTCACCAGGTACGTCGGTTTCGGTGGGTACGACAGTTTCAACCATGGCATGGAGCGGGGCGCCTGTCTCACGATCCCACATGTAGAATAGGCAGTTTTTCCCAGCGGCTGCAATTCCTTTGACGAGCTGGTTATTTTTATCTGTCACGTCAAACAACACGGGTCCGGTGACGTGATCCCAATCCCACAAATCGTGATGGACTGCTTGGAAGTACCAGCGGAGCGAGCCTGTTTCTAAATCGAGCGCTATAGTGCTGTTGCTAAACAGGTTGATTCCGACGCGGGCTGACCCGTCATAGTCCGGCGACGGATTGCCTGCGTTGACGTAAACCAGCCCGAGG
>CEUS01143909.1_pt1 | contig 15196 bp, 12 predicted proteins | sample 427031 | NCBI WGS metagenome assembly CEUS01 (sample SAMEA2622837, study PRJEB7988) | marine metagenome | biome: marine biome (ENVO:00000447); feature: marine epipelagic mixed layer (ENVO:xxxxxxxxx); material: "saline water (ENVO:00002010), including plankton (ENVO:xxxxxxxx)" | depth 140 m | reverse complement strand
GCGGCTGGAGTACCAGCCGGTTGGTCAGGAGCAGCTCGTACTGCGCCTCGGCCCAGCCGGGCAACGTCAGGAGTACGACTAGGGTAAGAAGACGCCTCATACCTCCACCCGGACCTCTCGGAACATCCCGGCCGTCATGTGGAAGAGCAGGTGGCAGTGGAAGGCCCACCGGCCGAGCGCGTCGACGCGCACCCTAAAGCTGCACGCCAGCACGACTGGCACCGTGCTGCGAGACGGAGACGGTTGTTACCAGTCCCAGCGTTTCTCGGCTGCCAGCCAGTACGCCCAGCATTCTTGGCCGACACCTCGGTCAAGAAATTCTTGAGGTAGGGCGGTCATCGAACCCAAGTACTCGACGACCGTCCCATCGGCGGTCCATTCAGATCTGATGCGTCCGTAATACGGTGCGACCGGATCAAACTCGTTTGACTCGACAATTACAGTCTCGATGCGTACCAGCCACGCAGCCTCCCCCCCTTTACCGTTAGGGCCATAAAATCTCAGCTCATTGCCGTCTCTGACGAAATCGGTAACGAACGTGCTGGAGGCGATCTGGTCGGTGAACGAATTGAGGAGGATCTCGTTATTGGGTTGGATTGAGGTACATCCCACGAAGCTATAGGAGGCGACGAATGTGGCGGCCTGAAGCCAATAACGTGTCATCGACATCCTTCAGGATTTGCAGGCAAAGATTTGCGAGGCAACTGCACCCGGAAGCAGCTGCCCTCGCCGGCGACCGATTCGCAGACCAACTCGCCGCCGTTCGCCTCGATGAACGATTTTGCAATGGCCAGCCCAAGACCAACACCAATGTTTCCCGAAGCGTCTGGACCGTAACGATAGAACCGATCGAAGATGCGCTGTTGCAGATCGGGAGGGATGCCCGGTCCCATGTCCCGTACTTCGAGCGACGAGTGGGCACCTACGGTGAACGTCCTGATCCGAATTTGGCTAGCCGAGGGCGAGTACTTGATGGCGTTGTCCACGATGTTGATGAGGGCCTGACGCAACACGACTCCGTCGGCGACGCAGAGAGCTGAATCCACACGCTCAACCGAGAGCGTCTGGTTTTTCTCCTCGGCGAGGACATCTAAATCCGAAACGATACCGTCAGCAAGTTCTCCCAGTTCGACGGTCTCCGCCTTAAGTTTGAGCGAGCCAATGTCAGACCGCGACAGTGTTAACAATCTGTCAACCAAGTCGGTCAGACGATTAACTTCTTCCAGCATGCTGCCGACAATGGTTCGATAGTCGGTGGCGTCTCTGTCTCCTCGAAGACCAACCTCGCCGACGCTGCGCATGACCGTGAGGGGCGTCCGCAGCTCGTGCGACACATCGGATGTGAATTGCCGCGCTTGCTGGAACGATTCCTCAAGTCGGTCTAGGAGCGCGTTGAAGGCGTTCACGAGGCGTCCAATCTCATCACGCGGGTTGTCGAACGGCAGTCGCTCGTCGAGGCGATCGGCCGTGATTGCCTGAGCGTACTTGGTCATTCGTTCAAGCGGAGAGAGCGAACGACGGGCTAGCCAGTAACCGACTAGGCTGGTCACGGTCACGCTCAGCGGTAGACCGATTACCAAAACCAAGAAGAATTCGGCCAACTCCTCGCGCATGAAAAACTCGGACCGACCGATTTGTATGACCACCGGCTGACCAGCGATGTTCGCTTGCCCGCTCAAGACCCGGAACGGGATACCATCGTTGGGCACGATAGCGATGCTTCCATCGGCATTGTTCACGAGCCATTCACTTTCCGGCACTGGCGATCGTATGGCCACGGGCGTGCGGTAGATAGTTTCCCCGTCCGAATTTGAGACGTTGAGCCAAGGGTTGTTTTCAGGCCGTTCATCGTCTTCAAACCAGGTGAATCTGCCATCGGGGTTCTGCTGTGCCATAGTGGCGGCCCATCGAAAATCATTTCGCAGACGGTCGTCCAAACTCTGGGAGGCGTTCCGCACGATCAACGCGGACACTATGGTCGCGTACACCGCGGTGACCACGAGCATGGCTATCAGGTGGGTCACTGTCAGGCGAGCTCGCAAGGTGCGTAGGAAGCGCCACCTTCTCATGGTTTCTCCTCCCGTAAAATGAATCCGACTCCTCGAACCGTGTGGATCAACTTCGTCAAGTTCCCACACTCGATCTTGCGTCTTAGCCTCGAGACGTGCACGTCGATGACGTTATTGAGTGTTACGCTGCGCGCCGTTTCAGGCCAAAGCTCACGGGCGAGGGTCTCTCGCGAGACCACCTGGTGGTCGTGCTGCATCAGGCACACCAGAAACTCGTACTCCTTGGCAGTGAGTTCAATAAATTGTCTGTTCCGCGTGACGTGTCGACTCTGCAGATCGATCTCGATGTCGCCAGCTATGAGTCGTTGCGCGCTCGCTATCGTGCCACGACGTAGCAACACCTCGATTCTCGCAAGCAGTTCAGCGAACGCAAACGGCTTGACTAGATAGTCGTCGGCACCGGCCCTGAGGCCGGTGACCCGGTCGGTCGTCGTATCGCGAGCGGTCAGGATTAGCACGGGTGTCCCGTCGTTGTCGTCACGCAGGGCTTTGAGAATGTCGAGTCCATCTCTGGTCGGTAGGCCGATGTCGAGAAGAACAAGATCGAACTGTTCAGTGTTGAGACGAAAGAAGGCCGCCTCTCCAGTTTCTTCAACCGTGACCCGATAATTTTCGCCTTCGAGGCCTTCTCGTAGGGCGTCGGCCACTTTGCGTTCATCCTCGACGATCAGTAGTCGGTGGCGAATGTTGTGGCTCGGAGTCTCCGAAGGCCTGTCGTTCTGCGTGGCCATAAACTTTCTCAATCTACACAGATGTAAGAATATCCCCGCGCTATGAACCTGAACGTATCATTCAGCATTTCTTAAGGCGTAATCCCGAGGGGAATTAGATAGTCTCAGTCTATTGTCGTGTTGAGCGAAAGATATAGCAGGGAGACCATTGGAATCGAGAAAAAAATGGCTCTCAGGAAAGACTGAGGATAGGCGAGTGTTTAAGTTCATCTCTTTTCGCGAAAAGTTGCTTGATAGCTATGCCATTCGTTTAATCGTTGTTTGGTCAATGCTGTTCGTTACGGCTTTGAACACTAACGGTATCAGGGCTCAGACAACCGGGCAGGTTTCTGGGTTAGTTACCGATGAAACAGGGGGGACCCTGCCCGGAGTAATCGTTGAGCTGGATGGGGCAAGTAGTGCCGTCTCTCAGACTGATCCCTCAGGAGAGTATCGGTTCGACGAGTTTCCCACCGGTCCTGCAACTGTGACCTTTCGGTTGCTGAATTTTTCTACTGTTCGTCGAGATATCGATGTTGGTTCAGACACTCGTGTTGATGTTGTCCTGGTTTTGGGGTTGACCGCTGATATTGTCGTGACGGGGCAACGCACATTTCGGAATCTAGCCCAGCTTGAGAACCCGCGAGAAAATCTGGTTGGGATTGCGACGTCGGCCAGTGTGGGGGCAGTGACGGCCGAGCAGTTGGCATCACGTCCGATTATGCGGCCGGGAGAAGTGCTGGAAACTGTCCCTGGTTTTATTGCCAGCCAGCACAGTGGAGAAGGGAAAGCAAATCAGTATTACCTAAGGGGATTCAATCTAGATCACGGTTCTGACTTTGCGACTACGATTGCGGGAGTGCCACTGAATGAATCTTCCGGAGCCCACGCGCATGGCTATAGCGATGCCAATTTTTTGATTCCTGAACTCGTCAGTGGTGTGCAGTATACGAAAGGTCCCTATTTCGCTGAGCATGGAGATTTTTCGGCAGCGGGATCCGCAAATATCAATTACGCCAACGTCCTCGACCAGCCGTTATTGTCTGTGAGTACTGGCGGCCAAGGTTGGGCTCGGGTTCTTGCTGCTGCCTCGCCCGAGGTCGGGTCTGGCAACTTACTAGTGGGGTTGGAAACATCGAAGAACAACGGACCGTGGGTGTTGCCTGATCAGATGCGCAAGGTGAATGGAGTGATTCGCTACAGCCAGGGCGATCAGCGCAACGGAGTGTCGGTCACCGGGATGGCCTATACCGCAAACTGGAACGCTACCGACCAAATACCCCGAAGGGCCGTGACAGGAGGGATGATCTCCCGATACGGGAATGTAGATCCAACCGATGCTGGACGCACCGGGCGCTATGCATTGTCTGTTGAATCACTTCGGTCTGGTGTAAACCGATCCACCCTGTTGACCGGCTATGTTTTGCATGGGCGCTTGAACCTGTTTCAAAATTTCACTTACTTTCTGGAAAATCCTGTTGATGGGGATCAGGTCGAGCAAGAAGGTCGCCGGATCGTATATGGGGGAAAGGCCGTGCATCGGCGGCTTGGAAACATGGGTCAGTTTCCTGTTGAATCGGCTATAGGTCTGTCATTTCGTCGTGACGCGGTGGGAACGGTCGGTCTCTATAACACCATAGCTCGGTTGCGTAGCAATACGATACGAAATGATACGGTCGGCCAAACTGCTGTCGGTCTATTTGGGCAGAGCGAAATTGAGTGGTCTCGATATTTCCGGACGCAATTAGGAGTGCGGACGGATCTGTATCGCTATGCTGTTACTGCTCAGAGGCAGCTGAATTCAGGTACTGGGAGTAGTGGCATCGTCACTCCGAAGGTGACGGCGGTGTTTGGCCCCTGGCAAGGGACTGAGTTCTACGCGAACTATGGGCGTGGTTACCACAGTAATGATCCGCGAGCCGCAACAACACGTGTGGACCCCATGTCAGGTGATCCAGTGGCTGGAGAAGACCCTCTAGTACCAGCGCGAGGCTATGAATTTGGGGCTCGGACAGTTGCTGTCCCGCGGCTTCAATCGACTCTGGCATGGTGGCACCTGTCGTTTGACTCAGAGCTCGTGTTTGTTGGGGATGCTGGAATCGCTGAAGCGAGTCGTCCAAGTGAGCGCAACGGTGTGGAATGGACGAACTACCTGCGGTTTACGGATTGGTTTGTGGGCGAGCTTGATCTGTCTGTTGCCTCAGCGAGATTTGCTGATCTTGATCCTGCCGGTAACTATATTCCTGGTGCCCTCGACCGTGTGATAGCTGCGGGCGTGACTGTTCCGAGAGCACAGCGTGTCTTCGGCAGCTTACGCCTTCGACATTTTGGGCCTAGACCCTTAGTTGAAGACAACAGTGTCAAGTCCCCGCCAACCACCATCTGGAACGGCGAGTTTGGTGTGAACCTCTCAGACCGTGCCGATATTACCTTTGAGGGGTTCAATCTACTTAATAGCAATGTGTCGGATATCGACTATTTTTATACTTCCCGACTACAGGGTGAGCCTCTCGGTGGCGTGGATGACATCCACTTTCACCCATCTTTGCCGCGGATGGCTCGCGTGATGTTGAATGTTCGGTTTTGAAGGCTTCGCCTGCGCTCGCTGGTCTGTTGCCGAGAGCTTTTCTGCTCGAGCGGATTGGGTAGTCTCGACTTGGGCTAGAGTGAGCCTTTAATTTGAGGCGGAGTCTGCAGGGAAAACCCTTCCTGCCGACTGGATGTATCGGTCGAGAGCAGAGATTTTCCAGTGCCGGACCTGGATGACGTTGCTCGCCAGTGGGTTGCAGCGGCGGCTGTGTCTGAAGTGGCTTATTTAGGGGTTTCCGCTTGGAGGATGAGGGATGGGCCTGCAGAGCGAACGAATGATTCAAGACGAACTGGGGACTCGTAAGCGGGCGAGCCGCTTCTATGAGACCCAGGTCCAAGATCACCTGACACCATCCATGCAGGAGTTCATTCGACGTCAGCAGATGGTGTTCATCGCCACTGCTGATGCATCTGGAGCTTGTGATTGTTCACCGAGGTTCGGTGGTGCAGGTGTGGTGAGCGTTGTTGATCAAGGGACTCTTGCATATCCTGAGTATCGTGGAAATGGGGTGTTTGCGAGCCTTGGAAACATTGTTGAAAATCCACATATTGGTCTGTTATTTATCGATTTTCTGGATAGCACGGTTGGGTTACATGTTAACGGGATAGCCGAACGTCGACCGCCTGTCGCTCGCCCGAATGGCGTTGATGAGATGCCGGCTGCTCGAGGCGTGTCGTCAGCTAGGCTTGTCGAACAATGGGTCTATATCAAGGTGGAGGAGGCCTACATTCAATGCTCCAAGCATGTGCCGCGATTTCAACGGGTTCAGAAGGACATCCGTTGGGGTACCGATGACCCCACGTTAAAGTCATCTAGCTACTTTCATAAGTGATCCTTTTGGTGATGTTTCACTAGCGGATTGGTTGGGCAAAGGTGAGGTGTGAGCACTTTGAGGCCTTAGACCATTTTTAGACTGTAGCTGTGGCGTTGTGAGTCCGATACCACGGGTGATGCTATCAACCCCTGTGATTGATTCTGACGTTCACCCCAGTGTCACACTCTGGTTTGAAACCCTTTCAACTGGGGATACCGCGCGATTATGTATCCGTTCGAGCGAGTTGCCTGAGGTGGACGTAGCCTTCTATTGGAACAATGAACTTTATAGCCATCGTCGATTCGGGACCAAGGAAGAGGCTGAAGCTTGGGGTATCAAGTTTCGTGATGTGCTCAGGCAAGACACCGTTGCAGGGATCCTCTTAGGATACGATCGAGACGTGTTGGAGCGCCTTCAAGAGAACTGTTCCGCAGCCAGTTGAGAGTTGCAAGAGTGCGGTCCAAGGGCAGATAACCCAGCCTTTGGGACATATCTTAGGGATTCCCTCTCCCTATATGACAATAAAATTTACCTATAATTCAGGTAATCCCTGCAGGTTTTTCTATCGAGAAATTTTCGGGCTGTGTAGGGTTTAAAGAAGCCTGGCCAAGACCGGGGAGTGCTCTATCTGCCTGGCCATGGTAGATGAAAACTTGAGGAAAGGAGCTGTGGAGGGAACAGACGGAAACAGTGTGAGGTGGTCTCGTTGCTACGAATGCAGTTAACGTTGGGTGCTAGGATTTGGCGTTTTGATCAAAAGGTGCAGGTGGTCTGGTTTGATGATGTTGCAGTGGCTCAAACGTGAAATAGTCCTTTTGCTTGGGGGATTCACGTGTGTGACGCTAGGAATGACTTACCCTCTCGTCCTTCACTTAGGGGACGCTCTGCCGAATGACCTTGGAGACCCGCTACTGAACGCTTGGATATTGGCTTGGGATGTTGAGCAGTTGCAGGACGGGCTTGGAGGACTCTGGCAGACCCCGATCTTTCACCCATATTCAGATACGTTAGCCTATTCGGAGCATTTACTTGGTATCGCTGTGCTCGTAGCGCCGGTGCACTGGGCTTTCGAAAATTTGGTGCTTACCTACAATGTGGCATTCCTGTTGTCATATGTCTTGTCTGGCTGTGGGATGTATTTGCTGGTGCGGTCGCTCACTGGACATCAATGGGCGGCTGGGCTGGCTGGTTTGGCTTTCGCATTTTGTCCATATCGGGTGGCACAAATTGCTCATCTTCAGGTGCTTATGGGTGGGTGGATGCCAGTGGCACTGTGGGGCCTGCACCGCTATCACGTTGGGGGTGGCCGTGGGGCTTTAGCAGTTTTCGCCGCATCGTTCTTGTTACAGGGTCTGTCGAACGGTTACTACCTGTTCTTTTTTGCCCTACCGGTTGTCATTGTGGGCATCTATAGCTTGTTTGGCGCTCACCGGTCTCGTCGCCGCATGGTCTGGGACTTTGGGGTGACAGCTTTGAGCATGCTAGCGGTTCTGGCGCCGATTGCAAGAATTTACTACCAGGTTCGACTGGAGCAAGGATTTGTTCGGAGCATTGAGGAAGTCGTCTCTTATAGTGCGGATTTAGCTAGTTACTTCCATGTCGATCCCGCGTTGTTTGTTTGGGGAGACTTGTTGCCTCGAGGAGGACCGGAAGGACAGTTGTTCGCGGGAATGACTCTAATGCTTTTGGCGGTTGCGGCGCTCTTGACTATTGCTAGCAAAAACCTAGCTGGTTGTGGGGACAAGCTTCAGGAGCAACGGGCCGGAGTGTCGTTATCAACGTTGGTTTTGATCTACTCTGCCGTTGCTGTTTTGGCTGTGCTGCTGTCTTTGGGCCCAGAACCCAAGGCCTGGGGAAGTCAGTTGCTCCCGTTCGGGCCCTACCAGCTCGCTATGTGGATCGTGCCAGGGCTTGATGGTCTTCGTGTACCTGCCAGAATGGCAATGGTTGTCTATTTGTCGCTGTCGGTTTTGGGTGGTGTCGCTGTGGCTGTCTGGTTTCCGCGGTTCTCCAAGCGGACTAGAACTGTGTTGGGCGTGACAGTTGCCGGGTTGTTACTGGTGGAAGGCTACCGGGGGCCCATCCCGCTCTGGTCGTTGCCTCGGGAGCGGTCGTTCGACACGTTGATTTATGACAGGCTCGCAGATAGTCCACCGGGGGCAGTCCTTGAACTACCTTTGTGGGCCCGTCACCATAATTTGGACACTAACCATACCCTACAGTTTCAATACCGAACGCTGGAACACGGACATCCCATTGTCAACGGCTTCAGCGGCTATCGGGTTCCCTTGGTTGAATTTTTAAGGCACGGTGCTGTGTGGGATGAGCGTTTGACAGGTGATCTGCTGCGGGGGCTTCGCTCCATTGGGGTCAGGTATCTGATTGTTCACGAACAGTCACTCAACGGAGACCGAAATCTGGCCAGGGATATCGTCAATGCAATTCGAGCTCAGGCCGATCAGTTGGAAGATATCGTGACTATTGGCCCTACACATCTGTTTCAGATTCGGGATGTCGACTGGCCTTATGTGCCACCCGATAAGTCCATTTCAAGGTTTGTACCGGTCCCGCTGGACGAAGTTACCGCGACTGCTTCCCATGCAAATCCCTTGTTGGACCTGGCGTTTGATGACAACTTAGAAACTCGTTGGTCTACCGGCCGTCCACAGTCCGGCGATGAATGGCTGACATTACATTTCGACCACCCCAGGTCGATCGCAAAGCTGCGGCTGGAGCTGACGGAGCGTAGCTGGGCAGACTTTCCCAGGGTTTTGCGTATCGAGTCTTCGGTTGATGGGCGTGAGTTCGACCGAATCCTCTACGAGGATGTTGGGCTTACGGGGATGGTTTCGTCTATACCGCAGCATCAGGGATCAGCAGTCCTTGATCTTGTTTTGCCGTCGACTCGGTCCAGGGCCATTCGGCTTAGGCAGCTGGGCTCGTCTGAACCGTGGTACTGGTCAATCGATGAACTGACCCTCTGGGAATCTGGAGAGTAGTCTGGAGTAAATGCGGGAAAAAGCCAGACATCCTGCAGCGGGGCCCTCTTAGGGTTGAACACGTGCGGCGTTGGTCTGTTCCGAAGCTTGAACTACGCCGAGGTCATTGAAATGTAACAGAGTGTTGAACAGCATCGTGAACTCGCCGTGGTTCTGCCAGCGGTAACATGGGTTGGTCGCAAATAACACAATGCGTCCGTCTTCTTGCGGTACGTCAACGATAGCTGGGCGAGTTTCGGTCTGGCTATTACCGCGCATATGTCCGCTTCGTACCGTGCCGGTAAACCGCATCAGGACCCAGTTGTCGCGGTGGCGTTGTGGTATATCGAGAAGGGGCCCATTGGCGTAACGGACGGGGATGGTGTTGTTGTGGTAGCCGTAGAAGATCGGATGCTTCGGGTGCAGGATCTCTGCATCCACAATTGGCCCAGGTGCGTAGAACTCGGAACTTGGCCTCCGAGCGTCGATCTCCCGCGTGAGTCCAAACTCTGGTGGCATGTAACTGGCGGCGGCTAGGGTAACGAGGACGCCACCGGCCTCCACGAACTGCTGTAGGTTGAGGACACCCGCAAGACCCATGCCTCCGGTGATGTCTTCTGACGAACCATAGTCACCCAGAAATTCGAAGCGTTCCGTTTTCGTGTAAGCGAGTGGGCCGCCTTGGGTCGGCACGTCGAACACCAACCCTTTGGCTGTGCGGCCTTGATTGGGAATCAGGATAAGGTCGTACTGGTCCTCGAGGTTACCTTCACTGATGCGTTCCTTAAAGATCAGATCGTAAGAGATTCCAAATTCATCGAACGCGTGGCGGACCCAGCCGACTTCTTGGGTGTCACCCCAAGTGCTAAATATGGCCAAACGGGGAAGGTCGACGACATGGGTAGAAACTTCCGGACGGACTTCGAGCGAGGCAGCGGTCAGGCCAAGCTCTTCGATGGCTTGTTGAAGTTGCTCGACCTCAGTGGCTTGAGTGGGTCTCTGGATGATGAAAGACCCGGCTGGAAATTTAGTGCCGTCCACTTCAAAAGAGATGTTCGCGCTCTCGACGGTGAGATCGCGAAAGCGATATCGGAGGGTTGTCAAGTTGGGCGACCCGTAGTGCGCAACGGCGTAGCCGAAGGAGGCGTCGTCTCCCATAATCTGGCCACTATCAACTGCGGTAGTGATCGTTTCCACCGGAATCTCTAAGACGGTGGGATCGGTGATGGCATGCACATCTGCATGCTGCATGAGGCTTAGTGACCAACCTGTGTCGTCGTACGTCCTAAGGTCATCTCCTGGAAATTCTTGTGTTTCGAACATTATCTTGGCCAGCCGACCGTAAGGCTGATCCCGTTTGACTACATAAGACCCGGTGGGAAATTGGCTGAACTCACTTGTCGCTTCATCGCCAGTTGCTGTTGTTGAAAAAGAAAGCTCATTATCTGCGCGACCCACCTCGATTCCCTGCACTAAGAGCAGGTTGACTAGCCTGGTTACTCGGGTCATGTCCCGTTGTTTGGCGGGAATCACCCAGCCGTGGGGCGGTGTCTCCAGGCCTTCATCGATAGCGTTCCTACTTTTTTGGTAGAAATTTTCCAGAATAACCTTGGGTGTGCTCGACGCAAGTTGCAGAGCACTGATGGCCGCTGTCTGACTGTAGTTGGTGTTGTTGCGCATGGACCACTCGACCTCCTCGTATGGAGGAAGGGGTCGGTACCATTCGCGACTAGTGCGAGCCTGTTGAGATGTGTTGTCCTCGGTCTTGAGATGTCGCCGCATTGTGGTGGCACCGCCATTGCCGAAGGTTTCGTAAAATCGAACGAGCCCGTTGTGGTTGGATGCCATAAACCCTAGATAGCCCGGTGACCACATATCCACGAAACCGTGGGTCCACGCGCCTGGCATTCCATACTTGGTCAGTTGTGCCATCTCGAAATTGGCGAACCATGGCAGTTCACCGTAGATGATAGGGTCTAGATTTGGATTCTGTGGAGCTTGTCCACTGAAGGTGTAGAGGAAGGGTACTGATTCGTGCAAGTCGTGCATGATCGGTGGATGCCAATCGAGATACCAGTCGAGTAACGCTCGCATAGTGAGTTGTGAGTAGTTGATGTCACGGTTGTTGTCGTGGAAGATGTATTTTCCCCAATAAGGGGGACCGCCGATTCGCTCTCGATCGTCGGAGATGTTAATCAAATGCCGGTAATACCAGTCGAGGTAGCGATCGCGGCCATCCGGCTCAGCGGTTGGTGTTATTGTCACGATGAGATTGTCGCGGATCTGTTCAAAGAGCGTGCCTTCTTCAACAGCTAAGCGGTATGCGAGTTCCATCAGCATTTCAGGGGGGCCAGTCTCGCTACTGTGTAGGCCGGCCATAAAGTGATAGATCGGTTTGGCTTGCTGAATGATTCGGTTGGCTTCCAATTCAGGGAGTCCACGCGGGTCAGCTAGCTCTTCGAGAAAGCCACGGTACCGAAAGAGGTTTCGAATAGTGTCTTCAGATGCGATGGCCACAACAACCATTTCTCGGTCTTCATCGGTGCGTCCGATGTTCATGAGTGACACACGAGGCGATGCCTCGGAGAGAGCCCGGTAATAACTCAGGAGTTCCGCGTAGTAGGTCAGTTCGCGAGGAGCTCCTATGTGATGACCGAGAATGTCTTTCGGTGATGGCACACGGTCGGAGATTGGCAGATGATCCACTAGTGGACTGATGAATTCTGGTCTAGTGGTCCAATTACCGACCTGTTCAGCAAAGTCCTGATCTAGATCTTGGGTCGCTTGGCCGAGTAAGGCTGTCGAATCGACTCCGCTGAGCATTGCTACTATCAAACTGATTATTTTGTATCGGCAAGTCCATCCATGCCTGGCAGGCTCTGGTGAAGAGCTCATTTGAGATTCTCCTTGGTCGTGCACTGTCGCTGTGCGTCCTTGAGAATGTCAGAATCTTACATGACCAGCCGCCTGCTGACACTCTCTAGAATGATGAGGTTTATGCCTCTTTGGTGCACATGGTGTCATGGTTCAACGCTTGAGAGTGACGCTGGCCTTCGCAAGAATTAATGGATTGCTTTATCGGGCCGAGGAAATTTTGATGTCATATTTAACGCCTTGGAACAGCTTGAGTTCGTGGAGCTCAGTGGTGAGACATTAGTGACTTATTGCTAGTTGCAACCGCTGGCGATATCGACGCTGTTTCGATGTTGCTACACCGGTAATGTTTTGAGCCGGTCATCACACCAGTAGCAGGCTTCAATATCTGATAGCTACTTCGTTAGGTCGACAAAACGGATTCACAACGTATGATCTGATTTCAGTGAAGCGAATCGATCTTAATAGTGACGTTGGGGAGTCGTTTGGCCCCTATAAGAAAGGCGAAGATGAAGGGCTTCTGCCTTATGTCACATCTGCAAATGTGGCCTGTGGGTTCCACAGTGGAGACCCTTCGGTGATGCGGAAGACTGTTGGCCTAGCAGTGTCTGGTGGCGTTGCACTTGGAGCCCACCCAGGGTTCTCTGATCTAATGGGTTTTGGTCGGAGAGAGCTTGGGATTGGCGTGCGGGAGATTGAGGATATTGTCGTTTACCAGATAGGTGCCCTTGCAGGGGTGGCACTAGCTCAAAATGCTCAATTACAACATGTTAAGCCCCATGGGGCCCTTTACAACATGGCAGCTCGTGATCGAGCAGTGGCTGATGCGGTGGCCCGTGCGATTCTTGCAGTCGATGATTCCCTGATTTTGTTTGGTTTGTCGGGGTCCTTGCTTCTTGATGCTGGTGAGGCGGCTGGGTTACGGACGGCTGCTGAGGTGTTTGCAGACCGAGCCTACCTGTCTGATGGGTCGCTTGTACCGCGTGATCAACCGGATGCCGTTATCGTTGACCCGACTGAGGTCCGAGAGCGGGCATTGCGTTTGGTTGAAGATGGTTCAGTCGTTACTCAGGGCGGAGATGTCCTCGAAGTTCGCCGAGACACGATTTGCATACATGGGGATACACCTGCAGCCGGCGAATTGGCTGCTGGTGTCCGGAGCAGCCTTGAGAATGCTGGAATTCAAGTCATTTCACTCAATACAAGAACCTAGTTCTTGGCACAAGGATTACGCCGTTGTCGAGATGAAGTGATGATCGAAGGTTTAGGGTTGATGGCTTCACTCCGCCATTGGGTTCAATGGACAGTGTATGGTTCGCTCAGTGCGAATTCTGCAATTTCTGCGTCGAACGTTGTGCCGTCACTGGTCGCCATTTGATATGACCCTCGCATCGATCCGAACGGTGTCCGAAGGGGGCAGCCTGAGGTGTATTCAAAAGCCTGTCCTGGTGCTAGAACTGGCTGGTTCCCTACGACGCCAGGTCCCTTTACCTCCTCTACCTCGTTTGACCCGTCGGTGATGATCCAGTGCCGACTGATCAGCTGGACAGGCTCGCTTCCTTCGTTCACGATGCGCACGGTGTAGGTGAAGAACCATTGATTACGCTTGGGCTCAGCGTGGGAGAACTGAGTTTTGACTGCGACTCGGATCCCCTTCGTGACTGTCTCGGAGGTGTGCATACTGCTCTTTCGCATCAGGTCTCCCGCGAATTGGTAGTGCTCTTGTAGCAGATAGAGAGTGGGATGGCGACCCTCCTCACCTGTATATAGTAAACGGTGATGCTTACCGGATGGTCTTGAGATGTTCAATGATTTCGATTGAGACTCTGCTTGGTGGTTATAGGACCGGCTATTTCCCCATGGCAGTCAATGGGGGGGTTCGTTGGTTTTCTCCAGGTCAGCGTGGGGTCATACCTCTGGATCGATTTCATACGACCAGACGCTTGGGGAGAATGTTGCGTCAGGGACGGTTTCGATGCACCGTTAATCAGGCTTTTCATGATGTCGTGTTGGCATGTGCGTCGCGAGCAGATCCTAAGGGCAACTGGATTGACCAAGAAATTGTTGAAAGCTACTGTGCTCTTCATAACGCAGGCTATGCCCACTCGGTTGAGGTTTGGGATAGCAACCAGCTGGTTGGGGGCCTTTATGGAGTTGGTCTACGAGGAGCCTTCTTTGGCGAGTCGATGTTTCACCGTGCTAGGGACGCCTCAAAGGTTGCACTGTGCCATCTGGTGTATCGGTTGCGCGCAAGGGGATATCACCTTCTGGATGTGCAGTGGGTTACCCCACATCTTCAGCAGTTTGGTGCCATTGAAATTTCGAGAGCCAGGTTCTTGGACATACTGGACGACAGCATGAGGCACGATTGTGAGTTCGTTGGGTCCGAATTTCGTCAGGGCGCTGAGTAAGCTGGGCGGTCGAGGGATTCCGCAAGGTTCCAACTCAATTGATGCACCATCTTGACGATGCGTGTCATCTTCTCATAGCGGAGTTTATCGGGTTGATCTCGCTCGGTGTGGTAGTCAGGATGTAACCCAGTGTGAATAAAGAGGGCCGGAACCTTGTTGTAGAGGAACGGCCATTGGTCGCTGCGGCGGAGTAAATTCGAGTCGTTGTTGTCATAACGAAACTTTAATTCTAGTTTGGTAGTTGCGTTGGCCTGTACGGCAGCAAGGCGAAGGTCTGGTGAACGGCTGTAGCCAAGGATGTTAACGGCATTGCGGTTGGCAGCTGCAGTTTGGGGTTCAAGTCCCCGAAAGCGTCGTCCACCGGCATCAGGAATTTCTTCGTCTCGGCCGATCATGTCCATGTTAAGAACGGCGACCGTGTGGGCAAGGGGGTGTAAAGGATTTTGTGCGTATGCCCAGGCCCCAAGAAGCCCCTGCTCCTCTGAATTCCATGCTGCAAATAGAATAGACCTCTCAGGTCGAGAGCCCTCCATCAATGCATGCTTGTAGGCATCAGCAATTTCCAAAAGGCCGGCTATGCCCGATGCATTGTCATCGGCTCCATTAAAAATTCGTTCGCCGATTTTTCCATCGTGGTCATAGTGGGCTGTGATGATGATCCATTCATTCTTACGTTTTGGGTGCGTACCTTCCACGAGTCCGACAACGTTGCGATTCGGTATTCTCTGACGAAACACAGATGTGGTTATT
>CEUS01031388.1_pt1 | contig 15208 bp, 14 predicted proteins | sample 427031 | NCBI WGS metagenome assembly CEUS01 (sample SAMEA2622837, study PRJEB7988) | marine metagenome | biome: marine biome (ENVO:00000447); feature: marine epipelagic mixed layer (ENVO:xxxxxxxxx); material: "saline water (ENVO:00002010), including plankton (ENVO:xxxxxxxx)" | depth 140 m | reverse complement strand
TTTACGGACGGTAAACCCGTCGAACTAGATGGGCTTACGGGTGAAGTGATTCGCAGAGGAAAACTTCTAGGAATACCAACCCCAGTGAACGACATCATCTACTCAATTCTCAAACCCCTAGCTCTTCGCGCAGAACAATCAAAGTAATACAACTGTGATAGACTAGAATCTGAAGGATTTATGATGCCTTACAATGGTTTTAATTTAGACAACATGATTGCCTTTATCACTGGTGGAGGCAGGGGAATAGGAAAAGCTGTAGCTCTTGGCATGGCAGAAGCTGGGGCTAATGTCGCTGTTTGCGAAATACCAAACCGCATGGCTCTTGCTGAAGAAACTGTCGAAGAAGTCAAAAAGATCGGAAAAGAGGCTAAAGCTTACGAACTGGATGTGAGCACTGTTAACCAAATCCAGACAACCGTTGATCAGGTTGTGCAAGATTTTGGACAGCTAGATATTCTGGTTAATAATGCAGGTGTACGGATAGTCCAAGAAGCGATGAGCATCACAGAGCAAGATTGGGATTTCACCATTGATATAAATCTGAAGGGAACGTTTTTCTGTTCCCAAGCAGCAGCATCCCATATGATAAACCAAAAATTTGGGCGCATCATTAACATCTCATCCCAATTATCACAAACAGGGATGTATAATCGAGCGCATTATTGTGCAAGCAAAGGAGGGGTCACCAACTTGACCAAAGCCTTGGCAATAGAATGGGCAAAGTTAGGTATTACTGTCAATGCGATCGGTCCTGGACCGACCGAAACACCAATGGTGAACACCATGGATAGAAACCAAGACGAGGTCAATAAATTTATCCAGACTTACTCCCCTATGGGCCGACGCTTGCAAGTGGAAGAAATTGTAGGAGCCGCTATCTACTTGGCAAGTCCCTCCACAACTGGGACTACCGGGCAATTATTGCTTGTAGACGGAGGCTGGACGGCATGGTAATTACCTGCCTATGGCATAACACTGCCTTCTAGGGTCTGCCGCACCGATAAGGGTACCTTGCTCTTCCCCATGAGCAGCCAAACACACTCCACCAGCCAGTTCATCCCACGCATTCCATCTTTCAATAACATGCCCCTTTTGAGTGAGATCCCTCTCTACCGAATCATCAATACGAGCTTCCAGTTTTAGTAAACCGGGATTATACTTATGCGGCCAAAAAGAATTTGGAAAACTATGAGTCCCGAAGCGGGGTGCTTCAATTGCCTGTTGTGGCTCCATATTAAAACCAATTAAATTCAAAAGCACTTGAACCATGGCTTGAGGTTGGACGTCCCCCCCAGGAGTTCCAAATGCCATCCAAGGGCGATCTTCGTGAAAGACAATAGCAGGATTTGGAGTCAATCTAGGACGCTTGCCAGGAGCCAAACAGCTCGGATGAGATCTATCGATCCATGACTGGCTCCCACGTGAAGAAATTGCAAAGCCTAGTTCAGGAATGATCGGCGCACCAAACGGATCACTAGGAGTAGCTGAAAACATATTACCCCATCTATCTACCACACAAAGATAACTTGTATCTCTATCCAAGCCCGAAGATCCTGTATAGAAGTCATGGTGACTACGACCACTTTGTTCAATGAGGCCAGGATCTGGCATGCCAGGACATGCAGATGAAAAATCTATAGATTGAAGACGCTGCGCTGCATATTCCTTGGAAAGCAAAATTTCCTCAGGTATATCAATGAACTTTGGATCCCCATAATACATTTCTCGATCAGCAAAAGCCAACTTCATTATTTCTACAACTAAGTGAATATATTCACTGGAATTATGACCCAATGCCTGCAAATCTATCTGTTCAAGCATATTGAGCATCTGAATGATTAAAGGGCCCTGGCTCCAAAAACCGCACGTGGCTATTTCATAGTCTTTATACGATCCTCGAGGCGGAACTTCAACCTCAACGGTGAAGTCCTGAAGATCTTTCATCGAAAGCAGACCACCAAGTTCTGCCGAAAATCGAGCAATCTCGCGTGCAATATCCCCTTTATAGAATTCGTCTCTGGCTGATTTAATAGCACTGGTTCTTCCTTTTGAAGCATTCGTTCTTTCTACTTCAATCAAATGTTCGAAAGTACTCGCCAAATTTGTTTGCACTAGTTTCTGCCCAGCCTTAAGCCGAATTCCTCCCGGAATAAATTGCTCAGCGGTGTAGCTCCAAAGTTTCAACTCTTCAATATGAGTATCAACTGCTTTAACATACGAATCCGGTACAGGAAACCCATTCTTTGCAGCTTCCAATGACGGCTGAACTACCTCCTCAAAACTCATAGTCCCATACAGCTGTAATGCCGTAAACCACGCGTCCGGTGCCCCGGGGACAACAGAACGCAAGATCCCAGACGGCAAGTCACTATTACAGTTGTTCTCAAAATATTCTGGAGAAGCAATCGAAGGCCAGACTCCTAGCCCACTAATCGATTTAACAGCATTACTTTTAGCATCATAAATCATAATAGGAGCAACACCACCAAAACCTGTGTTATCAGGTAAAACAACATTGGTCATTATCCCCGCTGCTACCCCTGCATCTATTGCATTGCCACCAGATTCCAGTATGCGATATCCCGCATCCGCTGCAAGATGATGACCAGCAGATACAACATGTTTCATACCTAAAACTTGCGGTCTATAAACAAAACTTACTGTACTCAAAAGTTCACCGCCTTCAATAAGGTTCCTTATGGAACGTGTCTTTAAATTTGCATGATACCATCATGGTCAACGTAACAGCCTAATTGAGATATCCATCTAAACATGAGCATGTAGTACAATAGACATATATTAGCCAAAACCATCTATACATAGACTAAGTCACACTTGCATATACAAGAGGCTTAAGAGTCTAAGGATATATGCAGGGACTTGTCTTCACTTATCCATCAAGCAATCATATCAAGAATACACAGGTTAGAATCACTGATGAAATCATTAACAGCAGGCGAAATTTTCCTAGAGTCACTTCGATCTCACAAAGTCGAATACGTTTTCGGCGTAGTAGGACATACTTTCTTGGGGATTCTGGATGCATTTTACGATTCGACTGACATTAAATTCATCGGATGCCGTCATGAACAATCCGCTGCCCTGATGGCAGATGGTTATGCCCGAGCAACAGGAAAACCAGGGGTGTCTTTAGTAGTGGGAGGCGCAGGTGCCACAAATACCACAACCGCTATTGCAGGCGCCTATGTCGCGAATTCTCCAGTCATTGCATTCTGCGGAGGAACGTCCCTTCAAACGAGAAATACAAGTGTTCTACAAGAAACGGATCTTGTCTCATCTTTTAAGCCGATCACAAAACTGGCTACTCTAATCAACAAACCGCACCGAATAGCAGAATTTGTCAATTTGGGATTCCACATAGCTACACAAGATAGAAAAGGCCCCGTGTATTTGGAGATACCGCAAGATGTATCGGTTAATCGTTCAGTCGCCATAGACGACCAGCACTTCTCAGAAATACCACTACTCACGACTAAAGCAGCGGATCAAGCACTTATAAGTAATATTAAGAAAGTTCTTGTAAGTGCCAAAAGACCGTTATTACTCGCAGGCGAGAACTGTACTGACTCCAATGCAAATCAAAAAATAGAAGAGTTATCGACTTTGTTAAATATCCCGATAGTCTCAACATATGGACACAATGATGTCGTCTCAAACGATCACCCACTGTATATTGGCCCCCTAGGAAGAGCAGGCGCTCCTGAAGCAGGTGATCTCTGTAAACAAGCGGATGTTTTAGTAGCCATAGGGACTAAACTAGGTCACTTTGACACGTATTATGATAATAGGTACATCAGCCAAGATAGTACACTTATTCAAATTGACCTAGATACTACCTTTATCAATCAGGTGTTCCCAGCAACATACAGCCTGACAGGAGATATCAATCAAAATATCTCCTTGTTGTTGGAAAACGACATGTCTACAGTCTCTTTGGAACACCGTGATTCCTGGATAAAAATCGCCCAATCAAAACAGGTGCAAAGGCTGGACCGATTGCATAAAGAGACATTGCTGTCCAGTGCCCCTATAAAGCCACAAAAAGTTTATGCTGAACTTCGCAAAGTACTTCCTAAGAATACTATCGTAAGTATGGATGCCGGTGGTTGCGTGGCCTACGGATATGATAGATTGCAATGCTATCAACCAAGAACCTTCTTTTCCTCACTGGATTTAGGCTGTATTGGATGGGGCTACGGAATTGCACTGGGAGCAAAGATAGGTAAACCAGACTGTCCAGTTGTTTCCATCAATGGCGATGGAGGATACTTGTTCCACGCACGAGAAATAGCTACGGCTGTACAACACGATATCCCTGTGGTTTCTATTGTTATGAATAATAACGCATGGGGTTCCGAAAAAGTATATCAAAGGGATCTTTATCAGGGCAGATATGTAGGTGCTGATATCACCAACCCGCGTTTCGACAAACTCGCAAAGTTGTTCGGGGGGGACGGCTATTATATAGAACACCCAGATTCCATTGGAGACACAATTGCCAAGGCTCTAGCAAGCGGAAACCCTAGCGTAATCGAAATTCCGGTGGATCCAGAAGAACTTCCAGCCTCAGCTCATGCACTGAAGTCTATTAAAAAAATCTAAATCACCTAATGGAATAACTGCTCGACAACTGCTGAACCAACTTCTTCAGTACTAGCGGTACCTCCAAGATCAGGGGTTAAAACCGTATGATCATTTAGCACTGCTAAAGTCCCTCTCTCAACTTCGCTGCTAAGTTCCTGTTCTCCCAAATGATCTAACATCATGGCAACAGAAAGAATAGCCGCCAGAGGGTTTGCGATACCCCGTCCAGCTATATCAGGAGCACTACCATGTACAGGTTCAAATAATGACGGATACTTCCGCGTGGGATTTAGATTTGCACTAGCAGCAAGGCCCATACTTCCAGTAATAATCGCCCCAATATCTGTCAGAATATCACCAAATAAATTACTACCAACCACTACATCGAAAAACTCAGGTTTTCGAACAAAGTTCATACAGGCTGCATCAATAAGCTGAGAATCTGTAGTAATCCCAGGATATTCTTCTGCAACTGACAGAAAAACCTTATCCCATAGCACCATACCGTATCCTTGGGCGTTTGATTTGGTTATGGAGGTCACATGTTTCCGCTTACGAGACACAGCCAAATCAAATGCATAGCGTATAACTCGTTCACATCCATAACGGGTAAAAATAGAACTTTGGACAGCGGTCTCTTGGGGAGAATTCTGATATTGAAATCCTCCAATATTAGCATATTCACCCTCTGTATTCTCACGTATAACCAGCATGTCAATATCGCCTGGACTCTTACCTGCCAAAGGAGAAGCAACACCTCCATACAACACACTAGGTCTCAGACACACGTATTGGTCAAAAGCTCGCCGCATAGGTAATAACAATCCGTTCAGAGTGATATGGTCTTGAATGTCAGGATGCCCAACCGCGCCAAAATAAATAGCATCAAACGGTAACAGCCGATCCAGCCCATCAGAAGGCATCATCCTACCAGTAGATAAATAATGCTCAGAGCCCCAAGAAAACTCGGTGAACTGAAATTTAACCTTCTTTTTCTTTTCTAGTTCTTGAAGTACACGTAGTCCTTGAGCAACGACTTCATCGCCAATCCCATCACCTGGAATCACCGCTATATTATACGTAGTCATTATGTCCACCTATACAGAAATAATTTCAGCTATTATAGCATCCGACTAATCAATGGCAATTGAGCCTAGTTCTCTCTCCATATCACCAAGTGCTCGGGTATCTTTTATACACACTTTATTAACCACAAGTTTCCTCAAGGCTTTATAATCAGCAGAACTATTCACTAATATCCCTGCCTCAATATGTTGGCCAAAAAGGTAGAAGGCAATAAAACTATCTGGGGATTTTTGCCGAACCACAACCGAATCAAATCGATTCGGTATTCCTATCTGATCCATCCAGATATCAAAAATAGACGTAAAGAAACTAGGAGTATGTTCAAATGCGACGCTGCCTCCAAGCATATTAGATGCTGCGCACAAACCTTGTTCACGAGCAGCATCCCAATGCTGTGTTCTATATGGAGAAGAAAGAGTCATATCTTGAATACAAGCCACATCTCCCGCCGCATAAATTGCAGGATCATTTGTTCTCATATTCTGATCCACCATCAATCCATCACCAATGATTAAACCCGATTGTGTAAGCCACTCGGTATTGGGAACAGAACCAATGCCGGTAACAACAAAGTCACAGTCGAGCCGCTGATCGCGTGTTTGAACAGCTGTGACAACCTTGTCTCCGTGATAACTTTGCACTTCTTCGGACGCAATAATATTTATTCCTCTATTCGTACACTTATTGTGAAAATATTGGCTGATTTCCGTACCTAATAAGTGTTCCCAAATTGTCTCTTCTTGGATAACCAAAGAAACGTTCATCCCCAGTTCGGACAGAGCACATGCAACTTCAACACCTATAAACCCTCCTCCCACAACAACTACTCTGCTCTTTGCCTGGAGTAATCTCCGGAATCTTCTTGCGTCTTCAATTGTACGCAAATAGTAAATACCTTCAAGATTTGACCCGGGACAATCGTGTTTTTTGGGCCTGGCGCCAGTAGCTATCAGGAGCTTTTCATACCGGATTATACTTTTGTCAGTTTCAAGCGAATATTCTTCGGGTATCAACCGCCGTGCCCGTTCATTTAAAGACACTTCTATATTCTGAGTTTCGTAAAAATTACCCCTTCTTAACATAATTTCTTTGTCAGACCGTCGTCCTAAAAGAAATTCCTTAGAGAGTTGATGCCGATGATAAGGAAAATCCTCTTCATCACTCACCAGCAGAATAGATGAATCTCGCGAGGATTTCCTAAGGGCGGATGCAGCAACATCTCCGGCATACCCTCCCCCTACGATAAGATAATCGACAATAGTAGTGGTTTCACTTGATTGTTTATTCACCACTACTGTCTCTCGTTTCATCCAATCGAACTCCAAACTTAGCAATATGTCGGGAAATCTCCTCCCATTTCTCTTCCTGTACCAAATCTTTAGGAAACAACGAACTTCCAAGGCCTACACATGTAGCCCCGGCATGAATAAATGATACGAAGTTTTCGAGATTTACCCCACCAGTAGGGACAAGCTTCAACCACGGCATCGGTTCTAAAATTGACCTAATGTAAGAACTTCCACCAACTGCATTAACAGGAAATACTTTAACTAGATCAGCCCCCATATGTTCAGCATATAGTATTTCAGATGGCGTTAAGGCACCAATAATAAAAACTGATTCAGCCAGGTAATTGGAAATCACTAGACCCGTACTTACAGCAGGTGTCACGATAAATTGCGCACCTGCATCTAATGCAATCTCAATCTGCTTTGTACTCAGAATTGATCCGACTCCCACTACAGCACTGTTCCCAAAATTAGCCTGTAGTTGTGTCACAACTTTGTCATAGGAAGGAACAGTAGCAGTTATTTCCACGGCAATCACGCCAGCCTTTACGGCAGCTTCTCCAAGTTTCAATGCTTTCTCTGGTTCACTCGCGCGGACTACTGCGATCATTTGTGTCTTACTGATCAGTTCCAGCACTTCGGTTTTGTTAAATTGGTCAATGGTACTCATGTTTTTTCCTTGCCAAGTCTACTTAACTATATCAAATAAAAGACCACCGATGGATCCGTTCAAAAAAGGTGGACGGGCAACAGTTAAAAAAAGCCCTCTTTAATTGAGAAAATTTCAACTTAAGTTTACAATCAAATTGCGCTAATATGCTTAGGAGGTGTTCTGATGGATATTGGATTTATTGGCTTAGGGAATATGGGATATGGAATGGCATCGAACATTCTAAAAGCAAAGCACAGCCTTATCGTTCACGATCTTCGTTCATCTGTAGTAGACAAACTCGTTTACAACGGCGCTAAAGCAGCAAAAGATGCTTCGGAAGTAGCTGCGAATTCTGAGATAGTATTTACTTCACTTCCAGGCCCAAAAGAAATAGATGAAGCAGTTAGGGGTGAAAATGGTATAGGCGCTACTATACAGCCCAACAGTATCTATATCGATGTTTCAACAAATTCCTTAAAACTCACCAGAGAACTGGGGGAACATATTTCATTGCTAGGAGCCCATATGCTGGACTGTCCAGTAAGTGGTGGCCCAAGTGGAGCAGAGAAAGGCACTCTAGCATTAATGGTGGGTGGGGATAAAGAAGTATACGATAGAGCCTTCGATATTCTCAACGTAATTGGAGAAAAAATCACATACACCGGTTTGATCGGTAGTGGAACTCTATGCAAATTAGCCCACAATGCGGCAAGTATTGCCACAGGTATTGCTATCGCAGAAGCACTATCAATGGGGGTTAAAGGAGGCGTAGATGCCAAAGCATTGTGGGAAGTCATGGTTCACGGTGCATTGGGAAACATGCTTGACCTAAAAGTAGCTATCCCAAAAACACTGTTCCAAGATAATTATGAGCCACTATTTTCTTTGCAGATGGCATTAAAAGATATAAAGTTAGCTACAAGTGTAGCTAAAGAACTAGAGGTTCCTGCTCGACTCACAAACATGGCTACTGCTGAACTAGAAGAGGCAATGAATCGCGGATGGGGAGATAAAGACACGAGAATTGCGATGAAACTCCAAGAACAGAGAGCCAATGTTGAAATTCGAGTATCTGGTCTAGACATTTGAGGTAATCATCTCACTTGATAGTTTGCCACGGAAGATATTAACCTATATTATTTTTCTATGATAGTTGACTCTCACATTCATATCTTTCCACCAATGGGAAGTGCGTCTGGCCATAAATCACCTAGACACCATCTGAGATTTGTACAAAGGGAGCTCGCCACCAATGATCGGCTTCCCATCAGGGCAGATCTCAACGCACAAGTCACTCAAAGTCTGCCTCTAATCAAAGATAATAATTATACTTTTGATGGTTTAGTGGACCGAGATTTCAGATCAGGCGGCTACGGTAGACTTATGTGGACGTCTGAGGGACAGGATGTATACAAACAATATCTGCCTCCCAGTATGGTTAACCTTGAAGCGCTGCCGGGAGTCATGGTTGCCACTATGAATCATTCAGGGGTAGATAAGGCAGTAATCCATAATGGACACTTATACGGAAAACTTAATGAATATCAAGCTAAAGCAATTCAAAACTATCCTGGTCGATTTTGGGGACTCGCAGTGGTCGATGAATGGAAAGCTTATCACCGATCTCAACTGGAAGTTCTGGAACACGCAATTAAGAACCTAGGGCTCAGCGGAACATGGTTTGATACCAGAAATATCTTTTTCGGAGGAAATAATCATAAGGTCGAACATCGAGTTTTTGATACCTTCTTTGATCTAACCAAATCACTTAAAACTCCTGTGTTTTGGAACTGCCCAGCAAACGAACCCTCCAAGAACTCTTATCTATCAACAATTCGTTCCTTAGGTAAATGGCTTCAAAAAAACCCGACCATTCCCTGTGTTTTAACCAATGGATTTCCTTTCGGGTTCTTCACTAGTAAAAGAGGCGTAGTTTTCCCCCAAGAGTTTTGGGACATCATGAAGGCTCCAAACCTAATGGTTGAACTATGTTTTCCAATCATCTTCGGAGGTCTTATAGACTATCCCTACAGAGAACTTCGACCAATAATAAGACAATTCTATAAACACCTTGGTCCTGAAAAATTAGTATGGGGAACTGATGCTCCAAACGTTGAACGATTCTGTACCTACAAGCAATCCCTTGACTATTTAAAAGACTACTGTAGTTTTATTCCAGACCAGCACATGGATATGATACTAGGCAACAATCTCGCTAGACTTTTTGAGAATACTTAGAATACTGTCAAAGACTAGCAGCAAAGTTGAATAAAGCATCTACATGATACTTTTCTGATTCAGCTAATCCCGCAACTTTCCCATTGCCTTCTATGACCAAATATTCGTCTATATTCCCTGGACCGTTTCCTCCACCACCGATTGCACCTCCACGAATACATGGAACACCAAAAGCATTAGCTACCGCTGTCCATGGACCTCCCCCTCCGTTTAAAGGCCATACTACAGGTTCTACATCCCATGAATGAAGTGTATCTTTTAAAGCATCAAGAGAGCTGAAGCTGCACGGAGCTTGATTGAAGTCATAGTCTGCCAAGACATCAATCTCAATATCCGTAAACCCATGTGAATCCAGATGCTTACGAATTGATCCTATTATCTCCTGTGCGGGCATTTCCACCACCATCCGTAAATCAATAGTCGCTGTAGCTACACCTGGGGATATTGCGGGGTTGGTATGTGTACCCATACCAATGAAACCACTTCTTAAACCAGATACATTCATTGTAGGGCCGTATAGGTAATTCTTCAAAGGATCCATACCATTCATACCACCGACAATTTCAGCAATATTGTCAGTTCCGCCTAGGGGTAGAGCATTCCTCCAGTCTTTACCTTTAAATCTCTGAGCCAACCCTTGTAAAAGAGCTTCTTCGTCTGTCGCAATTGACTTTCGATAGGACCAAATTTGTTCCAACCCGTCTACCACACATCGACCTCCGTTATCAACAAGAGATGCCAACGCCTGGGACAGTCTGATAGGAAGGTTCTGCACCAATCCAGCTGCAGAACTATGAATGGTAGTTGATGGTCCTTTGTCCCAATTAGCGCCTTTTGCTGAAAGCTCCAATACAACCATCCCTTTCATACCCAACCAAATAGGAACAGACCCATCAGCTGATTGCGAGCCCATCACACAATAACTTGCACTTACTTCCTTTAAGCGATGACTATATGCTTCAACAAAATGCTTGTAGGCAGGACTCATCATAATCTCTTCCCCTTCAGCAAGAAACATAATGTTAACCGGAAGGGTTCCCTCTACTGCAATAATCGCTTCAAGTGCATTAAGAAAAGCTACATATGGTCCTTTTGCACCTAAAGCTCCCCTCCCCACTACTACTTTAGGGAAATCACCGTATTGAACAAGCTCTCCACCCCATGGGTCGTAGTTCCATTTGTCTGCGTTAGCTACAGGTCTGGTATCAAACATACAATAGTTATGAATTGTTTTAGTTGCTCCTGCATCATAGTAAGCCCATAGCCCTGGATGGAACCGGCCTTCTAAGAGATCTACTTCGCTGCAACCAAGATCCTTATAGGTACGAGCTACTAATTTCGCACAGTCTTCGACTCCTAAATTATCCCAGCTTACGCTTGGTTGTTTTACCCACTCCTGAACTCGAGCAGTATGTTTGTCAATGTTCTGATCAATATAGTTATATATAGCTTGCTTATTCAATGTATTCTCCTAGTAGACAATATGTGACTGGAAAGCCTATTATAACAACTCTAACCGATAGTGCCACATAACGTTAATCGGACTAAACTTTAATTACATTCAGTTAGTAAGTTTTTTGACCAATGATCACTATAACTAATAGAGCAAAAACAAAACTCCGAGAAATGAAAGAGGATGGGACAGTCAAAAAAGGCAAGTTTCTCCGCCTAGCCACACCCCCCACCTGGACAGGAGAAGGAGATTTTGGCTTAGTACTAGACATCGAGCGCATGGGTGACGCAAAAATCACTGACGAAAATGTAATTCTTCTATTGATTGATCCAGCTTTAAATCATGGAGATGATCAACGAATTCTTGACTTCAAAGAAACACCTGACGGATCCAGATTCAGTCTCGACATCTACTAACCGTAGGTCAAACTGGATCGCTAATATAGGGTAAAACCTGGGTTTCAAATCTCTTCAACTGTTCTATTGGATCAAAAGATGCAAAACGGACAATAAGATGATTAACTCCAGCATCCCAATACTGATTACATCGGTCGATAATACTGTTCGCAGAACCAAAGGGTCCCCAACGGGTTCCCCAAATATTGGCTCCATAATAGCGATTGAGATAATCATGAGCATCTTTCTCAGCGACATGCTTATCTTGATTAATATTAATTGTTAAATAAAAAGATACATCTTTCTGTAAAGGATCATCAATATCCCTCTGTAAGTAAGAACTATATTTTTGCAAGCCTACCTCCAACTCATCCGGCGTGTCACTGATAGAAACTATTCCATCACTTAATTTAGCCGCTCTTTTCCATTGCTGGGGTTTTCCAGCCCTCTCATGGCAGGCAAGCCAAATAGGAACTCCTCGCTTCTGAAAAGGTTTCGGTTGCAAGTTCACGTTGTCAAAGTGAAAATACTCACCGCAATAACTAACATCATTCTTTGTCCAGAGAAGCCTCAGGATTTCAGCTATTTCTTCGAACCGTTTTGCCCTTTCTTTTCCAAGAACCCCTACCGCACCCCATTCCTTTTGCAAAGCATCGTTAAATACCCCGCCCACTCCCATACCAAGAATAGCTCTACCTTTCGAAATGATGTCAAGGGTAGCTACTGAATGGGCAAGCAATACCGGATTTCTCATAGCCGCCAATAAAACTGCAGTCCCTATCCGTACAGTACTAGTTCGTGCCGCTATAGCAGAAAGCGTTGTTATTGGTTCTAGGCGAGGCTTAGATAGCAAACTATCACCTACCCATAAGGAATCAAGGCCAATCCGTTCGGCCTCTTCCGCCAACTCAAACAATAAATCTACATTGGGAGTATCCGGATTTTTCATAACAATACCCCTCGTTGGCAGTAAAAGACCTATACTCTTCCGTGTTTCCATTAAGACTCTCCATCTCTTCTGATATTATCAATCAGATTTACTTAAGCAAACCCAATTCTAACACAGCTCATTTAATACATTTCTTAACACATCAAAGCGTCCTGACTCACTAACGTACTGCAGTTGTGTTGTGGCAAAGTGGGTATGATTCATAAAAGACTAGTGCTACAATCGAATGACTAACTATGGTAAGAACACCCATTTACCAAACTAACTTTTTGATTGGAGTACTCTTAGGATGACCGCGTCATATACAAGCAACTACACTACTATCAATGGCTTAAAGTTTCACTACAGAGAATGGGGCAATCCTTCGCTACCTGACCTAGTTCTTGTGCACGGTTGGTCCACTTCAGGTCTTGTCTGGCAAGACGTTGCAAATGAACTACAAGACAAATACCATATCGTCGCTGCAGATAACCGAGGCAATGGATTAACCGACCGACCACAACAAGGCTATTTGTTGGAATCATATGCGAACGACATCTGTGAGCTCATAAATAAGCTTAACCTTAAGTCCCCAGCCTATATAGGCCATTCCTGGGGTGGCAATATTGGAACTATTATTGCAGCGGAATATTCAAACGCAGTATCAAAAGTCATTCTAGAAGATCCAGTGTATTGGAAAATGACAGATGCATTTGTAACCATAGTTCCCAAAATAATTAGCCGGAGAAAAAGTAAAGAAACAGTCCAGAAAGAATTTTCTGATGCAGGAAAGACACCACAAGAAGCCGAAGACGAAGTGACTAAATTCCACTCCTTTACTCCTGCTATATTGCGACAAATCTCCTCTGTGAATAGAAGTTGGGCACTAGAATGTGAAACGTTCCTTGCAAAATGCAAAGCACCAACCCTTTTACTTATTGCAGACTGGAAAGCTGGTGGTTATATCACAACAGAAGAATTCGATCATCTGAAAAGCATTGCTACGAGCCAGGCAGAATTCAGGTTATGGGCAGGGGTTGGTCATGAAATGCATTTCACGGAACCTAGTAGACTGGTGAACGAAGCACTTGAGTTTTTTTCCTCTGGGAAATAAAGAATTTTTCCAGAGATCACGTGTCGTTTTGAAGGCACTGACGTTCAATATCAATTAGTTTTCCTAACCTTCTTATATGACGTTCTTCTCCTGTAAAAGAAGCTCGTACGAAGGCTCCTATTAATTCCTTAGCAACTTCAATTCCTACAACCCTAGCTCCTAGGCATAGGATATTCATGTCGTCATGTTCGACGCCTTGATGCGCTGAATAAGAATCATGGCACAATCCAGCTCTGACCCCAGAGAACTTATTTGCGGTAATTGAAGCACCTACTCCACTACCACAAATTATAATTCCTTTTGTAAATACGCCAGATGAAACACTAGCAGCAACCTTAGATGCAAATTCAGGATAGTCATCATCAGGATCGTACACGTCTGCACCGGTATCCGTCACCTGAAATCCTAAACCAGCAAGGATACCCTTGACTTCTTCCTTGAGATAAAAGCCTCCGTGGTCAGCGCCAATAATAATCGTATCAGTCATTGTAATACCTCAAATCACTTGATTTCATTGTACAACTATATGACATGCCTTAGCCAGACAACAATGCGTCTAAAGTACTCAACGAAAGACTGTCTTTAAGCACTTTAGTCCATTGATCTAAATCACGCATAAACAATGGCAACTCTTGCCTACACCGGTCAAAATCCCTAGGAGTATCCAAATCAAAAGTCATTCCTGGGGCATTGCAAAAGTTGAATCTCCAAGAATTGACTTGGGCTATTTGTATATGTTTTAGAAAACTATTATCACCAAGTTGCGGCATAAAAGCCATCATATCTTTAGGAACCAGTAAAGCATTGGTGCCTCCGTCAGATTCAGCTTGACATAGCACCAACCTCGATAATCCTTCTGACGAATTAATCAACTCAGTTAAATCTTGAGTCTCTAACATCGGCAAATCCGCAGGAATATACATTGCGACATCAGCATTTATCTCAAAGGCTTTCTGAAATCCCTTATACAGCGTTGAGTTCAAATCTTCTCCAAGTTCATTTAGGCAAACTACACCGTGCTTGGCGCAAAGCGCCTCAACAGTGGGGTCTCCGCCAATGATCCACAAGTGGATAGAATCTTTAACACCCTTAACACAATTAATAACTCTATTTAGCAACATGAGTGACAACGCCTGACGTTGTCGTTCGCTTAAGACATCAATTAACCTAGACTTACCATCGTTAAGAGGCTTAACGGGAACTATAGCAATGATTTTTTGATTCTGGATATTCATTTTGGTTCTTCAAGCACTATTGGCATAGTCTAAAATCTCTTGTGCTAAGCGTATTTTATCTTCTAATTCAAGCATTATTGTGTTGGTACACAGTACCCTAAGGCCCAATTCCTGTATTAGTTGTACATAGCCTTTATCTGCATTGTCAATTACAAACACATCACATAGATCCTGATACATCTGAGCTACAGAAAAAGCTGATGATTCGTA
>CEUS01550321.1_pt1 | contig 15220 bp, 14 predicted proteins | sample 427031 | NCBI WGS metagenome assembly CEUS01 (sample SAMEA2622837, study PRJEB7988) | marine metagenome | biome: marine biome (ENVO:00000447); feature: marine epipelagic mixed layer (ENVO:xxxxxxxxx); material: "saline water (ENVO:00002010), including plankton (ENVO:xxxxxxxx)" | depth 140 m | reverse complement strand
CTGTTGCCAAAAATAATTATCTGCGCCAATACCTCTTGGTATCTGTAGATTTCTTACAATTCCTGTGTTTCCAAGAAATATCTGACTCGATTCTTTTAAATCATAAAGTTTTTGATTCATTTGTAATCACTCCTACGGTACACTGACGCTCTTTTTATCTGTTAATACATTTCTAGACCATTCGGTCACGACCCCAAAAAATGCAATTGTAATGCCAATGACTAGACCAAACAGAACGCCCAAAACAATCAAGCGAGTATTGTTGGTTTTAACCCGCCGTACACTCGGTTCGTTAAAACTCGCAGCTTGAACACCGTCGGTATTTATTGAAACACTACGAAGGTTGTCTCGCGTCAGTTGTAATTGACGTATGTGATGAGAGGCAAAACTGTCAGTGGTTGCTCGTTGCTGAACTGCTTCAATTTCAGCACTTAGCATGTTAGCACCTCGATAGAAAAGAGGCACGTCTTCTGGTCGTAGTGGCGTCTCCACTATCCGATCGACAATGTTTAGTTTTCGCGCGATGTGTAGTGCTTCTTTCAACTGCTCTAAACGATCTAGCTTGTACTGGTCATCTAATTTTCGAATAGAAGTTATCGCATGCTCCAAAAGAGTGAGTCGATTTGTAATTACGTGCTGTATATTTGACGCCAGCTCCTGAATAGTCATTTGACTCGCATGTCGAGAAAACCCTTTAACCCACTCCATCGCCTGATCTGACTGATCGCTATATACGATTAGGGTAATAAGTGTTTCAGCGTTGCTGCTAACATAGAATTCTGCGGGAATAACATGTTCCTGAACATATCGTTGTTGTAGCCCAGGGGATGTAAGTTTCGATCGGAAAGCCTCGAATACGTGGTACACATCGATTTCAGGTAGCTTAGGTAAGCTTGGCATCCAGTATGTTACGTGCATAACAGATCTGGATCTCGGTATGCCTTGCTGCGCTATAAGCATCGGGAAACGCAGTGCTTGAATTTGATTTTTCTGAGGCAGCGATAAAGAAACCGTAGCTTCGTAAACCACCGGCTTAAATATTAAGTAAGCACCAACAGCTACCAACCCACACATAGTTAGTAGAACGATTGTCCTCCACCTACTTACCAAACCATTGTAGATTTCGATCAATTCAGGCCCATCATTACGAAAACTACGATCCATTGAAGAATCAGCCGAGGTATTTATCAATTTTGAAGGGTTAGAACTATTGGAGAATCAATCACAAGTACTAATAAATTAAATTCTAAACTGTTTCTACCAAGCTGGTTAGGTTGAGTGATCCTAACTAGGAGTATATCAGAGCGAAATCGGTAAACTAGCTATCTTATGAATTAATCGTCTCCATACCAATTCCGCATCAATTGAAAACATCTATTAACAACTGATAAGCATCGATGGACAAAATAGCAGGAAACAGTGTTAACCACATCATTTTCTATCTAAGTAGAAACCGAGGCAAGTCCTCCTACCGGTCAAGTCACAGTCTCTTAAATTCGATGGTGTACCCGGTCTAAAGTTTGCAGAACTATGCCCCTGATTTTGAGTCATTGTTTATAATCGCAGGTTTCACATAGGTTTCTACTATGAAGTGTGTCATTTACATAGCACATGAACAGGTTGGATTTTTCTTAAGTTTAGCTAAGTTACTTGCTAATAATTACGAAGTGTCCTTCTTGGCTGAAAGTAAGATTGTGGCCAGCGTAATCTACAAGCATGTGCCCAACGCTGATATTATGATTAATGATCTCAGTGAGAACCTAGAAATTCCGGCAGTTTTGGATCGCGCATTAGATTTAGAACGAAACTACAATGTCTGCCTATCCAAGCTTATGTCTGAAGAGAGGGGTTTGGGACGAGGCTATCTATTCAATGTAGACAGATATCCGCCGGTCAAAAACGCTTGGTGGTCTCACGAACGCAAACTTTCCACCATTATTTCTCGATTTGAGAAAGCTGAGACAATTTTAGATCGTTTTAGACCTGATTGCATAATCTGTTGGCGAAACAATCCGGTGTTCTTCACGGTAGCGTCACATCGAGGCTTGACTAGTTTTTCTCTAGCCCCAGTCAAGCAGGGAGAACGATTTATTTGGGCGGAAGATACATTTCTAACTAGTCCTGGGTTACGTTCTTCCATATATAAAAACCTACAGCAGGGAATCGATGATCTTGAACCAGTCGAAAGCTATAATCAAGAAGCCTTATCTAAGCTACGTATTTTACAGACACGATTTACTTGGGCTCAAGCTGCTAAATCCGCAGTTCACCAAATCTTGATCGAATTCTATAGAACCCTACGCGGCACCCGAAAAAAAAATGGTTACAAGTTCATGGGCTGGGTCCCAGTTATTCTACGCCGCCAACTAGCGTATACATATTTTCTCAAACATGGCGTGAGCCCATCAGACCTAGCCGGTAAAAGGATTTGCTTTATTCCCTTACATCTCGAACCGGAGATTACTCTTCTTTCTCTTTCTCCAGAATTCAATAATTCAATGGAAATGATTTCTTGGATATCCAAAGCAGCACCTGCCGACGTAATTGTTGTAGTGAAGGAAAATCCAGCTTCTTTCGGTGTACGTTCGAAAAGGTACTATGATCAATTGAGGCAAATCGGTAATGTGGAACTCGCTGATCCTACATATTCTAGTTGGGAATGGATTGAGACAGCCAACCTGGTAGCTACGATAACTGGCACAGCCGGTACTGAAGGAGTAATTTTCGGGAAGCCGATACTATCGTTTGGCGAACATCAGGCGATCAATATCCTTCCAACTGTGCGATTCGCAAACAACTACAATTCAACTGTTATAGGCCTGAATGAGTTACTAAAAATAGATTTCAAAGACCGTCTTTTCGAACTGTCAAAACGAGCGTTCTATGCAGCTCAGATGGAGACATCGTTTGAGCTTCCAGGATTTGCTCTGATAACCGAGAGCCTTGAATCACACGACGACGTAGCCGCTATAGCGCTAAAACAACTAGACCTGCGTCTAGAACAACTGGGGAACACTACCTCCCAATAATTACCAAGTTTTGATCGGAACAGATTCTTTCATGCCTGACGAACAAGAGTATTTACAAAATATCGGTTCGCTTTCGCAATCAACCCTCTCAAGGCTTGTCTATATTGTCGGAACTGCACGTGGGGGAACTACTCTGTTCCACAGGATGGTCGGCATCCATAAACAAATCCTCACATTCCCCGGACCTAGCCACTTTATTAACCAAGTATGGGCATATAGAAAGAAGGTCCATGACAGACTCTTTACCCAAATCTTCAGACTGCCTGCCTTCTATGAAGAGGAAACCGTTGTCAAATCACTAGGAGCAGAAGGACTCAACGAACTCCGTCAGCTCATCAACAAACGATTGCAAAGTCGGAATTTACGTTTGATGTGGCAACTCTATCCGATCATCTACGCTTTAAGCCAACGCCCGAGGTTAGTGCCATCAACTATCAAGTGCTGGGTCGAAAAAGAAACCAATTGTTCTAGTCTCAACACAATTTCGAAATATTTCCCACAGGCGAAGTTTATTTTTATCGTTCGTGACCCTAGAAGCGCTGTGACGTCACTTGCGCAACGCGCAACTGCAAAGCTAACTGCGTCTTATCCTACACATATAGACAACACAAAACTGATTGATTCCTGTATTCACTGGCGGTACACGATGCAAAGAATATTACAGTTTTCTAAGAGCCATTCAGAATCATGTCTTAAAGTCTATTTTGAAGAACTGCTAATGAATCCAGAATCAACCCTCAATAATGTCTACGAGTTCATAGGAACTGATCGCCTTCCTGAATCCTTAATTTTTTCGCAAACTTCTGAACTACCGTACAAAAGGTCAAATGATTACTCTGATCACATGGAAGGACAGGGACTGAATAAAGACGCCTTTGATAGATGGAAAAATAGTCTCACCAGATCTGAATTGAATCTTATTGAAAACTTAACAGGTCCAACTGCTCACAAACTAGGGTACGCAATTGGGAGTTCACAACACAAAATTAGTTTTCTTAAGACATTAATGACAATTAAGAATAGAAAGGACCGATTCATTATCGGCGCTAAGCTCATTTACATATCAATTTATGAGTATCTAGTTTAATAGGTCCTTACAGGCATGGCCCGCTTACTCTTGAACCTTTGTTAGCACTTCGCCAATGTCCACGATATAAGTTTCTTGATTCTGAAGATCGTAAAGAGACGCATAGCGAGAGAGGTCTCTATATCGAAAGTTTTCAACTAATTGAATTTCCATCCATGGAATAACCATACTCGATAAACTTTTCCCTGACGCCAAACTCATTGGAGAGAGCAACATTTCCTTCACGGTAGTAGTTGCGTAACCGTTTTTCCCATTCATCAGGGATACGAATCTTTCCCTGAGGAGGTCCTTTCCTAAGTAGAACTGAGAATTTATCTAATATTGTGTTCCCTCCGGGCAAGAGGGTATGTAGTCTAACGCTCGGGAAAAACCATTCTCGAAATCTCATATACCTAATCACATTCGCCGACTTCTGCGGATTTATATGTTTTTTTTGAACCAAACTAAATCCCTCAGTCTCATCTATACCCATTAAGGAACACAATTCTGAAACAAAAACCTCTTGCTGGTGGACAAAATCCTCATAAAGAAAAACGTGAACATTCTCTCTTCCAAAAATCTCTACAAATATATTGACATATTTGTTGTAATCAATCAGATCAATGAAAGAATGCTCCCAATTATCTGATTGCCATTCCAACCAGGGAAGGAATCCCACATACCTCCCATCGAATGGTTTGGGAACATTTTTTAATTTTCTACCAAGATTTGAATAATAAGACTCAATCCACGTAATCTGATTTCGCAAATTTAAAATAATACACGGGTCTTTAAACAATTCTTTTATGCGTCTTGCAAATACGGATATCGTGCCGGTATTAGGTTGCAGTGCATTACCATCAAGTATATTTTCATCACTCAACAAATAAGCCTTATCATCGCCACAATAGAATCTATCAATCATGTTCAACACTAGTCTATGATTGTAGTTAGCTTCGTTCCTTGTAAGCTCCACGATGAACGCTCTAGTCTCATTACTCCATGGCCTGGCCAGTGTACAAATTTGGGAATGAAGCCAATACATATCACGCAAAGTTGTGCCAGCCGTTCTTCCCCATCCTGGATTAATGAATACTTTTTTCATTTGCACAATTTGACGACATCAACTTATCGATCTGCGTGCCCAACCTAATATTAGATTAGCTCGCATATAACTGAGTCAGAGTAAGTTGGCAAGAACTGTAGGGCTTTCGAGTGCTTGCGCATGACCATCAGGCAGTACTTCAAAGCTATAACCGTAACCTTCGAAGATTGATTTTAGGTAAGGTGTTGGGTAGTAGAAATCCTTAATTTTCTCCTGCTTAGGTTTATTGCTGTTTATTCGTTCGCTTGGAGAATAAGTGAAGAAAAATTTACCATCCGTATTCAAGTGCGATTTTAAGTTTATGAGCAGTTCTCGTATGTCAGATTCCGGCATATGAGTAAGAACTGAATTTGCCCAAATTATATCGAATGTCTTATTACCTAATTCCTTAAGCAAACAATCCGAAGCAATGTGTACTACATAATCCTCACGAGAAATACCTGCTTTACTAAGAACTTGGTGCCCTTTTTGAATTCGTTTCTTTGAAATTTCCATACCAATGTAGTTGCCATAATCGAGGTACGGTATTAGATAGCGAGCAGTTCTTAAAACTCCACATCCATAGTCTAGTACTCGGTGATCGGGTTTAAGTCCGTAACGAATCAGAAAGTCGAAGTGTTCCTGACCTTTACTCAGATATTTCTCAGAAGGAGTTTCTTCAATGTTTATTGAAGCATATCCGTCTAACTTTTTACCATAAAACTCTATCCAGCTGCCGCCTGTTAACCGAAATGCTTCTAGTTTTATTCTTTCTATCGGCATATAAAAAAAACGTTGTCGAATCGATCCGCCCCTACCGCGAAGTATATTTACAGCTGGTTCTAGGAAACTATAAAATTTCATCTCAGACTCTCGAATAAATTTGATTCAACTAGGGTAATAAGTAACCACCTTGATCCAGGTGCTGTTTATCCAGTCTCCTGGATAGGACTAACAGACTTCACTTATCTCTCAGTGTAATTCTTCCACCCGCTAATTATTGAAACCACCCTTTCGACAATAGGGAGGCCACCATCTAGAGAGACATGATCGCGATCTGAATATAGTATTTTATCGCGACTTATACTTGTGCAAAACTCCGGGATGTACGAATCGCAAAATATAGGCAATGTCTCAACACGACTCATAATATCAGAAAATTGATTGCTAACAGATTCGATGATATTCCTACTTGACTTTTCCCTCTCCAACACGTTTGCATATGGAATTTTCATATAGTCCACAACGTCATCAAACGTATGACTCAGCCCATATTTTTCAATCAGTAGTAAACGCCTGATTGGGTTCCATCCCGTCGTTGGTACTGGATCAACAATAATCAGTTTGTGGCCCATAGAAACTATTTTTCTAACGGTATCATGGAAAGCACTTAGTATTTCACGTTCACGATCATTGATCGAACTTTTGGAGGTTTTTGAAATGTACATCGGTTCGTATCTTGCAACGCCCCCACGACCATTATCAAATCCGTAACCATAGATGTATCTAGGCAAGGCACTATGTATAACTACAACAAGATTTCTCATTTGGCTCAGTCTATGCATTCTTTTCTCTTGGTATTGAGGACCACAGTCTTCTTTCGGCATGTGAGAGATAAACACTTGTAGATCGAATAAAAATGGGCACCCCCCCTTAGTTAAATCCAGCAATCCATACCCTTGAGGCACAGCAACCGCATATATTGATTCACTCAAGACTCTAGCCTGACTATCACCGACTACCGCTATTGTCGGCTTGTTGTTCTTTGCAACAAACAAACATGCCGAATTCGGCTCTCTAGCACCACACCCTTTTCCTGAATCATCTTTCATACTTCCTAGAGCTTTAGGAATTCCACTACCCAACCAAGTCAAAGTCTCTGGCGTTTGCTTTACAAAACTATCTGCAGTTATACCTATACCCAGAATCAATAAACTTATAGTAGTGAACAAATAGATAAATGTCTTTCGTTGTATCCGACCTGGCTGCCTAAATGGTTGTTCAATATATTTCCAACTAAAATAAGCAAGTAACAATGACGCAAAAATAAGAACGATAGTCAACTGGCTATCCAATTGATTAAGCGCACCTAAACGCCCAAAAACCAACATAGGATAGTGCCACAAATACCAACTGTAACTAATCAAGCCAATACATACTAAGGGCCTGCTTGCAAGGATCTTGCCTGTCCAACTTCTACCATCTTCAAACAAGATTATCAGTGCTACACCAAGTGTCGGTATGAGCGTATAGACACCCGGAACGGGCATCGTACGATCAAAACTAACAACTGAATATATTATCAAAGCTAGCCCGATTGCAGCACCCCATCGATAACATGGTATCGTTCGTATTGATACTTTTGGAGAAGTATGAATGATAGAAATAGCCGCACCTAACATTAATTCCCATCCACGGGTTGGCAATAGATAGAATGCCGCATCTGGATGAATCAACAGCGCATACTGACTCAACACTATGCTCCCTACACCCACACTAACAATTACTCCTAACAAATACATTCTTTTAATTTTCCAGACTAGTATGATTAGGATTGGAAATAATAGGTAGAACTGCTCCTCTACTGCCAAACTCCATGTATGAAGTAATGGTTTATATTCACTCGCAACATCAAAGTATCCCGCCTCCAGAAAAAATTGAATGTTGGAGACAAATAAAGGCACACTTACAAGGCTTTTCGAGAAGCCTGACCATTCCTCAGGCAGCATCCAATACCATCCAAATGGAATAGACAAAAGAACAACCATAAACAACGCCGGTAGTATTCGTCTCGCCCGACGTTCATAGAAATTACCGAGACTAAATGATCCTTTTAGTTTTTCAGAAATAATTAAAGACGTAATTAAATAACCACTAATTACAAAAAATACATCCACTCCCACGAAACCGCCTTTAAACCAATCAAATCCTGCATGGAACATGACAACCGGCACTACAGCTAGTGCTCTTAAACCATCTAGTTCTTTTCTGTGCTTCAATTTCTGTCGAGTCGTTTGAAAGCTAAAATATCAATAAGCTCATAATCTGATACAGACTAATTTCCTTTTATTTTCAATAAGATTTCATTTTCTTCTGGATGTCACTAGAATGTGCCAACCATAATATCTCGAGAATAATTATATAAACGAAGTCTCAGCGTGACCGATACTAAAATAAGCAGTAGACTTTTTGGGGCAACCTCACGACATTTATAAAACCCTAGAGCCACTTTTCAGGTCGAAATAGGTAGACTTCCTCTTAACGCTACCCCAGATTCGGACCATTGGGACCAACCCCGATCCAAATCATTGCTGATAAAAAACAATGCTTATTACACCCTTGTTTGGTTCAAATCAACACAAAATACAGTGATTGATCAACCATCTCTGGCTTCCTCAGTAAATCTCCGACATATATGACCGCTAGAAAACTTTTTGCAGCTGCACATTCGATCCTTCGTTTGCTAAGGAATCCTAGCGACATCAATAAACGATTAACGCATTATGGTATTGGTCGGCTAATTCTCAACCGCATGAGATTTTACTCCCCTTTATTTTCGATCACGGTAAAAGGATTACGTCTAATACGGATAGCAGTTGATCCCTTCGGATATTTTTATCGAAAGAAATTAGCCCGTGAACTTAGCAAGCATTCCAAGTACAAGCAGGTTATGCCTTCAGACAAAGGATTTGCAATCCTGCCACCCGGAACATTTGAAGCAGTTGATCAAATAATTCCTGAAGCAAGGTCTCTCTACCACGATTTCTACCACAACTATGTCGAGATGGATAGAATCACCGATCGTCACTCTTCCCTACTATCGTACTCTCCAATCAACGGCTACCTTCATGGCCGAGTTGACCTCAGAGAATATCCGAATTTTCAATCGCTCGCAGAGTATCGTCCTTTCATAGAAATTGCGTCTACCTACCTTGGCGAATTTCCAATCTTAGGATCAATTGACCTGCAAATGATTCTACCAAGTCTCCAGTCAAGCCCGACAACAGGCGAAAAAGACTTAGGTTCTCAGGAATTTCATATTGATAGCGGTGGAAGCGCGGGCAGACAAGTTAAGTGTTTTATTCCCATAGAAGACATTAATGAAAAAAACGGGGCTACACTTTTTCTGGATGCGACAACGAGTCGCAAACTCGCGGATTCTATCAGCTACCGTGCCGGGAGAATTCCAGATAAAGTAGTATTCTCCAACCCTTGGCAACAATACCTTGTATCTACTAATTGTCCATCTGGGAGCGTTATATTCTTGGACAGTTATAGAACAATCCACTGTGGTGGCAGGGTTACGCTCCAACCAAGAGTGATGATCACTCTGCAATACGTTTCCCCATATGTTGCAGCTGAAACGGCACTGCAACGAAAACGTTTTGATTTCGATATCCAAAGGGCGTTGGCAAATAATATTTCCAAACACTTGTTTAACCTTTAAATTCGTCTCTCAACAGAAACAACATACGGCCAAAACAAAGATTATTTGACCTCGCGCCCTACTTGCATTCATACAAATATGATGACAATTGCAAGCTAATGCAGCAATCGTCTAAAGATTAAGACACTTGACTTCAATGTCATAACGAAGGGTCTTACTCCTCAATTTGGCTGCCCCAAAGTCAAGACACGTGTCTTAAACACTTAATCAATTAGAGTGACAGCGTTAGCTTTCTAGTAAATATATTAAACACTGTCGAACTCTATTAAAGTAATAACAATCCTCATTCTAAAAATTCTTGTTTAATAGCTTACCGAACGCAAGAGCGATATGAACATAGCCAATCCCATTTCGACCTCACCTCTTACATCAAACAATATTGATCTATCGCTGGATAGATTCTTCGAATTAGAAATAGAATGGACTAATACTGGGCAACCCGCATGGTCTAAAGAACAGTTTTTGCGTGAACTGCCCTTAAAATGGCAACTGAGTTTTATCGCTGTAATAGATTGCACTATAGTTGGCTATCTAATTGGATCAAAAGGTACAAGCGAACCACAGTCATCTAGAGTTAATAAGATTGTTATTGATAGGAGACACCAGAGAAAAGGGATCGGGAAACTGCTAATGGAGTGCTATTTCGAAGCTTCTATGAGACTCGACTTAAATCGCTGCGAGTTAACTGCCATGTGTGAGTACACGCCTGCTGATCGACTTTATACCAGTTTGGGCTACAACAATATAAAAACAATTCGCGGAAATGACGGAAAACTCAGGAATTATTATGTAAAGATACTCCAATAATTCTATTCCTTGATCAGGTGTATCTACAACTAGAGTCGATACCCACTTATTGAATTGATCCCATGCAATTTTAGCCTTTTAAAAAGGCACCAACTTCGGTTCATCCTTCAGACAACCTATGACCACTTTGTTAAGGAAAACCATCCGTGACTAGTAACTCTTTGCCATTTGCAGATCTTTATCACGTCGGACCACATAAAACGGCTTCGACGTCGATACATCGATATATTCTTCCTTTATTTGATTCTGCAGAAATACTTAGAGCAACCGACGGACCAGTTTGGGGTCACAAAGTAACTCCTGTAATACCACAGAACGGCGTGCCGCTTTTATATACGAATGAAAGTCTAATCGGTTCTATTTATGAGCCATCAACCAAAGCAATCAAGGAAATCAAAAAAATTAATCCACGTGCCAAGATCTTAATTGTACGACGTGAAAAACACAGTTGGGCTAGATCCCTTTATTGCTTAAGCGTAAAGGGTGGAGAAGCACTATGTTTTAGAGATTTCTGCGGAAAACTAACATCTACAGGAAAGCTCGACATCGATAGAACTATCCAAGACTGTGAAGACATTCTGCCCGGCCAAGTAACAGTACTACCGTTTGAGACGGTCGTATCCGACCCACAAGCCGTTCTGGGTATCATCGCAGACACCTTGAATTTAGCCGAACCGCAAATCCACGGAGATCTACCGCGTCTCAAACAATCAGCCGGCGATCTAACAACCATGGCGATGAGGCTTCGAAATTCACGGCCTACTGGAAATATATTTTGTGAAATTCTACTCACTATCTGCAAGATAATCGATCAGATAACTCTAAGGAAAATTCGAATATTTCGATATCCAAACTAATTTGAAATTCAACTGCTATTTGCCGAGACACTTCAATACCAATCAGGGCCTCCAATCATCGCATACTGAACTGCTCTTGGAGTGTCGGCCTATAAACTCATCAGAATTTTTTGCAAAATCTGACCAGCAATAGGTTTTTCTTTTCTCATAAAGAAGCATACCAAGATGGGGCTTTTCATAGACCCTATCAATAGAAGCCGTTTGTAGTATCTGATCACCAATGACTAGCTGATAATATAGAAAAAATGGGAACAGACCAAGTAATGTCTTGGTTTGAGATCTATAGTTTAGAAAAGCTCTGATGAACTTAAATCTGTAACACCATGTATAAGGATCTCTGAACACTTTGCCATTTTTCACCAAAGGCGAAAACAAGCTGAAAAACGGGACCCCCTTCTCATTAGCTCTATACATAGGAAACTGATAAACCTTTTCAGCTAACTTATATCGCTTTGCAAGGACGACTCCAACAAGATGTGCAGCATCGTGGTCTTGGTGCCCGCCTTCCCATGCTGGCACATAGAGCGCTGTCAGAACCCCGATACTATGAATCAATTTAGCCACGGCAACGGACGCGCCATCCATAAAATCCGGCAAACATCCGTCCGGTATGCGTAACTCCTGTCCTAGGAAGTAGATATTGGATTTAGAAACTCCAAGAGTTCCAAGCACCTTAACACTCTCAGCATTTCGTATCTTATTTTCATCGCCCTTCCGGTTTCCCGAAGTAAGATACACTACACTAACTTCCTGATCGTTGTTGGTAAGCTTACTAATTTCCCAGAATACGCCGAATTCGTCATCTTGGTGACTAAAGATAAATAGATATTTCATCTAAACAATCCAAACATTCTAGAAAGCATCAAAGTCTAAAAAGTTAACCGATCCACTGACGGGACTAAACCGTCGTTTTTATCGTTAAGATTCGTGCAAATTCGGTTTAGTGAAGATAGTTTAGGCTTTTCCTAAATCTTCATATAGTTTTCAGGTTATCAAACCGTCGGGATTAGGCCCGCGAATACTCTGGGAAGTGTAAGTCGTCAAAATATATGCACTTGGATTATATCGCCTGATCGATGTCAGGCCCACTGTAAAGGTTCTGGAATCTCCTCTATAGTCGTTTATCTCATTGGTAGATGGTAATCGGTAATCTTCCTTTTTTGCACCACAGGCAGGTTTCGAGCATACTCTTGATTTGGGAAAAGAGGGCAAAAAATCATAGAGACTTCGAATACGTCATTTACATATAGGCTGTTAAATAAGTTTGGGGCACGACTTCCACCTGAGTTACAAAAGATTGGTTTGTTGGCTGTTATTTGGCGTGCATTGGCTTTTTCATATCGCGATGTGGTGTTATCCATTGCCCGATTCTGGCCGATATTTGGACCATTTGGTTCGCGTTGGGCACGCCCATTTTTGTATCGTATGATGGGGGTACAGGTGGGGCATAAAGTGCATATCGGTCAAGATGTTTTTCTTGATCCATTGCATTCGCACATGGTCACTATTGAAGACTATGCCGGCATTGCAGATCGGGTTGTTATTCTGGCTCATCGTCGTGACCTGAACCAGTATCACCAGGGGATGTGGATTGCCGATTGTCCATATTACATTGCTCCGGTTAAAATTTGCAGAGGTGCATCGGTGGGTACGGGTAGTATCGTCCTACCCGGTGTGACCATCAATGAGGGCGCAATCATTGCCGCTGGCACATTGGTAAATAAAGATATTCCGCCCTACACTCTGGCGGCGGGTTATCCGGCTAAGGTACTTAAGAGATTTACATCCAGATCTGCATAGGTCGCAGAAATATAGTTATTAAACAAATCCCACTACAGTTTAAGTTTAAGGGTACCCGTACATATATACAGGGAGCAGATATATATGAGGCAATGATGAGTCAGATTTTTGTCGAGCATGCCTCAGAAACAATTAAGAATGTCCGTTTAGTAGCTCATAAGCCTGCACTGAAACAATGTCACATGCAACTGGGTACGCCTAATGAGTTAGTGGAGAGGCCGGAGAATGGCGTTTCTCAATTAACAGTTACTACTCTTAGGGGACAACTTGTAGCCTGGCTCTACGAAATTGACGAAACTATCACCGATAGTTATCCCTACGACGAAGAGCGAACTAAGGCTTTATGTACATTTGCTGAGGCCGAAATTTCAATCCATGGCGACTGTGGTTACTCTTCAGTAGAAACCGTTGTAGCGATGACCAAATTCCTACACCAACAGTTGTTTCCGGCAGATATAGGTAAATGGTGGTTCACTCGTCTGGATATTACCAGGCCATTCTTGGCAACTGAGGCCAGTAAGTTTACTATCAAATTTGGTAGTGAGTTTGATCATGGCAAATTAACTAAATCCGTCATTTTCTCTGGTACAGAGCAAATTGGTTATATTTTCTTTGCAGCGATAGCGTCATGATTGGAATTGAAGCTATTGGTAGCTACATCCCCCCCCATCGTGAGCTAAATGCCGACAAGAAAGAGCAATTTGGCATCACGGATGCGTTTCTAGAGGCCAAGGTTGGGGTACTCCGCAGAGCCCGCAAAGGTGATGATGAGGAAACATCTGATTTGTGCTGCCGAGCTTTTGAATCCCTGGCTGCCAAGATCGAAATTCAGAGCAGTGATATTGATTGCCTGATTGTATGCACCCAAAATCCAGATGGGCATGGCCTGCCCCATACCTCGGCAGTTGTTCAGGGTAAATTGGGTTGTAGCAATCGGGTAGCGGCTTTTGATATTTCATTAGGCTGCTCCGGCTATGTTTATGGATTGTCAGTGATAACATCATTCATGCAAGCCAACGGGTTGAAACAAGGAGTGTTATTTACTGCTGATCCATACTCAAAAATTATTGACCCAACTGATAAAAGCACCTCGCTTTTGTTTGGTGATGCTGCTACCGCCACACTAATCAGCACCACACCCAAGTTAACTACAAACCAGACGCGGTTTGGTACGCGAGGTCAAGAAGGTGGCGCCCTAGCCAGGGCAGACGAATCACTATTTATGAATGGGCGTGCTGTATTTAATTTTACAGTGACTGCTGTTCCACCCCAGGTACAGGAAGTGTTGCAAGCCGCTGGGTATCAGTTAACCGATATTGACCTGTTTGTGTTTCATCAAGGCAGCAAATTTATTGTCGACCAATTAACACAACGGTTGAAGTTGCCAGTAGAAAAGGTACCCACTAATCTGTCTGACATAGGCAATACGGTTTCATCATCTATTCCACTCTTGTTAGAAGATTATTTGCCTGCCGCTAAAATTCAACGGGTTTTAATCAGCGGTTTTGGCGTAGGTTTATCTTGGGCCAGCGCTGTACTTGAAAGGACTTGACGTCTTCAAATCTTTAGTTGCTCTCACCAACCAAAACTAACTTATAAGCATCGTTATCGAAAGTGCCCCATCATGATTCATAATTCACATATAAAGTAGAAATTTAAATGCCTAAAATTTGAGAGTTAATAGACCAGATGATTCTTGTTTATATTTACTTTGAGTTTCATCAACCTGAATCAGCAGTAGGCTGAGATAACCATGGATAACGAAAGGATACCTAATTAACATGTTTGCTGACGAAGCCACCATTTTAGAAATTCTAACTCGCGAGGTTTCACTGATAGAGCCACTCAAAGTAGAGTACACCACCTCATTACGTCAAGAACTGGAACTCGACTCACTTGACTTGGCGGTATTTATGTTGGCCGTTCAAGAAAAATACAACATCAAAATCTCGGATGAAGAACTGGAAGAGCTCGATAATATTTCTGAAATTGTTCAACGGGTCAATGGTTTGCTTAACTAATATTTTACAAGTACTGAAAGTAATAGGCATAAAGTAGAATTTTTTAGAAGCCTGAATTTTCGATTGCGCAGACACTTAGTCACCTTTTTAAAGACCATCGTCGTCGCAG
>CEUS01229187.1_pt1 | contig 15220 bp, 16 predicted proteins | sample 427031 | NCBI WGS metagenome assembly CEUS01 (sample SAMEA2622837, study PRJEB7988) | marine metagenome | biome: marine biome (ENVO:00000447); feature: marine epipelagic mixed layer (ENVO:xxxxxxxxx); material: "saline water (ENVO:00002010), including plankton (ENVO:xxxxxxxx)" | depth 140 m | reverse complement strand
ATCACCGGAAGCGACTCGCGCTGCCAGCATCGGTGCCTCGTTGAATTTTGTGGGAGTCTGGCCCATATACTTGAAAGAGTCCTGGAATGGAAGAACCACTACGGTCTGGCCTTCTACTTCTACCACTGTCTCTTTCTCGACAACGACCTCTTTGACTACCTCTTTAATAACTTCTTTTTCAACAGGTACCTCTTTGACCACCTCTTTAATAACTTCTTTTTCAACGACCTTCTCTACAGGTACTTCTTTAACTACTTCAGTAGTACCACCGCAAGCTACTGCAAGCAGCGAGACAACCATTAAAGAAGCTAAGGCCGTCATTAGAACGACTTTTCTCATCGGCATTCCTCCTTAATCCAATAGTCATGCGAAAGCGCACGATACGCCCAGCAGTCAAGGAATTGTCTCCCTTGTTAAGATCATTTGTCAAGTTTTAAATAGGAAATACAATTAGTGCAGAAGTTTAAAATAGATAATGAGACATTGGGTATTTGACCGAATTTGATGGCATTTCTATAATCTTACCGATGCGGTCCAAATTGATCACTTAACTAAGGAGAGCACATGAGGGACAGTGATTCGGGAGCAGATTTGATAGGACATCTGATGCGGCGTGCTGGTTTCGGTTCAACGCGGTCTGAAATTGAGTCTCTTTCAAAACAGGGCTACAAGGAAACCGTTGAAAATCTGCTAAATCATCAAATTGATGACGAAATCCCTGTAGACCTCCTCAGAAGATATCATCCAGACCAATCTGGAATGATCGGACTAGGAGGAATTACCTCCTACTGGCTCTACAGGATGATCAACAGCAAACAGCCTCTTCAAGAAAAAATTGCGCTATTTTGGCACGGAGTATTCGCAACAGGATACTCTAAACTAACTCAAGGCCGAGTATTAATGGACCAGGTAGACATGTTCAGGAAATACGGTATGGACAGCCTCCGATTAATCCTAACAGAAATATCTCGAGATCCATCCATGATCCTATGGCTTGATAACCATAACAATCAAAAATCCGCTATAAACGAAAATTACGGCAGGGAGTTACTTGAACTGTTCTCAATGGGAGTCGGCAACTATGCAGAACAAGACATTAAGGAAGTTGCGCGAGCATTCACTGGATGGACTGTTGGAAACGCTGACTATATGGAGCGGAGGGCTCAGAACGATTCGCTCTGGCCGTACGGACGATTAAATATTCATTTTGAGTACCACACTGACAAGCATGATTTTGGAGATAAGACTTTCCTTGGAGAGACAGGTGATTTTTCAGGTGAAGATATTGTCGATATCATATGTAAACAACCTGCTACTGCTAGGTTTATAGCAAGGCACATGTACAACTTTTTTGTGGCAGATGAGCCTCCTGTAACACAGTGGCCATACACTGAACCAAGAGATCCACAGGCGATAGATATATTGACAAAATCTTATTTTGAGAGCAATTACAGCATCCGGGAAATGTTGCGTGTGTTATTCAATTCAAACTTTTTCAAATCACGTAATTGTTGGTATGAGAAGGTTAAAAGTCCTGCCGAACTTGTAAGCGGCATTCTAAGACTTACCGGAGAGTTCGACAAACCCGACCCAAAACTGCAATCAGCTGCTTTTGACATGGCTACTATGGGTCAGTCCCTTTTGAATCCACCCAGCGTCGAAGGGTGGCACTCAGGACTAGAGTGGATAGATACAGGAAATCTGGTAGAAAGAATCAATTTCGCGTCAGAGAAATTTAGTGAAAAGGAACGCCCAGGGATTCAGGAAATGATCCGTGGTTATGTCACTATGTATGGTGAAAAAGCATCAGCTAGTAATCTTGTAGAAGGTTGTCTTGACCAAATGGGTGCGCTACAGGTATCCGAATCAACTCATAGTGCCCTACTATCCCATGCTTCGAGCATCACAAAATCATCTGAATTCGACCCTGTCAAAGCAGCAGCAGAAATGCTCCGGATGGTAGCAACTACTCCTGAATTCCAAAAAGAATAATTAATACATGCCACAAACCGTCGAGACCCCCATGCCATTCCTGAGATATGACCGAACTCTCGGTGTCGCTGCAATGGAAAATCGAGGATTCTACTATCCGGTAGATACGGCAATTCACCAAAATGGCCGAATCTACGGACTCAATCGCTCTCATGAAGGAGATACACGTGGAGTTAGGGTCTGTATCTTAGATTTGGAAAGCAAATTTTACGGTGTATTTGGATCCATAGGGGAGTCAGATGGACAGTTTACTTGGGCAGCTTCGATCGCAGTATCTAATGCAGGCAAAGTGTATGTAGGTGATGAATATTTAGAAAGAATTTCTATCTTTGATGAAAATGGAATATTTGAATCAAAGTGGGGAGATTCAGGAGTAGGCCCAGGGCAACTTAATGGTCCATGTGGTCTCTCTTTTGACATCGATTCCAATCTTTACATAAGCGATCATAGAAATAATAGAGTACAAAAATTTACTGATGATGGAGAATACATTTTAAGTTTTGGAGAGGAAGGGCATTTAGATGGTCAGTTCAACCTTCCCTGGGGCCTAACAGTTGCTACAGACGGTGACATTTACGTAGCAGATTGGCGGAACGATCGAATACAGCGCTTCACACCAGAAGGAGACTTTGTTCGCAAGTACGGGAGTCCCGGAAATGGGGACGGAGAATTCCATCGCCCTGCTAGCGTCGCGGTAGACACAGAAGGATATATCTACGTCGCAGATTGGGGTAACGAAAGAGTACAAGTTTTAGATCCCGACGGAGGCTTTGTCACAAAAATAAGGGGAGATGCAACAATATCGCCATGGGCTCAGCAATTTCTTGATGCCAATGTCGACGAATCTGAATTGAGGTCTAATTCCAATTTAGAAACTGCGGTAAACATTCGTGGGGACAGTGAACACGAAATGTCATCACATATAGAACATTTATTCTGGGCACCAATTTCAGTGAAGCTCGATAATACTGGTCGTCTCTACGTAACAGATCGTAATAGACATCGGATTCAAGTCTATAAAAGAAACTAAGTTGGCGAATAGGATGTCATAGTTTCTTACCATTCCAATTTGCGCAGGCAACAAACCAAGGCGGCAAATAGGAAAAATTAGGTCCTTATCCATGTTGGATAAGAATTGTAACTGGGATAACTTTGATACATGGATACAAAACATTGGCAAATTCTTATGTCAAATTTTGAGAGGCATCTTGCATCCGAAAAGTCATTGGCTTCTCTGACTATTCGTAATTACAAAACTGATATCCAGCCTTTATTTGATTTCATGATGGCATCCCAGATAGATGAACTAACAAAACTTGATCGTACCGCAGTTAGAAAATATCTGGCTTGGCTCATTGACCTCGGATATGTCAGAGCAAGTGTTGCGCGAAAGCTCAGTACACTCAGAACTTTTCTTGGGTGGCTAGTTACCACAAAAGTGATTGAAGGCAATCCACTCCCAGCTCGACGTGTGATGAAAACAGACAAAAAACTGCCCAGATTCCTGTCAGAATCGGAAGCATTGAGGCTTGTTCAGGCTCCTCAAACATACAGCCCTTTGGGAATGAGGGACCGATCTCTACTCGAACTCATTTATGCAACAGGAATGAGAGTTAGTGAAGTACATAACCTAAATATCTCAGATGTCAATATGTATACCAATGAGGTTAAAGTTGTAGGGAAAGGATCAAAAGAACGAATTGTTTTGGCTGGCAAAGACGCACAAGCTACATTATCTAATTACATCCTTGATGCTCGACTAAGATTAGCGCGTAATGCCGACGATGAAGCTTTGTTTTTGAATAACCTAGGTAACAGACTGAGCCAACGTAGTATCCAAGCCATAATTAAAAAATATTGCGGCAAAGTCGGGCTCGGATCCGAAATACATACACACACTCTGCGACATTCATTTGCCACTCATCTTTTAGAAGGCGGTGCTGATTTAAGAGTTGTTCAAGAATTATTAGGCCATTCCAGCCCTGCCACAACTCAAATATACACTCATGTAACCGCGTCTCAAACTAGGGAAGTATATCTAAAATCTCATCCCCGAGCTTCAGAATCTCGCCAGTCACGGAAAGGCTCCACACAGTTGCAATAATGGTCCTGTAAGTACATATCAACTGAGGTTAATATTTGATGAATCTCTTAACTTCTTCGGCTACAATAAACTCGTAATATCAAGAATCAACATTATTCGTTAGGATAAATCATGAAAATACTTTTCATCAATGGACCCAACCTCAACATGTTGGGATCCCGGGATCCCGCGAAGTATGGGACAGCTACACTGAAAGATATTGAGGGGGAAATTGGACACTTGGCTGAAAAGCTCAAAGTAGAAATTGAATTTTTCCAGTCCAATCATGAGGGTGACATTGTGGAGCAGATTCAAAACGCAGCTGCTTCATCCATAAATGGAATAGTGATAAACGCAGGGGCTTTGACTCACTACGGCATATCTATGAGAGACGCTCTTGTAGACTCTAGGTTACCAATAATTGAAGTCCATCTGTCAAATATTCATGCCCGTGAATCATTCCGTCATAAATCGGTTGTGTCAGATATCGCTATCGGACAAATTGTTGGCCTAGGTAGTCAAGGCTACTTATTCGCTCTCCAATTTTTGGTCGAATATCTCCAAAAGGAGAAGGCCAGTTGAATAATAACACTCGATTATCCGGCCTGCGTTCAAAATTTTATGGAAATGAACTGGATGCAATTCTGATTTCAAATCCTGAGAACCGTCGGTATTTATCCGGTTTCACTGGTTCCGCAGGATATCTAATAATTTCAAAACATAATGCTGTCCTAGCTACTGACTTTCGTTACATTGAACAGGCAAGTAGCCAAACAGATTTCCGAATAGAGAAAATGACCTCAGACGGTACTTGGTTCAGTAACACTATCTCGAATGAATCAATTGAGAGGTTAGGATTTGAAAGTGACGATATCACCGTTTCAATTCTCTCCAACTTTGAAAAAGAAATTGAGAAGATGAATTCATCAATAAAACCTACGCTGGTACCTACTTCGGGTATTGTCAATCGGTTAAGAGCGGTGAAAGATAAAGAAGAATTGGATTTGATCAAAAAAGCAGTTGAAATCTCTGACCGGGCTTTCGACACCGTAGAACCTAGTATTTGCCCAGGTAATACAGAAAAACAAGTCGCATGGGAACTTGAAAAGGCAATGCGTGAATTCGGTGCTGATGCCATATCATTTGACATCATAGTCGGCTCTGGTCCAAACGGAGCTAGGCCACATCACCGGGCAGGGAATAGGCAGATTAAAGAAGGCGACCCAATAGTTATAGATATGGGCGCAAGTTATGAAGGTTACTGTAGCGATTTGTCTCGCACTATTTTTGTTGGAGAACCAGATGATAAATTTCGGTCCATATACAATACAGTGCTAAAAGCTCAATTGTTCGCTGAGGAGAATGTTAAGGTAGGAATGACTGGCGAACAAGTCGATGATCTGGCCAGAGAAATTATCGCCGATTCAGGCAACGCAGCGCATTTTGGTCACAGTCTTGGGCATGGAATAGGGCTTGCGGTCCATGAATTCCCAACAGTCGGCCCCAGAGGAAATGATCAGATAGAGAATGGAATGATATTCACTATCGAACCTGGTATATACCTACCCGGGTGGGGAGGAGTACGCATAGAAGACATGGTCATCATGGAAAATGGATCCGCACAAATTCTCAGCAAAGCGAATAAACTAGAGTTTAGTAAGTAATACCACATCTAGGAAGGATTTTAAGAATGTCGATCGGCTATGGAGAACTAAAAAAGGGCATGGCTATAGAACTAGACGGACAGCCATACATAGTGGCCGAATATGAGCGTAGCAAAATGCAAAAACGTGCGCCAGTTATGAGAGTCAAATTTAGAGAATTAAAGACAGGGCGTCTGATAGAACGCACGTTTCAAGGCTTTGACGTAAAGCTAACTCCAGCTTCAGTGGAGAGGCGCAAAGCCCAATACATATATAGTGAGGACGATCTTTACTATTTTATGGACTCTGAGACTTTTGATCAATCACCTCTCACAAAAGATCAACTGGGAGAGTCTCTTCAATTTTTAGTTGAGCAAATTAACGTAGATTTGATTTTGTCAGAAGGTAATCCGGTCACCATTGAGTTACCAACATCCATTGACATTCAAGTTACCGAGGCACCACCAGGCCACAAAGGAGACACAGCTCAGGGCGGCAGCAAACCAGCAACACTGGAAACTGGGTTGGTGGTACAGGTACCGTTGTTCATAAATTCGGGCGAAACCATAAAAGTGGACACTCGTACTGGCGAATATTTATCACGGAGTTGAGTTGTTAATACACTCAATATCTCAACTAACTTCTTATGTCAGGGAGCGCTTAGAACAAGATTTTGTCCTCAGTGACATATGGGTTAGCGGAGAAATTTCAAACCTCGCTCAACCAGGCTCAGGACATTCTTATTTCACCCTTAGGGATGATCGGAATTCGATGCGTTGTGTAATGTTTCGAAGTGCAGGTTCACCCGAAGGCCTAACCAACGGAGCATCGGTAGTTACACACGGCAGGATGTCTATGTACGAAGTCCGTGGAGAAGTCCAACTGTTAGTTGACATCGTCCAGCCTCGAGGTACGGGCGAATTGCAACTCAGATTAGAGCATCTGAAACTGAAACTAGACAAGGAAGGATTATTTGAATTATCCAGAAAACGTTCACTCCCCATGTTCCCCCGTAAAATAGGAGTCGTCACATCGCCGACTGGAGCCGTTTGGCAAGATATACAAAACGTAATTTCTAGGCGATATCCAATAGCAGATCTCAAAATTGCGCCAGCTTTAGTGCAAGGCTCAGATGCAGTCCCAACCATTGTGGAGGCTTTGGAATCTTTGGCAGCTACCGACGTAGAAGTAATAATTGTTGCTAGAGGTGGAGGTTCTTTGGAAGATCTCTGGCCTTTCAATGAAGAACAGGTGGCTCGGGCGGTCTATGCAAGCCCTGTCGCAGTCATCAGCGCGATCGGCCACGAAACAGATGTGACCGTAGTAGACATGGTGGCCGACCTCAGGGCACCGACACCTTCAGCTGCTGCTGAGGTTGCGGTTCCTGATATGAATGACATATTGAATAATCTATTCAGCAAAAGCCAGTACATGTCGTCTATGATGTCTTCATTAACGGGAACTTATCGCAACATGATCGAGAACTCGTCAGATCGTATGTTGATATCTCAGCCAGACATCAACACTGTTAGACGAAATATTGACGATTCGCTAGAAACCGCATTGACACACATCAATCATGACATCCAAATCAAGAAACAACAGATTAAGGCAACCTCTGGCCGATTGGTTTCACTAAATCCACAGGAGATTTTGCGTAGAGGATACGCAATTATACAAAAACAAGGGGATGAATCTGCTCTTGGACCAATGACTTCGATAGACATTGGCGACTCACTCGACATCACTGTAGCAAATAAAAATCTGGGCGCCGATGTAACATATGTTAACCAGCTTGAGAATCCCGATAATCGAACTTCCTAGAGGGAATTCAATTTCATTAACTGAGTTGGCTTACCAGCATGGTAAAATCTAACCATGAATACATACGGTGTAACTCTATTATCAGGCGGTCTAGACTCCACTACTGTGGCAACTTATGCAAAAACCAAAGTCAACCATATGTCAGCCATTACTTTCGACTATGGCCAGAGTCATTCAAAAGAAGTGATCTGCGCCAAACAAATCGCAGATATCATGTCGCTAGAACACAAAATCATCGATATATCTTTCCTAACTGAAATAGCATGGTATTCAGCTTTGACGAACCCTGAATTATTCCCAGTTCCTGATTCGGGCCAAGAGGGCTTACAAGGACATGGAATACCTATTACATACGTGCCGCTCAGAAATACCATATTCGTATCTCTGGCAGCATCCTACCTGGAAAGCACTATCCTTCATGCAATTGAGTCGAACGGTCGCAATCCTAATCAAATTAGTGCGGCTGTGTATTTGGCTCCTAACGCCATTGACTACAGCGGATATCCAGATTGCAGGCCCGAATATTTCTTACAAATGCAAAAAACATTGGAACACGGAAGCAAGCTCTGGTTAGAATATGGAATCCCCATTAGTATTGAAACTCCAATAATCAAACTTTCGAAAAAAGAGATCGCTCAGTTAGGTACCAAGTTGAATGCACCGATCGAGCACACTTGGAGCTGTTACAGAGCTGGTGATACGCCGTGTACAACATGCGATAGTTGCGTTCTAAGAGCCAAAGGGTTCTCTGAGGCAAAAATTGTAGATCCTCTATTCGATCGCCTTGGACTTCAATGAACAATCTCCGTGTCAGTCGTATGGAATCCGGTCAGCCAGAAGTTTTTGCGTCAATACAGGGAGAAGGCCCAACAGCTGGAACTCCAACAGTATTTCTTAGGTTGGGAATTTGCAATCTCACCTGTTCTTGGTGCGATACAAAATACACATGGGATTGGAGTTCTTATGACTTTTCAAAACATGTGATGTCTATGGATATATCATCGGTAAGAAAAATTATATCCAGTTACGGATTACCTCACCTAGTGGTGACAGGAGGCGAGCCTATGTTACAACAAAATGCGCTCGCTAATTTACTAGTATCGATGGCTGACTTGAACCTATCTTGCGAAATTGAAACAAACGGAACCCTAACCCCAAATACAGAATTGATTGATCTAATTAGCCAGTGGAACGTTTCAATAAAACTAAGTAACTCAAATAACGAACTAAAGCTTAGGGAACGTGGTTCTGCAATAAAGTCTTTCGTTTCTCTCAACACATCCTATTTCAAATTTGTGATAGTGCAACCAACTGATATCACCGAGGTTTTGAATTTAGTGGATAAATACAACATCCCGGCAGACCGCGTAGTGCTGATGCCTGAAGGAACAACTAGTAAAGCTGTTAATGATCGCGGAAAATGGATTGCCGAATTTTGCACCAAAAACGGTTTTCGATTCTCATCACGATTGCACATTCTACTCTGGGGTAACGAACCTGGGCGATAAATAGTCGAATTGAACTACAACATCTAGGTAATACCAACGCATTTGATAACCTAACTCTGCCATAGTCTTTCCGACAACTAAACCGTTGACAGTAACGTAAGTGATCCGTATCCTCAGTTCGATTAGTTATGACATCTACCATAAGGGAGGCATCCAATTGGAAAATGTCAAAATTGCTGTGGTTGGTTGCGGGACAATATCACAATTAAACGTTCCTGGGTACCTGAAACATCCTAGATGTAAAGTTACCGCACTATGTGATCCTATTCCAGAGAGAGCTGAACAACGTGCAAAAGATTGGGGTATTGAAGCAAATATTTACACTGATATCGAAGAAGTTCTTAAAGATAGTTCCGTTGACGCAATTGAGCTACTAACACCTACCCACCTACACGCAGAACAAGCCATTTCTGCACTACAAACCGGTAAGCACGTATCTTGCCAAAAACCAATTTCCAACAACCTTTCAGAAGCGACTCGAATTTGTGAAGTTGCAGAAAATTCTAGCGCCTTGTTTCGAGTAACCGAAAATTTCATTTATTACCCTCCTCTTGTTAAAGCTAAAGAACTACTTGATAGTGGCGTTATAGGAGAACCCTCAATGATACGTATTCGGACTGTTCGTGGCCCCAAACGTTCAGTACCCGGCTATGAAGTTGAACCTGAGGCATATGCCTGGAGGGATAATCCAACCCTCAATGCAGGGGGAACACTTTTTGACGATGGATGGCATAAATATGCGACGGCCATGTGGATGATTGGAGACGTGGAAAAGGTACAGGCTATGATCACTAAAACCGAGGACTACACACTCGAGGCACCTAGTTCCATCACTTGGAAATTCAAAAATAGAGACTGCCTTGCCGTATTTGATTACCTTTCTGCTCCAGGCATGTTTATCCGAACTAAATATTACCCCCTAGATGAATTCTTTGAAATCCAAGGTTCTAAAGGTACGCTATGGGTAACAAAATGCACTGGAGAAATGCTAGATCTACCTCCAGTTATGCTGCACAATGGTTCATCTACTGAGAACATATATGTACCAAGCGATTGGATCGAGGGATTTAATGGCGCAGCCGACGAATTCATTTCATGTATCACCGATGGGGGCCAACCATCACTAGACGCGCATTTTTCCAAAAAAATTCTACAGGTAACCTTGGCTGCTTATGAATCTAGTCGGCTGAATCACTTTGTCAGCCCAGAGGAAATAACCTGATACCTGGGTAAAAATCGAGAAGTAGGCAATCTATCCCAGAATTTAACGCAGACTCGCTCAGTGAATTTGGTGTCGTGTACTGTCCGATCCAGCTATAATGATTTACATACCAATCACCTAGGGGATATGAATCACATGCCGAAATTTGCAGCCAACCTATCAATGATGTACAACGAGTCGGAATTCCTAGATCGCTTCAAGGATGCCGCCAATTCAGGATTCAAAGGCGTAGAATATCTTTTCCCATATTCATACGAAAAAAATAAACTTGTCGACTTACTAGGTTCGTACAGTCTAACCCAAGTACTTCACAATCTGCCCGCTGGTGATTGGGAGTCTGGAGAACGAGGGATCGCTTGTGATCCCGAAAGAACAGGCGAATTTCAGGATGGTGTTGGGAAGGCTATTGAATATGCATCCGCTCTAAAATGTATTCGAGTTAATTGTTTGGCTGGAATACCCCCAGACGGTGTCCCAGTGAACCTAGTCCAGCAAACCTTCATAAATAATTTAGAGTTTGCAGCAAAAAAGCTGGAGGAGGCAGGAATAAAACTGTTGATAGAACCTATCAACACACGTGATATCCCAGGATTTTACCTGACTAATACCAAACAAGCGATATCTATAATTAGAGCAGTTAATTCCGACAATATATATCTCCAATATGACATCTACCACATGCAAATAATGGAGGGTGACCTAACCCCGACCATACTAAACAACTTGGATATTATCGATCATTTTCAGATAGCCGACACACCTGGCCGCAATGAGCCCGGAACAGGTGAAATCAATTACCCTTTCCTTTTTGACATGATTGACAATACAGGTTACAAAGGCTGGATTGGCTGCGAATACAAACCTTCAGAATCCACCAATACTAGTCTTGATTGGGCTAAATCATATCTCGTATAGGAATATGATTCGTAATAAAAAACGCCATTATATTAACGAGCTACTTCACTCTCCTGCTATACTATATGCAAGGGAAGATTCTAACTGATGATAGTATTTGGAGGAACAGATGGCCACGGAAATTTCCACCGTGATAGAACCACTCAACGAAAAAGACAGTAGGCTAGAGCAAATACAAGATCGTGTCCTCTGGCTAGCAATGAATATTGTCGACTATGCTAACAACGTTCGCCCCAATTCGGACGGTGGAAAAGTCGGCGGTCACCAAGCATCTAGTGCATCTGTGATCACTATCCTGACTTCTTTATATTTTGATTTCATGAATAAGGGTGATCGCATTTCAATAAAACCACATGCATCACCCGCATACCACGCAATCCAATATCTTTTGGGTAATTTGGATGAAAGTTATCTTACGAAACTACGTGATTTCCATGGTTTACAGTCTTATCCAAGTCGAACCAAAGATCCGGATCCTGTAGATTTTTCAACAGGTTCTGTGGGTATCGGATCAGTAGCACCAAATTTCGCTGCACTTTCTGAGTCTTTCGCAAGATCACACGGTTACATGGATCAATCTACTGCAGGTAGATATATCAGCCTTCTAGGAGACGCCGAATTAGACGAGGGAACGGTTTGGGAGGCAATTGCAGAACCAGCAATGGCAAATCTGTCTAATGTTTTATGGGTCATCGACTTGAATCGTCAGAGTCTTGACCGGGTCATCCCTGGGATCAGAGTGCGAGCTTGGAAGGAAATGTTCGCAGCCAACGGGTGGAACGTTGTGGAGGCTAAATACGGTAAATTACTGCAGTGGGCTTTCGACCAACCTAATGGAGAATTGCTTCGCAGCGCCATAGATGACATGTCTAATGAGATGTACCAAAGGCTTCTCCGAATATCTTCTGACCAGCTAAGGAATTGGCTACCTCGTGCAAGCGCATTCCCTGAAGATTTGGCAAAACTGATAGGCCAGTGGAATGATCAGGATTTGCAAAAAATAATACGTAATTTAGGCGGACACGATTTCCCAATGCTTAGAGAAGCTTTCTCGGAAGTTGAACATTCCGCTTCCCCTTGTGTGGTATTTGCATACACCCTAAAGGGTTGGAGACTTCCATCAGTCGGCGACCCTCAAAACCACTCCGTGATCTTGTCCCCAGAGCAGATGGATGAACTACAAGCTGATTTGAAAATTAAAGACGAAGAGGTCTGGTCCAGATTTGATACAGAGAGCGAACTGGGGGTTATTTGCAAACAAAGACAACATGATACTACGGTATCAATACCGTATTCTGAACCAAATCTGCAGCCTGTCAAAACGTCTTTCGACCATGTCTATCGAGGTAACATGGCTACTCAACAGGTATTTGGCTTAGTACTTACCGATATCTCTCGTCAGATACCCGAACTGGGTCAAAGGGTTGTATCAGTAAGCCCAGATGTCGCAAGTTCAACAAATTTGGGAGGATGGATAAACAAAGCCGGCGTGTGGAATGGTAACGAATCTGAAAATCTACCAGATGAAGAAATAGTCCGTGCTCTCAAATGGAATGAATCAGACACAGGGCAGCACATCGAACTAGGTATCTCTGAGAACAACCTATTTATGATGCTTGGCCAGTTGGGTCTGACTTACGAAATGCATGGTGAAATTCTTTTCCCTCTAGGGACTGTGTACGATCCTTTCGTCAGAAGAGGCCTAGATGCGTTTTTCTATGGAGTGTACTCAGGATCCAGATTTATAATAATTGGTACACCTTCAGGTTTAACACTTGGCCCTGAAGGAGGCGCGCACCAATCCATACTGACCCCTTCCATCGGAATCGAGATGCCAGAATTAGATTTTTACGAGCCATGTTTCGGTCGCGAGCTCGAGTGGATAATGCTTTCTGGTATGGAGAAAATCAGGCTAAGAACACGCTCTACCTACTTGAGATTAAGTACAAAAAGAGTGGATCAAAGCCTATTAAAGCTGCCTGACAACCCAGAACAACTTGAAACGATGAGACTACAGGCTTTGTCGGGAGCTTACCGACTAATCGATCGACGTACAGAAACAGGATACCAACCTGGATTAAACGTGGTCCATTTGATGGCCAGCGGGGCCATTATGCCAGAGGTTGTACAAGCAAGTAATGATCTCCTGGAAGAAGGTATATTTGCTAACGTGATAAATGTCACTGGGCCAGGCCCTCTTTACAGAAGCTATCAGGACATATCTAAATCGTCAGTTAGAAATACTGGAAACACTGATGTATTCATGGAGGATGTGCTACCAACATCCGACAGGAAAGTCCCTGTGGTCACTGTAGTAGACGGACATCCACACACTTTGGCTTGGATAGGCAGCGCATTAAACACTAGCACTGTGCCTCTAGGTGTTACAGAGTTTGGCCAATCAGGCTCCCGTGTTGAACTTTACAAAGAATATGGTATTGATGTAGATAGCATAGTGGCGGCTTCGTTTGCTGCCCTAGGTATGTGACTATTTTTAATTAGCTACTTTGCCAAATCCAATACGCTTCTTGATCTTAACCAAAGTCGTGATGACATGAATTAGAGGGCTCATCTTGCGCGCCACAATTGTGCCCTGAGCAAGAGACTTCTTAAATTCTTCTGGAGTACCGTCAAAGTCTGGCATTTCTACATATGTGCGTCCCAATTCCATAGGCATATGAGCATCACTCACACCTGATGTCAACAACCCATTGGCTTCGGCCAGCTCTACAGCCTTACGGTTATCTGCATCAAGGTTATTTCGAGAATTGAATATCTCAACTATGTCTGCGTACGGTATAACTTCACTGATTCCCGCACGAGTAATTACTTCTCGACGAAATCTATCATAGGGGTGAGGAATTGACACCAAGCCCCCTTGAGATTTTATGCGCTCGACAGTTTCTATTGGAGACAGACCTCTTGGAATGGATTCATTTAAAAAGAGACCCGTTATTTCGCCAGACGAGGAGGCTATTTCCTCTCCTACTATCACTTTGAATGGAGCAATGCGCTTCACCTCTAGGGCTCCATCTATGGTGTTATGATCAGTTATAGCAATACATTCGAGCCCAACCTTTAAACAACGCTCCACCAACGCGGTAGGAGACATCTCTGAATCTGGAGAAAAATGAGTATGCATGTGAAAATCGGCCTTAATAATCCGTTCTTTCATGAATTCATATCATCTTCCGTCATATCGGTCTGCTCTCCATAAGCGGTACGTATTCGAGATATCTTAAGCTCTGCGGAAGTCAGCATATCGCTACAAATTCGCGCAAGCTTCATTCCCTCTTCAAACAATTGAGTAGACTGTGAAAGTGTCAGTCCTCCTGCCTCTATGGCTTTCACTGCCTCATCAAGCTTGGATAAAGCCTGTTCAAAAGTAATATTTTCATTATTTAAATTAATGTCAGACATAATGTTAAAAGTCTAGCATATATTGATCATCAACTATCTGTACAGTTGACGTGAGTATTCAGATATTCATACACTGCAACATCATACCCAACCAGAGAGGCTCGATATGAGAATTGCCGTCGGGGCAGATCACGCCGGATATCATTTGAAAAATATAATTTTGGCAATACTTGATTCAATGAGTCATGAAATTATCGACGTTGGGGCATATTCTTTTGATCCTAGTGACGATTACCCGGACTTCTCAGTAATATTGGCGCGCAAAATAGCGTCTGGAGATGCTGAAAAAGGAATCATGATATGTGGTAGCGGGGTAGGTGCATCGGTTACAGCCAACAAGATTGATGGAGTGAGAGCGGCTATATGTCACGACATATATTCAGCACATCAAGGAGTCGAACACGATGATATGAATGTTTTGTGCATCGGTGCAAAAATCGTTGGTGAGGAAATTGTCAAGGAACTCGTACCAGTCTTCCTCTCTGCTAAATTTAGCGGAGAGGAGCGTCATCAGAGAAGATTGAACAAGGTATTAGAAATTGAGGCGAATAACTGATTCCTAATATCCTATTTACTCCCAGAAAACTGGAGTCCAAACTTATTCTGAGATAGT
>CEUS01087851.1_pt1 | contig 15243 bp, 14 predicted proteins | sample 427031 | NCBI WGS metagenome assembly CEUS01 (sample SAMEA2622837, study PRJEB7988) | marine metagenome | biome: marine biome (ENVO:00000447); feature: marine epipelagic mixed layer (ENVO:xxxxxxxxx); material: "saline water (ENVO:00002010), including plankton (ENVO:xxxxxxxx)" | depth 140 m | reverse complement strand
TCAGGTTGTCTTCGTGATATGGATTTGGTCGAGCGTATCATTAGATCTGTTGTTGCAAATACAGATTTACCGGTAACTACTAAGATACGTAGTGGCTATGACGAACCCTCTCGTAATCCTGTAGAGATTGGACTCCGATGCCAAGATGCAGGGTCTAGGATTGTTACTCTTCATCCTCGTACTCGGACTGATATGTATTCAGGAAATGCTCGATGGGATGAGATAGCTGCTCTTGTGGATTCTTTGGATGTTCCTGTGATAGGTAATGGAGATATAACTGTCGGTTTCGATGCAAGAAGAATGAGGGACCAGACAAACTGTGCCGGTGTCATGATTGCTCGGGGATCACACGGATATCCTTGGATCTTTGCCCAGGCACGGGCAGCCTTGGATGGCCTGCCGATACCGGAAGATCCAGATGTTGAAGAGCGTTTCCAGGTGTGCTTAGAACATATACGAAACGGAATACAATTTGGGCGTGACGCAGATCGAACTTTGATTGATTTCAGAAAGCATCTCGGATGGTATACTAAAGGTCTCCCCAATGGTCGTACACTACGGTCGGAATTATTTCAAGTTACGACACTCGAGCAAGTCGAGTTACTTTTACAAGGTTATCTGGAGTCTTACCTAGATAGATCAGGGCAACCCGAATGATTACCGGGATAGCATCCCCAAAGGATCTTCAGGTTTGAGAAATATGTAAAAAATTATAATTTTACTGTTTGATAAAATATTTATATGTAACATACCGGGGGCGTCACGGCTTCGACGCGTTTGGTGAACATGGAGCAGCGTGCCGAGGTTCCCGGAACCTCGTTAAACTTCTGGGAAAATCATAATTGCCAACACTGAAATGGCATTGGCTGCGTAACTACGGTTTGTAGCCCGTCTCCTGATTTACCTGCCCGAGGTGGATCTCCGAGGCGTCGATGATTCGGGCTGGTCTCACACCAGTGCTATTCTGGTGAGGGATGAGATTATCAGATAGCTAGCTTGGATTCGATTGCTCGCTCTTCGTTCCAAGTAAATTATCGAGCGATGCTACGCACGTAGAAACTCTGTAGGATCGATTCGCGGACGCGGGTTCGACTCCCGCCGCCTCCATAAGTAGTCGGTGCTCCACCTTGGTCGCCGACTCTTTTCTATTGCTCAGTTGGTTTAGTGTGATCAATCTTAGGGGTAGCGGTGCGTAGTAATCATCCCCATGATACAGCCCCATAAATAAATCTATTCAAGGAGATATAAATGAATTTGCGGTCAATTATAGCTGCGACACTCCTCATGTTGCCTGTAGGAGTGTTAACCGCCCAAGATGCTGATCTAGCGATTGTTGGAGGAATGCTTATTGATGGCAACGAAGGTATACCTATACAAAACTCTGTTGTTTTGGTCTCGGGTGAACATATAACTCATGTTGGACAAGTGGGGATAACTCCCATTCCTGCTGGAGCCCGAGTAATAGATGCCAATGGAAAAACTGTTATGCCTGGGCTTATAGAGAGCCATGGGCACCTCATGATTGTTGGCCATGGTGAGTATTCTGAATGGTTCCCAGAGTACGAAGACCGGATTGAAGAGATCATGGTACTTTCGGCCCCACAATTCATCCATGCTGGTGTGACTACGGTTAGGGATGTAGGTGCTCCGCTGGAGCCCAGCGTGAAGGTTAGAGACGATATTGCTGCTGGGAAAATTGTAGGCCCAAGGCTTTTTGTGAGCGGTCCTTTCATTGTTCGTGATTATGGGCGCTACGAGTGGGGTAAATATTTCCAAGTCAAGGTTAACAGCGTAGAAGAGGCTCGTCAGGCTGCTATAGACATCTTAGAAGGTGGAGCTGATCTCCTTAAACCTTGGGGTATAATCTATCCTGAAGACCTGAAGGTGATAGTAGAAGAGGCACATAAGCGTGGTAAGACGGTCGCAACCCATGGAGGAGCTCTTGCCCGCATAAGGGCTGATGTAGAGGCTGGTGTCAATTCCATAGAGCACTGGCCAGGAGGAGGAAAGAGTTACATTGAGCAAGAAGCTCTTGAGTTGATAATCAATAGCGGTACCTGGATTGTTCCGACGTGGAATGGTGGGGAAGATATATTCTACTGGACACTAGATTATCCAGAGCGCCTAGACGATCCACTGCTGCGAGAGTTTCTGCCACAGGATATGTATCAAGACGTCCGAGAATCCCTGGATCATTTCCAGCGTCTAGGATATTTCCGGGGAGGTAAGGGGCGACCAAAGTCTCATCAGAAAAAACTGATGCAGATGTATAATGCTGGAGTTAAGATCGCTCTGGGTACCGACTCAGGAACACCGATGAACTTCCATTATGAAGCTATGTGGCAACAAATGAAGTTATTTGTGAATTACGGTATGGATCCAATGCACGTGATCAGTGCAGCTACTCGGAATGGTGCAGAGTTGCTGCAGATAGCTGACCAACTTGGAACTATAGAACCTGGCAAGTTGGCTGACATCATAGTCGTAGATGGCAATCCTTTGATGGACATGATGGCTTTGCGAAACCCCGTTCGCGTCATCAAGGGGGGTGAGGTACTTAAATAAAAAAATATCCTAGGAAATTGACTATGAATATCAGATCTGTGTTAAGGTCGATCGCTGTAATTGGGGTGATACTGTACCCATACCAGTTACAAGCTGGCATCGTACAAGATGGCCAGTTGGAACAGGAGTTGTTTGAAACCATAGATCGAAACCGTGAATCTCATATAGAGTTCTTACAAAGTCTGATAAGGGCCCAGCCGGATGGAGAAGCTGTTCAGGCGTTGGTGGCGGCACGGTTTGAAGAGCTTGGTCTTGAGGTTGAAACGCTGAGTCTGTTGCCGACTACACTTAGCCTCAATCTTGAATTCGCTGCGGAAGAGTCCATAGATATGACCGAACGGACCAGCGTGATGGGGCGGTTGCACGGAACTGGGGCTGGTAGAAGCATGCTGTTTTTCGGTCATCCTGATGGTGTGCCAGTAACGGATGAATTATTGAAAGACTGGGAACATGATCCGTTCGCTGCCGAAATAGAAAATGGTAGAATCTATGGTTGGGGAGTAGCGGATGATCTGGCTGGTGTGGCTATAATGGCTGAGGCAGTTGCGGCCGTGCTAGAGACTGTTGGAACTCCTCGAGGCGACGTCCTCCTTGCCAGTACTCCGGCTAAGCGCAATGCCCGTGGCATACTAGGATTACTTAATGAGGGATATCACGCAGATGCTTCGGTTTATCTCCATCCTGCTGAATCAGAAAAAGGTCTAAAGGACATCAAGTCGATCACTTCGGGCATGTTGCAGTTCAGAGTTACTGTAAAGGGTGATCCTCCTGACACTCCAGAACCTGGGCAGACAGCTTTCACTCACATGGCGGTCAATGCAATCGATAAAGCTAGCTTGGTGTTAAGTGCATTAAGAGATCTCGGAGAGGATAGGGCGAGCCGGGTTTTTCATCCCGCCCTTGATGCTGCAGTTGGTCGTTCTACTAACCTTCTTACAAGTCATTTATCTTGTGGTACAGCAGGCAGAACGACAAAGGTTCCCACTGAATGTGTGATTGAAGCATCTACCACTTTCCCTCCAAATGAACAAATGCCAGAGGTGCAACAGGAGATACTGGCCGCTATTGACCTAGTTATACAAGGTGACGAATGGCTGACAAAGAACCCGCCAGTAGTAGAATGGCTGTTTGGGACTCAAGGTGTTGAGGTCCCTGATAATCACCCACTGTATCAAACGGTCCACCAGGCTGTAGTCAACGTTACTGGTGTAGAGCCTGAGGCTAATCCACTGCACTCAGGGAGCGATATAAGAAATCCGAAACTCTTTAGCGATATTCCATCAGTTGGTATTGGCCCCTTAGCTGGAGATCTTACACAGGCTGGTGGGCATGACGAATGGGTGGATGTCGAAGATTACATTCGTGCGATCAAAATCTGCGCCCAAATCATTGTCGACTGGAGCAATTAACCAGTTCTTACGGCCGGTCCGCAGATCGGTCGAAATAATAATTGTAACTCTCTTTGCTTTGTTGACGATTGCTGTCTTCACACAAGTGGTTGCACGGTACGTGTTCAACCAGCCTCCCACATGGACCGAAGAACTTGCCCGTTTCTGCCAGGTATGGATCATCCTGCTCACGTCCTCTATCTGTTTGCGTAGAGGTAGCCATTTAGCTGTCGACTATCTTGGGCCAGCATTGCCCCCCAAAGTGCGAAAGACGATTGCAGTGATAACAGGTTGTCTGATCGCAGCTTACTCCGCAGTAGTGGTGATTTGGGGGGTACGACTTCTGATGATCGGGTTGGTTCAGATTTCTCCCGCCATGCATTTGAATATGGGGTTGGTGTATTTAGTGTTTCCCATTGCCGGTGGATTGATGTTTTTGGAATCTATTCTGGCAACACTGCAATACGCCCCAGATCGGGACATGCCGTGATTTTGCTGGTTTTGATAATGCTCGTGCTGATTATAATTGGCATGCCAGTAGCATTCGCCCTCGGTGTGGGTGCTTTAGGTGCTATTTTGGCAGACCCTAATCTTCCGGTCACTCTGGTTCCTCAACGTATGTTCACCGCACTAGATTCGTGGCCGATTATGGCGGTCCCATTGTTTATGCTAGCTGGAGGATTGATGGACAAGGGAGGTATGTCACGGCGAATCGTAGAGTTTGCTTCCGCCTGTTTTTGCTTTGTGCGGGGAAGTCTAGGGATGGTTACGGTGATGGCCAGTATGGTGTTTGCGGGAATTTCAGGGTCCTCTACAGCGGATACGGCAGCCGTGGGTTCGATAATGTTGCCGGCGATGCGAGACAGAGGTTACGACATGCGTTTCGCAGCTGCATTACAGGCAGCTGCGGGAGCGATCGGTCCTATTATACCTCCAAGTATTTTGATGATAGTGATTGGATATGTGACTGGAGCCTCTGTGGCTCAGTTGTTCCTAGCAGGTGTTGTGCCTGGAGTGCTTATTGGCCTCGGACTTATGATGGTTGCATATCGACAAGCACTCAAGGAAGGGCCGGATTTCGATGCGCCTGTACCGTTTGATGTCCGGAAAGCTTTAGCTGCTGGATCTAAGGCACTCCCAGCGTTAGGGCTACCGATTTTGATTGTATTTGGGATTCTAGGGGGAGTGTTCACTGCGACTGAGGCTGCAGCTGCAGCTGTAGTATATGGTCTCACAGTTGGGCTCTTCCTCTATCGCGAAATTGGCTGGAAAGATCTTCCGTCCATAGCTCTCGATGCGGCCGAAAGATCTTGTGTGGTCTTGTTTATAGCGGCGACGGCAATGTTGTTTGCATGGCTGGTGGCGGCACACCAGGTGCCTCAAGCTTTGGGGGACCTGTTACAGTCCCACATAAGCGACCGCATTTTGTTCTTGATCTTCTTGAACTTGATATTGCTCTTATTAGGGATGTTCCTAGAGAGCTTCTCAGCAGTGATTGTGTTCGTGCCAATCTTGTTTCCATTGGCCTTAGACTTTGGGATTGACTCCCTTCACTTTGGGATTTTGGCCACAGTGAATCTGTCCATCGGATACATTACACCACCTTACGGGGCCACATTGTTTGTTGCTTGTGGTATTGCAGGACAAAGCGTACGAGCTGTGAGTGCACAGATAGCACCGATATTAGTTATTATGCTTTTGGTGCTCATCGTTGTGACCTACTGGCCGGGTACAGTACTGTGGCTGCCAAATTTGGCTGCCCAGTGAACGGTAAAATTGCAGTTCTGATTGTCTCCCTGCTGATTGCAGGATGTGGCTCAGGAGAGCGTGTCATCATTCTGAAGGCTGCGCTCTCCCAGAATCCATCAGAGCCACAGGTGCGTGCGGTAGAATTGTTTGCGGATCTAGTATCCGAAGGCACAGAAGGTCGTATTAGTGTTCAGGTTTATCCCAACAATCAATTAGGTAATCAGCGGGATGTGGTCGAGGGATTGCAGATGGGTAGTATTGAGTTGGCCAACATAGCGAGTGTGATGGCTAGTTTCGTCCCTGAGACTAATCTCTTTGAATTACCTTTCCTGTTTGATGGGCCGGAGCACTTTGATGCGGTGGCGGACTCTTCTATAGGGCAGAGCCTTGCACCCGCATTCGAACGCCGTGGGTTACACCTGTTGGGTTATTTCGACGTGGGTGAGCGTCACATCATGACCACCGAGCACCCAATCAAACGCCTAGAAGATTTGAGTGGACTCAAGATACGCACGATGGAGAATAGGTTGCATCTGGCCACGTTTAAAGCATTCGGTGCGAATCCAATGCCCATGGCATATGGGGAGTTGTACACAGCGTTGGAACAAATGGTCATAGACGGTGCAGAGGCGGCGGACCCAAACTATTTTGCCAAACGATTCTATGAACCGGCTCCTTTTTGGGCACGAATCGGTTGGATCAGACTGATCGAATACGTAGTGATGAGTCGGTATTTCTATGACAATCTTTCCGTAGAAGACCGTGCAGTTATAGACAGATCTGCTCGAGCAATGATTCTGCAGCAGAGAGCCTGGTATAGAGCTGAGGCAGATTCGGCCCTAAAGCAGTTGCTGGATGTGGGTGTGGACATCACTAACCCTGACAGGGGACCCTTCCAGGCTGCGGCACGTAATGTATATGAAGAATGGGCTGATCGGGTGGGTGGTATGGAAAAGATTGAAGCGATTCTGAATCTGGGTGGCTCTGATCTAGTGAAATAACGAGATACCGCAAGAGGATTTTATATGGAATACAGAGCACTTGGCCGAACTGGAGTGAAGGTCTCCACGTTGGTTCTGGGTACGGCAAATTTTGCTGATCCGACACCAGAGAATGAAGCGAAACAGATCTTGGAGCGTGCGATTGACGCTGGCATAAATCTGATTGACACCGGTGATAGTTATGCAAATGGGAAAGCCGAACGTATCATTGGTCGGGTTTTGAAGGACAGTGGGTTGCGCAAACAAGTTCTACTGACCACTAAGGTATCTCCACCAACTGGACCTGGACCTGACGATCGTCGCAATTCAAGGTTACATATTATGCAGGCCTGTGAAGACTCTCTGGACCGATTGCAGACGGATTATATCGATTTCTATTTCATACACCGATTCGATCCGAATACTCCTCAAGAGGAGACCTTGGCTGCTCTCGATGAGCTGGTTCGCTCAGGGAAAGTCCGACATGTGGCTTGCTCGACACACCCTTCTTGGCGTGTGATGGAAGCTCTGAAGATCAGTGATAGCCGAGGGTACGTGAGTTATTGTTGTGAACAGCCTCCCTACAACCTGCTAGATAGGCGTATCGAGAATGAACTGGTACCGTTCTGTCTTGAGCATGGGATGGGTATCATCCCGTGGTCTCCTATCGCTCAAGGTGTTCTTACAGGCCGATACACAAATACTGTGACTTTCCCTGAGGGTTCAAGGGCAGCTTACAGAGGTGGAATCTATGCGGAACGGATTGATGAATCTGGTATAGATGTCGGCAATCGATTTGTAGCTCTGGCGGAAGAAGCAGGAATCCCACCGATCCAGCTTGCTGTTCTCTGGGTAAAAGACCAACGCGGTGTTACTGCACCTATAATAGGCCCTCGTACACTTAATCACCTTGATGACTTTCTGCCTGTCAGTGACATGAATTTGAGTGATGATGTGCGTCGGGCATGTGATGAACTAGTTCCACCAGGTGGCATGGTGGTGAATTTTCACAATTCAGCGGGGTGGGGGGCTAAGAGTCAAATTCTCGGAGTGTCGGATAGAGGGTAACAGGTGTTAGTTAGTATTTGGCATAGAAATACCCACTTTGACTTAACTATGAGGCAGAAAATGGCATCAATAAAACTTGATTTTGAAAAAGGGGGGACTTTCGAGGCTAGGCTATTGGAGGATGAAGCACCCAAGACCTGTGCTACGATCAAAGATCGCCTGCCATTCGAATACCTTTTTCAGCAGAGCATAGTCTCGGGGCAGGCAATGGTTGCGATACCACCAGACTTAACAATGGAAAGAGAGAATCAACGTGTTGCCGGTATACCACCAGGGGCTCTCAGTTTTCTGGTAAGAGATGAGCCAGTGTTGGTCCCTGACGAAATCTACATTGCCTACGGCATTTTTATTTCTAGGGGCTTAACAGTCGATGCTAAGCAGCCTGTTAATGTGTTTGCTCAGATCGATGATGGCCTCGATGAGTTAAAGGAAATCGGGTCTCGGATTATAAGGCATGGATCCGAGATAGTCCGTTTCAGCTTGAACGGTTGAGGTGTAATAAAACCGATTCAGGATCCCCAGGGTGGCAATGGAGTAGGGACAGTGGCGGTGAGATCGAATTCAACTCTGTAACGGCGATCTGTTCCAGTGCGCTGGAAGGTATAGATAAATATTTCATTCTCAGGATCGATTTCCATACCCCAAACGCTTGTATTATCAGGGTGTTCAAGTTCACCGGCTGGTCGGCCACGCGGGAAAGATTGTTTCAGCCCTGTCCCCGCTACAACGGTTTCGCCTCCGTACCCACTATTGCTTTCAGGGGTACCATCTTCGTGAAGGTGTTGGTGGGCCAGGGATATAGAAGATTCGGAACGAGTTAATACCCAGGTACGTGACCTATTTTCGCCAACATGAAATGGAACTCGGATTTCGTGTTCGCCACACTCTCTTATATGCATTTTCAAATCTTTTCCTGCGACCTGAGTATCACCTTCGGGTGCGACGGTAGCTTTGCCCGCATATGACTCCCCACAATGATCCGCAAGCCAAGTCCAAAATGTATCTTGAGGAGATGAGTCTGGCTCACTGTCTTGTCCGGCGTCCGAGCCAGCTCCGCAACTGATCAGAGTTAGGGTAAGCGTGAGCAGGAAGTAACGGATCCAAGCCATTGCGAGTTCTCCATTCCAAGGTACTGTTAATTGTAGAGATTTTGTGTTGCCTTTGTCCATTCATACTCTTTAAAACATTGGGGTGATGTCAAGTATTAATTGCAGAGTAAGTTTTTTAAAAACCTGGGAAACCAGTTGTCATTAAGATTTATATTAATAAGCCATATTGAACTTAATACTGAATTTCCATATTTGTTGTCAGTCATTTAAGACAAATAGATACTGAAAAATTGGTTTATAGCAGATAGCAATCATGTCTAATATTACATGAAATGTGGATGAGGTAAGATGCAAAAGTATACAATATACTGGACTTTTGTCGGCGCGCTCTGGGGCGGATCATTGTTTGCTATACTAAGTATATTTCGATCTTTAGTTAGTGAGGGATCTTTTGTGCAACATCTGAATCCTATCGCTGTTATGACAGTTATAGGAGCTACCGTGGGTGGGCTTATCGGTCCTCTGGCTGGTGCCATATGGGTTAAGTTTCGAAAGCATTAAGATAGGATTGTCTAACTCTGGCGGATAATGCTCTCCTCGAGATTACGGAATCGGGATCCATCTTTTTCTTGAATGTCCAAAGTTTATGAACTTTGACACCTTTGATGTTATTACCCTTGATTGTTATGGGACTCTCATCGATTGGGAAGCTGGTATTGTCGCAGCATTACGTCCTATCTTGGCCCGCCACGATGTGATTGTCAGAAATGAAGAAATCCTAGCACTTTTTGGTGAGATAGAGTCTTCTCTTGAGAGTGAGGAATATCGTCCTTATCGTAACATCTTAGATGGTGTAGTAGATGGCTTTGGGAAGTATTTTAGCTTTGAACCGTCAAAGTCAGAGTGCAAGTCTCTTGCTGAATCTATAAGAAGGTGGCCTCCTTTCACCGATACTGTAGAATCTCTTAGGACACTGAAAAATCACTACCGCCTGGCAGTAATTTCTAATATCGACGATGATCTCTTTGCATATAGTGCCAAAAAACTTGGGGTGGAATTCGATGATGTGGTAACGGCCCAACAGGTCGGTGCCTATAAGCCTTCATTGAAGAACTTCTTTGCCGCTTTTGAAAGATTAGAATGTGGCCCGGAAAGAGTGTTGCACGTAGCCCAAAGCATCTATCACGACATCTGTCCTGCTCGTGAGATAGGGTTATCTTGCGTATGGGTTGACCGCAGAAAAAATCAGAGGGGCTCAGGCGCAACAGCAAGGGCAACTTCCGAGCCGGATTTCGAAGTACCAGACCTGAAGACCCTTATACTGTTAATGGGCCTCGGATAGGTTGTGTTGAGGTAAAGATAGTTTGACGACAGGGGGAGCATTATGAATAGCATTTCTAAACTTCTGAATCTAATATTATTGGCGTCAATCCAATTCCAGCTACAAGGGCAAGAAGTTCCTCGGGATATTCTGATCGCTCAAGCTGTAGCTGCTGCTCCTGAAACATTTAGGGATGGAGCTGAAGTCCGGGCACATAAAAAGGATGGCGGGCTTTGGACTGTGCGAGAAGGGAACAATGAAATGATTTGTATAGCTGACATTCCCGGGGATGAGCGCTTTGCTTCAGCATGCTATCACGTGTCTCTAGAATCTTTCATGCAGCGTGGTCGTGAGCTTTCGGAGATGGGCTTGAAGGGGATGGAACGCCAAGAACATCGTTGGCGAGAAGTGGATGAAGGCAAGATATCCATGCCGAATGCAGCTATGGTTTACAATTTATTAGGTGAGGTAAAAAACTTCGATTCCACCACATTACACATGGAAGAGGGTACTCGTGTCCATGCTACATATATTCCATATGCCACTGTGGAGAGCACAGGCCTTAGTCCTGAGCCCAACCAAGGTGGTCCCTGGATTATGTTTTCTGGGAAACCTTCCGCTCATATAATGTTTTCCTTCAAAGGAAACTCCGAAAAGGAACAACATAAATGATGACAATCCGTTCTAGCTCAGTCGTTATTATGGAATTGTTAATGACATTAATATTCGCGATTTGCCCTATTAATGTTTTAAGTCAAGAAGGCTTGAAGGTGCATATTTCTGCAGATATGGAAGGTGTAGTGGGTGCTGTGACCAGTGAGCAGCTTGGGCCTAAGGGATTTGAATATCAGCGTTTCAGAGAGTTTATGACTAATGAGGTCAACGTAGCGATAAAAGCTGCTCGTAGTGCAGGGGCTACAGAGATAGTGGTCGCGGATTCTCATGGAAATGGACAAAATCTTCTTATGGAAAAACTTCCCGCCGATATCAAATTGGTGCGGTCATGGCCTAGACCCTTGGGGATGATGCAAGGAATTGATGAGACTTTTGATGCTGCCATATTTTTAGGTTATCACTCCAGCACTACTAATCCCAAAGGGGTTCGTGCACATACTATGTCTAGTGCCAATTTAGCAGGAGTGAAGATCAATGGTATAGATATGCCTGAAGCTGGCATTAATGCAGCTATCGCAGGCCATTTCGGTGTTCCTGTTGTTATGATATCGGGCGATGATGCTATCGTAGAAGAGGCTAGAGGGCTTATCGGTGACATAGGAGGAGCTGTAGTTAAGTGGAGTTATGGCTTCCACTCTGCTAAGACTCTTATGCCGGAAGCTGCGTATTCTCTTATTGGCAAGACTGTTACAAACAGTCTTGAGCGCATCGATGAGATTCAGCCATATCAGTTTAAAAGCCCTATCGAAGTAGAGGTTACATTCAAGAGTTATATGCCAGCAGAAGTGCTTAGCTATTTATCTAATGTGGAAAGGTTGGATGCACACACGGTAGGGTTTGTGCTAAGTGATATGTTGGAAGTGGCCACGTTTCTCCAATTCATATCTCACTACAACATTTCCTTAACGCCTTAGGGTCCGTACTTACGGACATTCATCGTATTCAACGTTTTGGGACATTCCGACATCATTAAGAACCTTACAGGCTTGCTGCCTATCTTCCTCTCGTACCAATATCCTAGCTGGATTCACGAAAGACAGGCCAACGTCCATTCCACCTGCATCATCGATTAAGAGGGCCGCCTGTATACCGGCATCTTCTAGGTAGCCGTGGGCCAGCTCTGCCTGATGGCGGTAGTGGAAGCGAGCTACCACTATAGTGGTGATCGGATTTTTGTTCATACTGTAACTCGATGTTGTCGGTCAGTAATGTTATCCTCTCCCTGCCTCCTTAGCTATCTTAGAGGGAAGGCTGAGTTTGTCTGTGCGATCTTTGATTCTGATTAGGAGCCCAGTTTTAAATGGATGAGCGACACATAAAGATTTCCAGGACAGCTCGTTATTTTATCCTAGGTGCTATCAATTCCGATACCCGTCAATTGTGGTTGGTATGTCATGGCTATCGGCAACTTGCTAGGCGTTTTTTGGATCGTTTTCAAAAACTAGATGATGGTTCTCGTGTTATCGTGGCACCTGAGGGATTGTCGCGTTTTTATTTGGAAGAAAATGGGGTTCGGGAATCGGATAAAATAGGAGCTACTTGGATGACCCGAGAAGATCGAATGAATGAAATTCGTGACTATATAGGGTATCTTGATGAGGTTCTTGAAAATGTACAAGAAGGGTTAGCGGAGCCACTTGAAAGTCTGATCGTACTAGGGTTTTCTCAGGGAGTACACACAGCTTGCCGTTGGGTAATTGCCGGAGATATGCCAGTAAAAAATTTGATTTGTTGGGGTGCTTATCCACCCGATGACCTGGATCTAGAGCGAGGTCCAGGTCGCCTTGCTGACTCTGGGTTGATTTTGGTTCGTGGCTTGTCTGATCGTCGAGCAATGGAAGAAAGTCATCATATGCAAGAAGAAAGATTGTTTAAGATGAACGTTCCATTTCGTACACTTACACATCCAGGAGGCCATGATTTGGATGCAGGCCTACTGCAAAATCTTGCCGGATGAAACTAATAATTAATTAAAACTCGCCCACGAAAGTTATCTCGGGAATCAAATCATAACCCTGCTCACGGGCTACAGTTTCTTGGGCTAGATTGATAAGAGTCCTTACATCTGAGGCCGTAGCTCCTCCGAGATTTACAATTACGTTAGCATGTCGAGAGAATATTTGAGCGTTGCCGTACCTTTTCCCCTTTAATCCACATTCGTCGATCAACCTCCCCGCTCCAATGCCTTCAATTTTTTGGAATATAGATCCGGCGCTGGGATTTATCTGAAGATCTGGGTGCCTGCTTTTACGCCATTCAATGTTTTCTGACATAATCTTACGGATTTCATTTTCTGGGGCTTGTGTAAGACGGAAATCCACTGAAATCACAACGTCTTCTCGGCTATGCAGGATGCTGTAGTCGTATCCGAATTCAAAATAATCTCGATCCACTATACATCTATTGCCTTCTTCGGTTAAGATCTCTGCGGACTCTACTATTTCATCAATAAATATTGTCCGTTCTCTATTTGGTGCTGGGGATAGGAAGTGGAGATTTTGCCACATAGCCCCTCCTACGGTACTAGGTATTCCCACGAAGTGATGGAGTCCGGCTAGGTTACGAGTAACAGTGGCTTCGATAAGATCTGGATATGTTTCTACTCCGGCGCCAGCTCTTACCAAAGTAGTTTCAGGGAAATCAATTCCATCTACTTCGCAACGGATCACCAAACCACGAAAGCCACCGTCGCCTACTAGTATATTGGCTCCTTTGCCTAACAAAAAATAAGGAATTCCTGTTTCTCGGACAGCTAAGACCGATGAGGCCAACTCGTCGGCATTACGAGCACGAAACATCCGATCTGCAGTCCCGCCAATCCTGAATGTGGTCAAAGGTGCTAATGGTGCGTCTATTTCTAGTCGTTCTGGGCCCAAAATGCACTCGAGCTTACTAAAGTCTGGTATATCTACCATAGTAAAATTATTTCTCTGAGTTATTTAAATGCTAATTTTGATAAGGAAAGATATTATAGCATTAGATTTGCAGAAACAGATATGCAGGAAATGGACCATCTCTAGACCATGTGAAGTATTATTGCTATCCCAATAAACTAAGCTTCTAGTACTAAAGGAAAGCTCTGTCAGCGTAAGATCTATAGATTGACAGGTGTGCTCTGAGTCTGCGAAGTTACCAGGCTTTGAGATTGCCAAAAACCAAGGACTGGCCACCCAGATGCTTAAATCTGTAAGAACCCGACTCTTTATCATTGTGTCATTGATTGCCATTAGTGTCGGCTATCTAGCAACCAATGAAATTAAGCTAGGCTTAGATCTACAGGGGGGAATGCATTTGGTGTTGGAGGTGGACGACCCTGAAGGCGCTATGACAGCGGAGGATCGTTCCGATGCCATTGATAGGGCAGAGCGTATTTTGCGCACGCGAATCGACGAATTTGGAGTTGAAGAACCACTAATTCAGAAGATTGGGTCCGAGAGGATTATTGTTGAATTACCGGGTATTGGAGATGAGGGTCGAGCTAAGAACCTAATCCAACAATCAGCATTTCTTGAGTTCAAGCTTGTTCTTCCCGTGACAAATTTGGAGCCTGCTCTTAGCAGAATTGATCGTCAGATTGTTGGTGCTTTAGGCGTTGATTCATTACGTGAGATGGGAAGTGATGCGGAAGGTCCTTCACAGGACATCCAAGATTTAATCTTCTCTAGTCCTGAGGCTGATTCAGTTCAACCGGAATCCATTACTTCGGAAGACGAAGAGTCTTTGGAAGAAGATGAGTCAGTAAATCTGAGACCGTTTACTGCTCTCTTGGCTTCTGGTGATCTCCAGGGAACGTATTTGGTTGCTCTTGAAGATATCGAAAAGGCTGAAGTTTTTCTTTCACTGCCTGAAGTTCAGATAGCATTACCTAGGGACATATCTCTTCACTGGGAAACGGATCCAATCGGAATTGGAGCTCGAACATATTTACGCCTATACGTTACTGAAGATGAGGCTTTTATGACGGGCGAACAGCTTGAAACAGCTGGGGCACAAAGAGATCCTCAATTCAATCAAGCTCAAGTAACTTTCCAGTTGAACCGAGCTGGAGGGAGGAAATTCTCACAATTTACCACACAACACGTGGGTGATAACATCGCTATCATCCTGGATGATGAAGTTGTTAGTGCTCCGGTGGTGCGGGATCGCATTGGTGCAAGTGGGGTCATTGAGATGGGCAATGCTGAAATGTCTGAAGCAGCAGATCTAGCACTTGTGCTTCGAGCCGGGGCTCTCCCCGCCAAACTAGAAGTTATAGAAGAAAGAACAGTGGGTCCTTCTCTAGGTCAAGATTCGATAGATAGAGGCAAAATTGCTGGATTATTGGGGATGTCCTTTGTTGTCATTGTCATGATCCTCTACTATAAGGTGGCAGGATTTTTAGCTGTACTAGCTTTGGGATTTTACACTTTATTGGTGTTAGGTGGACTTGTTGCCCTTGGCGCCACACT
>CEUS01042466.1_pt1 | contig 15248 bp, 24 predicted proteins | sample 427031 | NCBI WGS metagenome assembly CEUS01 (sample SAMEA2622837, study PRJEB7988) | marine metagenome | biome: marine biome (ENVO:00000447); feature: marine epipelagic mixed layer (ENVO:xxxxxxxxx); material: "saline water (ENVO:00002010), including plankton (ENVO:xxxxxxxx)" | depth 140 m | reverse complement strand
CTCGTCGTCCTTCGCGTCCTCGTCGTCCTTCGCGTCCTCGTCGTCCTCGCCGTCCTTGGCGTCCGGCTTGTCTTTAGGGTCCGATGATTCAGGTGCTACAGGGGTGTCTGTCTCCGTGGTTTCGGAGACGGGTTCTACGGCACTTTCTTCAGATTCTTCCGCAGGATCCACTTTTTCTTCTTCGGGCATGACGTTGCTTATCGTTTGGAATCTTACTTTTTACGTATAACGCCCACGGTCTTCCGTGAACCTTTTCTGGTTCGCGCATTCGTTATGGTACGTTGGCCGCGAACCGGCAACCCCCGTTGGTGCCTCAATCCACGATAACACCTGATGTTTTGGAGCCTTTTTAAATTACCAGTTACAATTCTACGCAAATCTCCTTCTACCAGAAACTTTTTATCGGTGATCAAAGCGGCCAGCTGGTTCAATTCCTGCTCGCTCAAATCTTGCGCTTTACGATTGGGATCGAAACCTGAAGCCTCCACGATGAGCTTGGATCTCGTAGGCCCAATACCATATATATATCGAAGGGCATATTCGATTTTCTTGCGGTTGGGAATATCTACACCTAGCAAGCGAGCCATTTTTAGAGTCGGGTTATTGGTTGAAAGGAAGCGATAAAAAGTAACGTAATGAAACAATTTGTGAAGTTTAAAAACACAGAATTCTTTATTGAGGACTCTTTAGGAAATATCCGGCCAAACCCAGAATGAACAAAGTGACCGCTACCCAAAGCAGCGGACCCCAACTTGCTCTGAACTCCTTGAATTCGAGAGATTCCAGCATTTGGGAAGGACGCCCGGAGCTCCGCCCTCGCAATCGTCCTTTCTTGAGGAAGCCATCATAGTGGCGTTGTAGCAAAAAAGTTTCCACTTGGCGCATGGTATCGAGCATTACCCCAACCGTTATCAGCATGCCGGTCCCGCCAAAGAATTGCGTTATGTTCCATGAGAGTTGCACGCCAGCAATATCTTTGTAATTCCATAATAGCAAATCTGGAAAGACTGCGATTATCGTAAGAAAAATAGCACCGGCTAAAGTTAATCGCGTCATCACGTGGTCGAGGAACTTTGCGGTTTGATCTCCAGGTCTTACACCAGGAATGTATCCACCACTTTTCTTAAGATCCTCAGCCCATTGAACGGGTTTGAACATTATGGATACCCAAAAATAGCTAAAAACCAGAATCAGAAATGCGTAAATTACGTAGTATGGCCAATCGCGGTTATTGATGACGTTAGCCAAGTCGGTTGCCCAAGTTTGATCCAACGCGGAACCCAGATATTGTAACAACTGACCGGGTAGCATGAGTATGGCGCTGGCGAAAATCACTGGCATGACACCGGAATAATTGACCTTTAACGGCAAATAGGATGCTTGGCCTCCATACACTTTTTTCCCCACGACGCGTTTGGCGTATTGAACGGGTATTTTGCGTTGTGCTTGGGTGACGGCGATGATCCCGGCCACCACCGAAAGAAATACGATTACCAATACAACTATTGTAACCAGTTTCTTGTCCCCGGAATCATCGAAGATCAATCCGTATGCATCGGTAAACGCCTTGGGCAGGTCAGCTAGAATGCCAACAGTAATGAGCAAGGAAATGCCGTTCCCTATACCCCGTTGAGTGATTTGTTCACCCAGCCAAGTAAGGATCAAAGTGCCGGTAGTCAGTATGATTACTGTGTTAATGTAAAACCAAGTTGCCGATTCCGTTACTACTATATCCACGGTCGGGTCAAGTCCTTGAATGAGAGTGCTCGGGTTGTTGAACAACGCTAATGCCAACAACATTCCTTGAATGATGCAGATTAGAATGGTGAGGTATCGAGTGTACTGAGATATCTTTTGTCTTCCGACTTCACCTTCTCGCTGAAGTTTGGCCAATCCTGGGAAAACGGCACCCATCAGCTGCATGATAATGGACGCACTGATATAGGGCATTATTCCCAAGGCAAAGATGGCCCCGTTCAATAGAGCCCCACCAGTGAACATATTATAAAAGCTCAGTATTTTATTGTCTTCAGCACTCGCTGAGGCGAAAAAATCCTTGATCGGCATCGGATCGACGCCGGGCAGTGGTATATTCGCACCTACCCTTGCAATGAACAATAAGGCAAGGGTGAAGAAAATCCTTTGCCTTAGCTCAGGAATCTTCAAAGAATTGGTGAAAGCGGACAACATAAAGCCTGAGCCTTAATCACCGGGAAATGACCCCGGTTAAACGAGAATGGCCTTTCCTCCTGCCGCTTCTATTTTTGTCTTGGCCGATCCTGAAAAAGCATGAGCTTCAATCGTCAAGGCTTTGGTGATTTCTCCATTACCCAGAACTTTGACGTAATCGACGTTTCCGCGAATTAAGCCTGCCTGTTGCAATTGCTTGGAGTCTACGGAAGCCTTGTTTTCGAAACATTCGAGTTCACCAATATTGACCCATCCGGTATTGGATCGCTGGAATCTTGTATTGTTGAATCCACGTCTTGGAATTTTTCGATAGAGTGGCATTTGCCCACCTTCGAATCCCGGCTTGGTGCCGTAACCTGAACGTTGGCCGGCGCCCTTGTGTCCTCGACCGCAAGTTTTACCTCGACCGTTGCCTCGCCCCGTACCAACTCTCTTGGAAGAACGATTGCCAGCAGATGGAATGCTATCAAGCTTCATCGGATTGACCTTCCTGCTCCTTGCCAACTTCTTCCTCTACAATGGCGGCATCTTCACTCTCCGATGATTCGCTCGCTTCCATCGACTCAGTTGGATTTTCGTCTTCGGGATTTGCAGTTTCATCCTTGGACGCATCGGGGTTGCGGATTGCATTGATCATGGTAGCCGTACGTAATTGGGCCAAACCAGCCATAGTGGCGTTGACAATAGCCAGTTGGTTGTTGGAACCCAAAGATTTAGACAATATGTTCTTTATTCCCGCTGCTTCCAATACGGCACGCACACCACCACCGGCAATTACGCCCGTACCTTGACTTGCTGGTCGAAGCAGAACCTTGCCTCCATCCGCTTGACCTAAGACGGCATGAGAAATGGTGTCTCCGCTCAATGGAATGGCTTTCATTCGCTTGCGAGCTTGTTCCGTGCCTTTGCGAATAGCCTCCGGGACTTGTTTGGCCTTGCCATATCCAATGCCTACGTTCCCTTGTTGGTCACCGGAGACCACGAGGGCTGCAAAACTAAAACGGCGACCCCCTTTAACAACTTTTGCACAACGGTTAATATGAATTACCTTGTCGAAGAAATCATCTTCGACTTCAGGTTCTTTAGGTTTGTTTCTAGGCCTGTTCATGGAAATTTTCTAAAACTTGATGCCTTTGTCTCTGACTGCATCCGCAAATGCCTTTACTCGTCCATGGTATTGACGACCCGCCCGATCGAAAACAATCTGGTCAATACCAGCGCTCTTGGCTTTGCCTCCAAATAATGTCCCGAAAGCCTTGGCTCCTTCGACGTTAGGTGAATGAGCCTTTGAATCCGTTGAAATCGTTGAAAGATAGACAAGCGTTTTGCCAAGGACGTCATCGATGCATTGAGCATGGATGTGTTTGTTGGTAATACGAAGCGCTAAGCGAGGACGAGTTGAAGTACCGTTGACTTTTTTTCGAATTCGCCAGCGCCGCTTTTGGAGCAGAATTTTTTTCTTCTGAAGTTTCATGGCGGGCTAACTATGCAGTTTTCTTGCCTTCCTTACGGCGTACGAATTCACCAATGATTCTTACTCCTTTGCCCTTGTATGGTTCAACTGGGTAATATCGTTTGATTGTGGCGGCCACTTCTCCCACCAATTGCTTGTCCGTGCCTTCCACCTTGATTTTCGTATTATCAGTTACCGTAATTTGGATTCCTTCCGGAATCTGGTATTCAATCTGATGGGAATATCCTAAATCCAAATCCAAGCAGCTACCTTTCAAGAACGCCTTGAAACCGACTCCTTTGATTTCCAATTCTTTTGAAAATCCATCGGTTACCCCTTGAACCATATTGGCTAATATCGATCGCGCTGTTCCTTGCATAGCCTGAGCATGCCGAGAATCGTTTGCGGGGATGACAACTATTTCCGAATCCTTGATTGATACGCTAATCGAGTCATCGAAACGTTTGGATAGGTTGCCTTTGGGTCCTGACACTGAAATCATTGCGTCAGCATCTGAAACCTCTACTTTTTCAGGAATCGAAACGGGTAATTTGCCTATTCTACTCACGATCAAAAACTCCTACCACACACAGCAAAGCAATTCGCCACCCACTTTTTCTCGTCGAGCCGCAACGTCATCCATAACTCCTTTGGGCGTGCTCAGTATGGCTACTCCCAAACCTTCAAGCACACGTGGAATTTCACGATACCCATAGTATCGACGACAACCTGGTTTGCTTGTCCGTTGAATACCTGCAATGGCGTGCACGCCATCCACGTACTTCAACTCAATTTCAAGGTTTTTATGATTAGTGTTATCGGTTGATTCCCGAAAATCTTGGACGAATCCTTCCGCTTTTAGTATACGAGCCAAACCTTCGCGTAATTTTGAATGAGGATAAAGACAAACTGTCTTGCCCGCCAAACCTGCGTTACGGATTACGGTGATGAAGTCTCCAATTGTGTCATGTACGGACATAATATTGCTTTCTGCCTGAATGCTTTACCAAGAGGATTTAGTCACTCCAGGAATTTGTCCGTTAAGCGCCAATTCACGAAATGTTATTCTGGAAACACCAAATTTACGCAGGTAGGCGCGTGGCCGGCCTGTTGCCGAACAGCGATTGCGAATCCTGATGGCACTGGAGTTTCTCGGCAATTTGCTGAGTTTGCGTTGAGCAACGTAAAAGTCTTCGTCACTGGTTTGCGGATCTGCCAAAGTTGCCTTGAGAGCGGCCCTTTTAGCTGCATATCTTTCCACCATTCGGATGCGCTTTAGGTTACGCTGAACTGAAGATGTTTTGGCCATATGTAGATTGTGCAGGGTTAGAGGTGTTATATTATTAGGCAGCAGTAGGTTTACGGAAAGGCATGCCAAACAACTCCAGCAATCGTTGACCTTCTTCATCACGCGAGCAACTGGTAACAAAGGTAATATCCATGCCGACGTTGGTTCTTTGCCGTTCGATTCGGATTTCGGGAAAAATGGTGTGGTCGGCAATGCCCAAGGTGTAGTTACCTTGACCGTCGAACTTCTTGGGGATGCCTCTGAAATCGCGAATGTTTGGCAATGCTACGGCGATGAGGCGCAAAAGAAACTCGTACATTTTCTCTCCTCTTAAGGTTACCTTGACGCCCAATGGCATACCTTGACGGACCTTGAAATTTGAAATACTCAGTCGAGCTTTGGTCACAACCGGGTGCTGACCGCTGATGGCGGCTATATCCTTCCGCAAATCTTCTATGGCAGCTTTTTCAGCGGTGCTGTTGAATCCCGAATTTATCACGATTTTTTCGAGACACGGAACTTGGTGAATATTGGAATATTCATCACTTTCAAGCATCGCCGGAACGATTTGTTCGCGGTATGTTTGCTTTAGAGCGGCTTTATTCATGATAAACAACAGGTTTTGATTCAGGATGCTTTTTGAGCGGTGCGAGCGTCATGTTTAGTGGCGGACATCACATTCGAATAATGGATGGATGCTTCTTTCTCTATGATGGAGCCTTCAGGATTCTCCTGCGTTTTTCGTTGGTGTTTTTTGACTAGATTCACTCCTTCCACCAATATTCTGTTATTGACGCGTTGAATCTCCAAAACTTTACCGCGTTCACCTTTATGTACGCCGGTAATCACCACTACTTCATCTCCCCGTTTGATTCCCTTTGACATTTTATAGCACCTCCGGGGCAAGAGAGATTATTTTCATGTATTTTGCACGCAGTTCACGAGCTACTGGACCAAAGATTCTCGTACCCTTTGGGGTTCCGTCGTCGTTGATTATAACAATGGCATTTTCATCAAAGCGCAGATAGCTGCCGTCTCGTCGACGAATAGGTGCCTTGGTACGTACTACCACTGCTCGTACCACCGTGCCTTTCTTGATCGCTGCATCGGTTGCACTTTCTTTTACGTGACAAACTATGACGTCTCCAACCGAAGCGGTCTTCTTGTTTTGACCGAGTCGACGAATCATCCGGGCTTTTTTAGCCCCGGTATTGTCCGCTACTTCGATTCTGCTTAGAAGTTGTATCATCTCTTCAGGATGCTTTTAGGTTTTTTCTGGGCGGAAGGAGGTTGAATTATTTCAAAACGTCGACGATGCGCCATCTTTTGAGCTTACTCATGGGGCGTGTGGAAACTATGCGAACTTTGTTTCCTATTTCGCATGCATTTTCTGCGTCATGAGCGTGCACGGTGGTCTTGCGTTTGATTTCTTTGCCATACAAGGGATGGGGGATTTTGTAGTCCACCGTGACTTTCACCGATTTGCTGCCGGTATTACTAGTCACTACCCCGACTAGTTCCTTTCTGTGATTACGCTGCATCATGTAAATCAATGGATGGTTTGAGTTGCTTTAAATTATATTAAGCAATGGCTTTTTCAGCGCGAATGGTCCTTAGGCGAGCAATGTCCTTCCTCAAACTATTGAGCAAACTGGAATTTTCGACCTGGCCAGCTTGTTTTCTAAGTCTGAGGTTTACCAATTCCTGACCGATATCGCGAAGTTTTTGTTCTATTTCCTGCAGGGACAGTTCTCTAATTTCCTTGGCTTTCATCTTTTCAATTTCCTGTTCAGGAGGCATCATCAAGAGCAATGAAACGGCATCGGAAAGGCAATTTCCCATCCGCAAGACGCAACGCCTCGCGGGCAATCGAGGCGGAACAACCTGCTACTTCGAAAAGAACATGGCCGGGTTTTACCACAGCTACCCATTTTTCGACTGGTCCCTTGCCTTTCCCCATGCGTGTTTCCGCAGGCTTTTTAGTAACGGGCTTATGAGGAAAGACCCTGATCCAAACTTTGCCTTTTCTCTTGAGGTATCGAGTGATCGCTACTCGGGCTGCTTCAATTTGCGAAGAAGTCATGTAGCCTGCGCGAAGGGCTTGAATCCCGTAACTACCGAAATCAAGAGTTGTGCCGCGATGGGCCTTGCCCCTTAATCGTCCTTTCTGGACTTTCCGGTATTTCGTGCGAGATGGAAGAAGTTTGGGCATGATGGTAAAAAACTAGAAGGTGCGGTCTTCGTCTTTAAGGCAAATCCAACATTTAATACCTATTTTGCCGTAAAGCGTATTGGCTTCGACAAAACCGTAATCAATGTTTTCGCGCAGAGTATGAAGCGGAACTCGCCCATCCCTCTGTTGTTCGGTACGGGCAATGTCAGTGCCACCCAACCGACCAGAGCATTGAATTCGGATACCCTCCGCTCCCATCGACATAGTGGTAAGAACAGCTTTCTTCATAGCTCGACGGAAAGCAATTCTTCGTTCCAGTTGCAGAGCGACGTTTTCGGCCACGAGGAATGCCACGAGGTCGGGTTTCTTGATTTCTTGAATTTCCAGCTTGATGTCTTTGCCGACGTGTTTGTTCAGTTTGTTTCGAAGGCTATCCAGCTCTTGCCCTTTTCTCCCGATGACTATACCCGGGCGAGCCGTGTGTAGAGTCGCTCTCACGCGATTGGAAGCCCGCTCGATGATGATACGCGGAACGGAGGCAAAACGCAGTTTCTTTTCCAGAAATTTGCGAATGCGATAGTCTTCGGAAAGCAGGGCGGGGAAATCCTTTTTATTGGCATACCACCGGGAATCCCAGTTGCGGCGAATCGCAAGGCGAAAGCCGATTGGATTGACCTTTTGTCCCATGAAATTAAGTTTCCTTTACTGCAGCTCCAGCTATTCGTCGGTTAAGACAATGCGCAGGTGGCTTGTTCTTTTTGAATAAGGGTGTACTCGCCCTCGTGAGGCCACACGATGTCTTTTGAAAGCAGGGCCTTCTTCTACGATGGCATTGCGAATCACCAGAGATCCTGAAGCGAGATTGTGATTGTTTTCCGCGTTTGCTATCGCTGAACGCAAAGTTTTCGCCAGAAGACGCGCCGCCTTCCGGGGGGTGAGCTGAAGAATTTCGAGTGCATCTTCAGCTTTGCGACCAGTTAGGCATCGAGCAACCTCTCTCGCCTTTTTGGGCGAGATGCGAACGGCTTTGGCGTAAGCTTGGACATCCATGGTTACTTTTGCGTGTGCGGGTTATGCGACTTGAAGTTTCGCGTTGGCGAAAATTCACCCAATTTGTGCCCAACCATATTTTCGGTTACGTAAACGGGTAAAAAACTCTTGCCGTTGTGAACGAGGAAATTCAATCCCACGAAATCCGGCGTAATGGTAGATCGCCTAGACCATGTCTTTATTGGCGAGCGATCATCCTTTGATTGAGCAATCTGAACGCGAGACATCAAGCCTGAGTCGACAAAGAATCCTTTTTTTAGTGAACGGGCCATTGTATAGTTCCTTTAGCTCATTCAGCTTTTCATTTTCCTGCCATTACGGCGGACTAAAATGAAGGCGTTGGTAGGATTGGATTTGGATCGAGTGGGATATCCTTTCGAGAGTTGTCCCCAAGGCGAGGTTGGATGTCCGCCTCCTGAGGTACGTCCTTCTCCTCCTCCCATGGGATGATCGACCGGATTCATTGCTACACCACGCACTCGAGGCCGTCGTCCTTTCCAGCGATTACGACCCGCTTTGCCCATGACCGCATTTTGATGAGATCCATTGCCAACGGCGCCAATGGTTGCGCGACAACGAGAATTGACTATCCGAATTTCGCCACTTGGCATCTTCAGGGTTGCGCGGTCTCCTTCAATGGAAATAAGTCGAGCTCCAACACCCGCAGACCGTGCGAGCTTGGCTCCAGAGCCGGCTTGCATTTCAATGGCATGAACACGCGTTGCAGGTGGAATGACTGAAAGCGGCATAGCGTTGCCGGGACTGAAGGCAACGGCTTCATCTGAACTGATGACGACGTCTCCTCGAACCAATCCCTTTGGAGCTAGAATGTATCTTTTATCCCCATCGGGATAGAACAATAACGCTATGTTGGCGGAACGATTAGGATCGTATTCTATGTCCGAGACAGTTCCTGGAATACCAATTTTGTCTCGTTTGAAATCTATCTTTCGATACAGGCGCTTGTGACCTCCACCACGGCGGCGAGAGGTAATACGACCGTATGCATTTCGCCCTTTCTTGCGGTGAAACCCACTGGTCAGTTTCCGCTCAGGACGCTTTTTAGACACATCCTGTTTGTTTTGGACGTGAAACCGCTCCGACGGAGTGACTGGTTTTTTATGAACTATTGGCATGATGAGAAAAAAAAGTTGTTTCTACAGCAAATCTATCTTGTCACCTTCCTTAAGGGTAACGATGGCTTTTTTCATGCCGCTCTTCACGCTGAGATTGTTTCGGCGGAATCGATCCCGCTTCACTTTTGGTTTGCGAATAAGTACGTTTACTCGACGCACTGTCACACTAAACGTTTCTTGAACGGCTAATTTAATAGAGTTACGATTAGCCTTTGGATGTACGCGAAACACGTATTGGTTTAAATTGGCTGCTTGCTGTGTTGCCTTTTCCGTCAACACTGAATCAAGCAAGATTTCCACGGGTTGGCTCATGAATCTTCGTTTCCTATTCTTGCCAACAGGGTTTGAAGGCCTCGGAGTGTTAGAACGACACGATCCGACGCAACCAAATCAAGTACGTTCAGGCTTGCAGTTTCTCTCATGGAGACACCGGGAATATTTCGAGCTGCCAGTTTGGTGTGGTTTTCAAAACCGTCATCCACCAGCAACACGCGATTATCATTTGGAGTTACTTTATCCAATAATTGGACGAAGAGCTTGGTTTTAGGTTTCTCGACTTCGAGTTTCTCTATAACTAAGATTTCTCCCTCGGAAGCGGAATCAAACAACGCTCGCTGCATCGCGAGTGTCTTAGTTTTTCGGTTTACCTTATGGTTATAGCTCCGCGGTTTTGGACCGAAGACAACACCTCCACCACGCCGAATGGGCGAACGCCAATTGCCTGCTCGAGCACGACCGGTTCCCTTTTGCCTGAATGGTTTGGCTCCGGTGCCGCTTACTTCACCTTTCGTCTTGGTGCTGGCATTGCCTTGTCGGCGGTTGGCCTGAATAGCGATCACGACCTGTCGTAGCGCAAGAACTCCTTTTCTCTGGTCCTCAAAAGTCGGAAAACCTTCGAAATCTTGTTCCTTGGAACTTTGACCATCTGTGCTGTAAACCGTTAATTTCACGATTCAAGAGACTCCTTTTCCGCTCTTGCGCTTGATTGCTGGTCGAACCGTTAGCAACGAACCATTATGACCAGGAATACTTCCTTTAACCAAAATAACGTGTTTTTCGGGAAGCACTTTTATGACCTTAAGGTTTTGTACGGTTCGGCTACGAGAACCCATGTGGCCGGGCATCTTCTTGTTTTTGAAAACATGCCCGGGCCATTGGCATAGACCATAGGAGCCTCCCCGGCGATGAAACATGGAGCCATGCGAGGCGGGACCTCCTGCAAAGTTCCAGCGTTTGACCACGCCTTGAAACCCTTTTCCCTTGGTTGTGGCTACGACGTCGACTTTCTCACCAGCCTCGAATTTATCGACCGTCAATAGATGGCCGGTTTCATATTCGTCATTTTCGGGGGTTCGGAATTCACTCAAGACAGCCTGTGGGTCGACCCCATTCTTTTTGCAGTGACCTACTAACGGTTTGCTTTTTGGAGCCTTCTTGCAACTAGGGTTATACCCAATTTGCACAGCCGTATAACCCTCTTTGTCCAGTGTCTTTATTTGAGTCACTGTACATGGACCCGCCTCAACAATCGTTACGGGGATGACGTTGTTTTCGTCATCAAAGACTTGGGACATCCCGATTTTCTTGCCTAAAAGGGCGAAATTCATCACTGATGTGGTTGTTCAAATTAGCTACTTCCCCAACCTTGGCAAAAAGTTGCCAACAATGAAAAGGGGAAAGCCGTCCATAATAGCTGAAGGGTTTTTGGGGGCAAGAAAATAAAGGGGTCAGACATGGATGGCAATGTCGACTCCGGCAGGCAGGTTGAGCTTTTTCAATTCGTCCACCGTTTGCACATTAGGCTCGATGATGTCGATCAACCTCTTGTGCGTACGAATTTCAAACTGATCCATTGCTTTCTTGTCGACGTGAGGAGAGCGATGAACCGTATATTTTTCTATTCTTGTAGGTAATGGAATGGGCCCACTTACTCTGGCCCCTGTGCGTTTTGCAGTATCCACGATATCGGCTGTAGACTGATCAACTACTCTATAATCGTAGCCTTTGAGTTTTATCCGTATGCGTTGACTTGGCATTAGAAGTTCCTTTCGCGAAAGCTGCGTTTAGGTGCGAGCGGGGGCCCGGCTGCTTTTCTCAACAATTTCCTGCAACAAACTTTTGGGTACTTGTTCAAAATGAGATGGTTCCATCGAAAAGTTGGCTCGGCCACTGCTCAGTGATCGCATGTCCGTGGAATAGCCGAACATGCTTTCCAAGGGAACCAGTGCTTGAATATTGCAAACAGTGCCTTTTGTTTCCATTCCTTGAATCTGACCGCGTCGACGATTCAAGTCGCCCATGAGCTCGCCTTGATATTCATCAGGGGTTGCGACTTCGACTTTCATGATTGGCTCAAGCAAAACAGGCGTAGCTTTTTTCATGGCTTCCTTGAATGCGAAGATACCGGCCATCTTGAACGCCATTTCAGAAGAGTCCACGTCATGAAAGGACCCATCGATTAGCCGAACCTTGAAATCGATGACGGGATAACCCGCCACAACACCGTTATTGGCGGCTTCCAAAATTCCATCCAGCGTAGGCTTGATGTATTCTCTTGGGATGGAGCCTCCAACAATTTCACTTACCGTCTCGACGCCTTTTCCTTTTTCATTTGGCTCGAGGTTGATAATCGCGTGCCCATACTGTCCGCGGCCACCGCTTTGACGGATAAATTTACCTTCTCCTTCGGATTGGCCTTGGATGGTTTCGCGATAGGCAATTTGTGGACGACCAGCATCCGCTTCGACCTTGAATTCACGAAAAAGGCGGTCCCGGATGATTTCCAAATGCAATTCACCCATGCCGGCGATTATGGTTTGGCCGGTCTCCGCGTCACTCGTAACCGAAAAGGTGGGATCTTCTTCGGAGAGACGTTGTAGCCCGGTGGACATTTTTTCTTGATCCGCTTTGGTTTTCGGCTCGATTGACATTGAAATCACCGGTTCCGGAAACGTGGGTGGCTCCAATCGAATGTCCAGGTCTCTGTCGCAAAGAGTGTCTCCTGTAACTACGTTCTTAACCCCGATCAAGGCGCAAATATCTCCAGCATAGGCTTCTTCTATATCTTCACGATCATCCGCTTTCATGATCATGAGCCTACTGACACGTTCGCTCTTGCGGGTGCGGGGATTGTATAAAGAAGATCCTTTTTTCAGGGTTCCTTGGTAGTTTCGGAAAAAGACGAGTTTGCCGACGTAGGGATCAGTCATCAACTTGAAGGCCAAACCTACAGGTTTTGCATTGTCAGTCGGGATTGCTTCGGTGGGTTCACCGTCTTCCTTCTGACCTTGAGCGGGAGGAAGATCCAATGGGTTTGGCAAGTAATCTATGATTGCATCCAGCAAGGTCTGAACCCCTTTGTTTTTAAATGCACTACCAGGGATAACCCCAGTGAACTTGAGCGAGAGAGTTGCTTTCCGAATGCCCAACTTGATTTCGTTTTCGGTCAAGTCTTCGCCTTCCAGATACTTCATCGCGACATCGTCGTCGAAATCAGAAATCGCTTCGATCAGTTTCTCCCGATATTCGTTCACTTGTTCCACTTGGTCTTCAGGCACATCCGTAACCTTGAAGGTCATGCCGCTTTCATCGTCGTCGTCGTATAAGTACGCCTTTAGTTTTACTAAATCGATGATGCCCTTGAAGTTCTCTTCGGCTCCAATTGGCAGGCAAAGCGCGTGGGCGTTTGCCCCCAGTTTCTCCCGCAGACTACTTATGGCTGCGAGAAAATCGGATCCTGCGCGGTCCATTTTGTTAATGAAGGCTATGCGCGGAACCTCATATTTATCCATTTGCCGCCAAACCGTTTCGGATTGAGGCTGAACGCCTTCAACCGAGGTAAAAACTCCTACGGCTCCATCGAGCACTCGCAATGAACGTTCAACTTCAGCGGTGAAATCGACGTGACCCGGTGTATCGATGATGTTGATCTGGTGTTCGATGCCTTCATACGGACCTTCGGAGGGTTTCCAGCGACAAGAAATGGCAGCCGAAGTTATGGTAATGCCTCGTTCTCTTTCTTGTTCCATCCAATCCGTTACTGCATTGCCGTCATGAACTTCACCCATTTTGTGGACTACTCCCGAATAGTATAAAATTCTCTCGGTAGCGGTGGTTTTCCCAGCATCGATATGAGCCACAATTCCAATGTTGCGTGTATGTTCCAACGGTGTGGTCCGTTGCGCCGAGTTATTGGGCGATAATTGCTCGTTCAAGCTCATGACAAAATTTAGACGTGCGACAAATGGGACGAGGTGAAAAAACTCACCAGCGCAAATGCGCAAATGCTCTATTGGCTTGAGCCATTCGATGAGTTTCTTCCTTCTTCTTAACGACTGAACCGGTATTGTTGTAAGCGTCGATCAATTCATTTGCCAAAGCCTCATACATCGGTGTGCCTTTCCGAGCGGAGGCGGCGGTGATGATCCATCGGAAAGCCAAGCTTTGCTGGCGATCGAACGAAACTTCAAGTGGCACTTGGTAGGTAGCGCCACCCACGCGTCTGCTTTTCACTTCAATTTTTGGACGAGCATTATCCAATGCACCCATGACCAATTCATGAGGATTGCCTTTGCCGAGTTTCTCGCTCAACCGTTCGAGAGCGGAGTAAACGATTTTTTGGGCAATGGACTTTTTCCCGTTACGCATCACAATGTTTATCAACCCACCAACCAAGGCGCTGTTGTATTTTGGGTCTGGAGCGGGGACCCGCTGTGTAGCTCTTCTTCGCCGTGACATGATAACTTAGGTGCAAAAATAAGAGGTTTAGCGTTATTTCCCTCGCGGTCTTTTAACGCCGTATTTGGAACGGCTTCGGCGTCTTTTCTCCACACCTTGGCAATCCAAGACTCCGCGCACGACGTGATAGCGAACACCCGGCAAGTCCTTGACGCGACCACCTCTCAAAAGAACGATGCTGTGTTCTTGGAGGTTGTGCCCTTCGTCAGGTATATAAGCGATTACTTCAATACCTGTTGTCAGGCGTACTTTAGCAACTTTACGGATGGCTGAATTGGGTTTTTTCGGCGTACGAGTAGTTACCTGCACGCACACACCTCTACGAAACGGGCAAGCCTTAAGGGCAGGAGACTTGGTCTTGGCTTTGACCTGTTTCCTGGGATTCCGGACAAGTTGATTGATCGTGGGCATCGCTAGAGTAATGGGAAAAAGGGATCAATAGATAGCTTTTGCAGCAGATGTTACAAGCCTATTTATCCTGAAACAGTGGCGAACGTGGATTTTCAACTGGCCTTTGAACCAGATTTATCGGCTGAATCTATTCCTAAAGTATCGATTCTAAGCTTACGATATTTCGGGAGACCTGTACCTGCAGGTATAAGGTGACCCATAATGACGTTCTCCTTAAACCCTTTCAGTCGATCCGATTTTCCAAGAGTGGATGCATCGGTCAGAACTCGGGTCGTTTCTTGAAATGATGCGGCGGAAATAAAGCTTTCCGTTTCAAGAGAGGCTTTCGTTATGCCCAGCAAGATAGGCTCACCCTCGGCGGGTTTCCCGCCTTTTTCCCGAATGTCCTCATTTTTGTTCATGAATTCAAAACGATCTACCTGGTCGCCCCAAAAGAATTCGGAATCGCCCGGTTCAGTGATGCGAACCTTGTACAGCATTCTGGAAATAATAACCTCCAAGTGCTTGTCGTTGATTGTGACTCCTTGCAAGCGGTACACTTTTTGAATTTCTTCGATAAGATATTCTTGTACGGCTGCAGGTCCGAGAATCTCAAGAATTTCATGTGGATCCTTGGACCCTTCGGTTAACAATTGTCCTTTATGGACGGTGTCACCAGGTTGCACCACAATGTGTTTGCCATGAGGAATCAAATGTTCCTCGGCTTGGCCCGTTTCATCATTGGTAACCACTAGGCGTTTTTTGGAACGTAAGGTGCCTGCCATTGAAACAACGCCATCGATTTTAGCCATTTCAGCGACTTCCTTGGGG
>CEUS01550322.1_pt1 | contig 15250 bp, 15 predicted proteins | sample 427031 | NCBI WGS metagenome assembly CEUS01 (sample SAMEA2622837, study PRJEB7988) | marine metagenome | biome: marine biome (ENVO:00000447); feature: marine epipelagic mixed layer (ENVO:xxxxxxxxx); material: "saline water (ENVO:00002010), including plankton (ENVO:xxxxxxxx)" | depth 140 m | reverse complement strand
AGGTAGTCTGGGTATTCAACTTCAAGAGGTAAGCCAACCAAGTTCCAATCGTATTGATAATTAACATCAACAGCGATAGGTATAATAGAGTTTGCTTCTCCCGGTGTCCCATAGTCACCGTCACCAAACTGTAATGTGGACTCTATCCAGTTTGAACCAATGCTATTATCCAAGCTTGGGTCTAAAAGTGCCATGGAAGCACCAGCTGGGTCAGGAAATGTTTCTCCATCGTCCCACAATACAATATCAGATAATATACCATTAGAGGAGATTAGAATTAATTCGTCACTTCCATTTGCAAGGTTAATTCCATTGTAGTCATAATCAACCACTACTCCTCCATTTTCAGCAGTGTTACCATTACGTCCTAATATGATATATCCAAATGGTGGGATAACCAAATCAGATGTAATAATGTGACTGTCGTTGTCTAGATCACTTATGATCCATCCGTTCATATTTATTGATTCTACGCTCGGGTTATATACCTCAAACCACTCTCCATTAGCATCAGTAACCATGGTTGGGTTTTGCATAATCTCTGTAATGATTACCAAATCAATTGTATCAAGATAAGTTTCTCCCATTTCATTCATGATACAATTTTCATAATACATTATTTCGGGTGTAAAATTATGGTTTGTAAATTGCTCTGGACAGATGTGCGTATGATACCGATTTACAAAATGAACTTGCCCCATTTCATCTTGCAAATCATGTACGTGGCCGTTTTGTGCATCTAAATTATCTGAGATTGGTGAACTACCATCCAACTCTGTGCACCCTAAAATCACAGTACCGTCGCACATAATTCCGTACAACTCTACTTCTCCATTTCCAGGCTCTGGTGTTTGAATTATTTCTCTATATTCTAAAACCTCCAGAGGGCCTTTTGTTGTTGTATGATAATGATACATCCCTGACATTTGAGGATGGGCATTGTAATAATCGAAAGAATATTGCTCATTTTCAATATTATTTCCCGGAGCTGCGAGAGGATTAAACAATGCCACACCATCTAATGCTACGCCCCTTGCCCCCATTCCGTACTCATTTACATCATTTCCAACAATTCCATCTACATTAAATTCAGTAATATCTATTTCCCTAGGGACAGGATCCAACGGAATAGATATTACAATATTTTGTTCCTGGATTGAATTGGGGTTCTGATAATACCCAGGTCCCTGGCTTTCAAATTCAATATGATTGGGAGAACCTTCGGGATAATACCAAGATAGGTGGGGAGGAAGATTATCTGTATAAATCACGTAGTAAAATTCCCTATTTAATGAAACATCAACACATTGGAAATATTTCTGAAAAAATGAAGAAACATTATGGTTGATTGAAGTTGAACAATTTTCCAATGTGAGTTCTTCTTGTCCATAAAGTAGGAATGGTAAGAGAATAAAATAAAACTTATTTCCTTTAAGCTTTTTAAGGATAAAAGTAAATAAGCTTATGGATAGACGTGAAAATGAAGTCAAAACAAAAAGAGAAACAAAGAACAGTTAATATATTATTTATCCTTCTATCAGTAGTATTTTGTTATCGATTAACAATATAGGGTAATGTCCATACTGTAGTATGTAAATCCTCTTCAGAATTAAATAAAGATTGATAATCAATTACACTAAAAAATCCTCTAAAAACTCTTCTATCAAAACCCAACCCAGGCCCGTGTACAGTCCATATTTTAGTAAAAATATTATCATTTGCTGTCTGATCACCTATTTGACCACCATCATACATTTTTCTTCTGGCCTTATGCCATCTGCTCTTTCCATAGTGGAAAGAAACCCTCTCCCCACTTTCATAATCAAATTCAGGTCCCTGATTGGATACAGTTAGTTCAACCTTTATATCATTCCAGGCATCAAACATCGGAAGAGAGTCACGAGGAATAAACTCATCTAATCCATCTTGCAATTGAAAGATTGAGACCCAACTTTCATTATTATCAAATGTGTAATATTCCAATTTATGGATATTCATCTTTGTACCGGTGCCACCAATTCCAAGAGTCAATGCATCAATTTTCCATCTTCTTTGATTTTCAGATATTGATTCATTTATAAATCGTACTCTACGCTGAAACTCAGTTTGAAAATCTTTTTCAAATATAAATGTATCATTTGCTGTTGTATCAATGATCTTAGATATAAAATCTCCAGAGACAGTTCGAATGATTTCCGCAATTGAAATATTTTCCTCATGGGTATAGGTAATTGATTTTTCAACAGAATTTATTCTTCTTCCAAATCTGAACACATACCCACTGTCCGGATGATAAGATTCTAAAATTTTTGTACCAATATTAGTTTCAATGCCCTCTTGATAGTCATCAGTGGCTCCTTCATCATCTAATCCATCCAGACCAAGTGCATCATCTCCTTCCAGTAGGCTATTCAATTGAACTTCTCTGTATGCATATGAGTCCATTTCAGATTCACATGCAGTAAAAATAAATCCTATTAATATCAGAATATATTTTAAGTAAGTCATGCTAACACTCCTTTATAAATTATTTCCAGAATTGTTTATCTTTCTTTTTAAAATGATTACGCTCTTTCTTTCCCCAACCTTTTTTATGATGTCTCAATTCATCTTTTACTTCCTTTCGGAAACGCTGTTCAAATCCAATCAGTTTTGCCCGTTGAACGTTATTCAAACTCCCTTCTAGATCATCAATAAAAGAATTCTGATTTTTTATTTTTTCTATTTTCAAGTCAGACACCTCTTTTAAATACTTATTCAAATCGCTGTTTGAAAGTGCATCTCCCCGTTCGATATTTTCTTTTAATTCCTTATATAGTGCCCGCTCATTTTCTGTCAAATTAGTCATTCTTTCTCGATGCTCTCTAAATCTTGGAAAAAATTTTTCCGACTGTTCGCTTGTTAGCTTGAGATGTTCTGTCAACTTCCATGCGATCATCATATCCATTTTGTCTTTTTTTTCAGGTTGTCCTAAACTAAAAGTGCTGAATATAAAAAATAGAATTACAATTACATTTTTCATGATTATATATCCCTTTCTTGATTTAAAATATTCAAATCCATTTCAAATAAAAATTCAACTGTTTCAAATATATCTCCATCAGAATCAACTAGAAATAGTGCCATATCTTCTAAATAAGCAGATGTGTCTATTTCACTAAAAGCATCTGTGTTTGTCACTATATAGTCAATATTATTGGATGTTTCTTCTAGTGATCCTACAGTGATTAGTCCAAATATGATGATAAATGCTCCAGCAAATATCGTCTGCACTAATTGCTGATTTTTTTTATTATTATTAGATCGTCTTTTGTGTACCTCTGAAATAAATTTATTTTCATTAATTTCATTACAATCGGTGGATAAAATCTCTTTCAGTTGATTTTCAAATTTCATTGTGTTTTATTAAATTTTGTTTTTAATTGATTAATAGCGTGATGATAGTTCACTTTTGCTGAGCCTTCACTAATTCCAAGAATACCAGAAATATCTTTGTAGGGTAAGTCCTGTGCAATTCTCATTATAATTACCATTCTCTGAGTTTTTGGAAGTGATGCAACTTGGTCCCATAACTCTTTCTTCGTCCAATTATTCTCAATTTCTTTATCTCTGCTTGCAGGCTCTTCTGTCTGATCAAGATGTAGGTATTTTTTCCAACGCGCTTTTCGAATAAAAGAATTGGCTGTATTAAGTTGAATCCTATAGAGATAGCTGGTAAACGCAGCCTCAAAACGGAATTGATGTAGTGTTTTATATAGCTTAAGGAATACATCCTGAGCAAGGTCCTCTGCGTCCATTGGATCTTTTGTGAACTTAAGAAAAAATTGATAGCTTGAATGGAGGTGTCTTTTAACAAGTTTATCATAAGATGAATTGTTTCCACTTTGAAATTGTTTAATGAGCTCATGGTCGCTTTGCATCGCATTTGTCCCCTTAGACTGTATATTATCTAAAAGGTTAAATATTTTATTTGATTCTATCTATAAAGAATTTAAAAAATTATATCATTGACACTAAACTATCAATTTACCTGTTTCTTGTTTTCAATTCCTTTAATTTTACCTTATGATATATACACATGGAGATGTATTTAAGGCAACTCAGGATCAATCAGATGCGATATGCCATAAGGCAGCCCCACTGATGATTGTAGCTGGAGCGGGAACTGGTAAAACTACAACTCTTCTATATAGATATATTTATTTAACTAAAAATTTAAAAATTGATCCTGAAAATCTTCTTGTCATCACCTATACAGAAAAAGCAGCCAGTGAATTGACCAATAGATTGGTTAAAAAAATAGGAAAACCAGCTCGCAAATCATATATAAGCACATTTCATTCCTTTTGCTATGTGTTAATTAAGGAGTATGGGAACAACAATAATCATTTGCAATTGATTGAAGAAAGCGAAGCAATATACCATATACTCAGTAGTTTTGATAAATTAAAGCCATTTTATTCGGACGAATTCCCTCTCAATCCACACAGAGCTGCTTCCGCTTCTCTCTCACTAATAAACAGATTTAGAGATGAATTGCTTTTTCCTGATAATTTAAATACTGAGTTATTAAGTGATTCAATACTAACTAAAGAGGAGATCAATCAATTAAAAGACGTTCGTAAAATTTTCAATTTTTATCAAGATGTTAAACTTCAAATGGGATTAGTAGACTATGGAGATATGATTGTTCAGGCGAGAGATATTTTAAAAAACAATCCATCTATTTTGTTAAATATTCAAAACAAATATTGTCATATCATCATTGATGAATTTCAGGATAATAATTATGCTTTGAATGAGGTAATTGGCCTAATTGCAAATAAAAATTGTTCTATTACTGTAGTGGGTGATGACGACCAAACAATTTATAGTTTTAGGGGAGCCAGTAAATATAATCTTAAATTTTTCAGAAAATCATACCAATCACATCCATATTACCAAGAGATCACTTTAAACACATCATTTCGATCTCATCAAAATATCTTAGACACTGCTAATAATTCAATAGGATATAATACTGAAAGAATTTTAAAAACACTAAAAGCTAGTAATAAAAATATGGGACCAAAGCCCAAATTAATATATGCTGATATGAATCAACATAAGGATATTATACTCAAATTAATTAAAAAAAATCTTAAAAAAGGTATACCTCCTGAAGAGATAGCTATTCTATGCAGATCAGTTAAAAAAGCAAAATCAATGTTACAGTTTTTACGTCAGGCAAAGATTCCAATAAATAACAGGTTTGTTAAGTTTTTTGAATTAAAACCAATTAAAACTCTTAACTCTTGGTGTCAGGTTGTTGGAGAAGGAACTTATAGGGAGTCAGCATTTTTCTATCTATTAAAAGAAAAGTTTGGAGTTAATCAGGCTGTGGATATCATACGACCTATAAATCATAAACATAAAAGATTATATTTTGACCAAATACTTAGTCAAAGTATTAACCAACCATCTTACAAAGAATTAAACTCTCTTATCAAACTGATTAAATCATTACAGAAGCAGTCCATTAAAAAATCTTCTGGGGAGATGTTGTGGGATATATGCATTCAGACCGGAATATTGAGACCCCTTACTAATCAATATGATTATTTCAATCAATTGGCACTTATTAATATTGGTCGATTATTTAAAAAAGCACAGCAGTTTTCAAAAAGAGGTTACAAAGATCGTGGTTTAAAGGAGTTTAATCTATATGTAGAGACTCTTATGGAAACCGGAGGGATTTCTGTTCAATATCCAACAGAGAATATCAACCCATGTTGTGTTGTGGTGAGTACAATACATGGTGTAAAAGGCGGAGAATTTAATACAGTAATTATACCCTACAACCGTAGCGGAAGTTTCCCGGTCAACTTCAAAAGAGAATCGATAATAAACAAAATACCAGATGAATGGCTTCCCTACAAATCTCATACAAATTTATCACCAAGAGAATACCATTATGAAGAAGAAAGGCGATTATTTTACGTAGCTCTTACAAGAGCAAAAGAACAGTTGATTCTGTTAGCTCCAACTAAAGCTACATCAAAATATATTAAAGAATTGGATAAATCATTAATTGAAGAGGAATCAATGGAATCAATCAAAAAAGAATTCAATACACAAATATCAAATATTGGATTACGTGATAGCTATGAACAAAAACTTCAGAACGCACTAACAAAAGACAATTTTGATAAAGCAGAAAAAATAATCAACGCTCTGAGAGTTATTAAAGATTTTGAAAATGGAATACCTTTTAAACCAAACAAACAAGAAAAATGGACAAAAGAACTTATCTCTGATATGGACACATATTCTATAATATCAAAAAATGAAGAACTGATTTTGTCTGCAACAGCAATAGAAACTTATCAAAAATGCCCGCTAAAATATCGTTTATCTTTTTTAGATAGAGTTCCAGAATCTGAAAGCAAACCTCAAATGGCCTTTGGCAGTATTATTCATAGAGTACTCCAACGATACCACGAACCTAAAAAAGAGTTGACGGAGGATAGAATTTTAAGACTGTTAGATGAAGAATGGAACCAGGATGAATTTGATTATTCCGCACGAGAAGAGAAATTTAGAGAGCAGGGAGAGTCTATTTTAAAAGAATATGTTAGACGAACAGAACATGATCCGCCAAATGTTTTATTTAGAGAACATTCATTTGAATTTACATTAGCTAAAAACGTTATCATTCGTGGAAAAATTGACCGAATTGATGAAATTGACGGCGGATGTAATGTAATCGATTATAAAACCAGCAAAACAACCTCAAAAGCCGAAAAAAGCATTCAACTTGCTATTTACTGTATATATATTGAACAAACAACGGAAGAAAATATTAAGAAGACTCCTGCATCTTCAAGTCTGTATTTTTTAAGGGAGTTAGAAAATCCTGTATCTACTTACTCATTTAATTCTGATGAATTAAATACTGTTAAAGACCTAATATTAGAAACTTCTGAGAAGATACGTTCAAACGACTTTGAACCAAAAACGGGTTTCCATTGCAACTGGTGCGATTACAAACATTTGCTTTGCCCTGAATGGGAGGCAAAAGAATAATTATTTATTACTGTTTTTAAATTTTGTAATTGTTTTGGAAAGACATACAGAATTTGGAACCATATGTATTTCGCCATCATTTTCGATGGTTGTATAACGTAGGTCAATTTCAGATATCTTTCCCTCACATCCTATGATATTCACATTATCTCCAATATCATATGGTTTATATAATATAACCATAATCCCCGCTAAATAATTGGATAAGGCATCTTTAAAGGCAAATCCGATTGCAAACCCTGTTAATCCAAGACTGGCAACAATTGCAGACACATCAATTCCCAGAGTTCCCAATGCTGTAACAATTCCCATTATTATTAAACCAATATTAGATGTAGACGCAATCAGCTTATAAATTTTGTATGTACTGGGATTGTTGGACTTTCCTATGCGGATAAATATCCACTTTGTTATTTGACCTGCTAATATAAAGAGGGCAAATACTAGTCCTACTGAAATGAGCTGAGTTGAATATTCTTTAAAACTTTCTAAAAGTAATGTCATATCTTTATGAAATATCTATAAATCACTCCGAATCATTAAAAATTCTAATTTCCCGCTAAATTGGTCAAGTTTGACAGAAACCTGTTTGGGAAGATAAAATACAGAATCTACTTCCGTTTCAGTGGGATTTGATGAATAATTAGATGTAATGGAAAAAACATCAACAACTGTTGAATCCTTTTCAACAGTAATAACAGTTGTATCTCTGTTAGAGCCTGCAAAATCTGATACAATTAAACTCGTAATAACTTTATGAATAGAATCGGAAAGAAGCAGTTGCAAATCGAATGTATCTTCAGACGTGTATTTATCACCATAAAGTGAATAGGTAAACACATTATCTGTGTTTATTACTACAGGTAAGTTTTCAACTAATCCGTAATCATGTTCAGGTGGCTCCACACAACTGAAGAATGAAAAAATAAAAATAAGTGTCAAAATAGTATTATTCATTAATTAACTCAAGTTCTTCTTCTAGATTTATTTCAGATTTATCTACCAGCTCCTGAGGCAAAGATTTCGAAGTATTTGCGCCTAACTTCTTAATGGTTTCAATTCGGCTTATGATATTTCCTTTTCCTGTGTACAGTTTTTTCATTGCTGCATCATATTTGCCTTCTGCTTGTCCAATAGATTTTCCAATACCTTCGATATCAGACACAAAATTTTTAAACTTATCATAAAGAGCTCCTGACAAACGGGCAATCTCCATAACATGTTTTTTTTGATTTTCCTGCTGCCACATGTACGATATTGTACTCATTATTGCCATCAGAGTTGAGGTGCTTACTAAGATTATGTTTTTTGAATAGGCAAAATCATAGAGATCTCTATCACCCTGAAATCCAAGAATCATAGCAGGTTCAACTGGAATAAACATAAGAACAAAATTAGGTGTATTTATATCGTATAACTTAGAATATTCTTTCCCTGCCAATTCTTTTATATGAGATTTTAGGCTGTCAATATGTTTTTTTAATAATATATTTTTTTCTTCATCATCTTCAGAATTGACAAATTGTTCATATGCAGTAAGGGAAACCTTTGAATCTATGATGATATTTTTATTTTCCGGTAAATTTATAACACAATCGGGATGTTTACGATTACCTTCTTCATCCTTAAAATGTGCCTGTATTTCAAAATTCAGTCCTTTTTCAAGTCCCGATTTTTCCAGCAGTACTTCCAGTTGAAATTCACCCCAATCACCTTGAGTTTTACTGTCTCCTTTCAATGCCTGCGTTAAATTAACGGCATCCTCGCTGATCTGTTGATTTAATTTTGTAAGATTTTTTATTTGTTCCTCAAGCCCACTTCTACCTTCAATTTCTTTTTCATATTTATCCTGAACCGATTTTTCAAATGCTGTTATTTTTTCACCTAAAGGATTTAATATTTTATCCAGGTTCTCTTTATTCTGTTTCGCAAATTTTTCTGATTTATTTTCCAGAATTTCATTTGCTAGATTTTCGAATTCCGTTTTTAGCTGTTCGTGCTGTTCCTTTAGTCTTTTTCTTTCTTCTATTAGCTTTTCATTTAAATTTGAAATACTCTCATCTTTTTTTGCAATTTCAGAGTTGAGAGTAATTATCAGATCTTCTTTTTTCCTTATATCATTTTCAATAGTATCAAATCTATTTTTTTCTACATCGTAGAGATCTTTTGATACATAATTGTCTGTATCAATAGATGGGGATATATTTCCAGTGCTACGTTTCAACAAAAGAAAAGTAGATAATCCACCAACTATGATAGCAATTATGACATAGACGAACTGGGCACTTTCCATTTACTGCTTATACTTTTAACATATCTAAAACAAGACGAACGATAGCTCCGGTAGCACTGTTTTTTTGGGTATATGGTTTTACATCGCCACCCCAAGCTGTTCCGGCAATATCAAAGTGAACCCATGGAATATCTTTTCCTACAAATGCCTTCAAAAATGCTCCACCGGCAATGGTACCTGCTTGTCTTGCAGCTCCAACATTTTTCACATCAGCTATTTTAGATTTTACTTGTTCACAGTATTCTTTCCATAGTGGAAACTCCCACACTTTTTCACCTGTATTATCTGAGCTATTTTTTACCTTAGAGACGAGTGACTGATCTGTCCCCATAATACCAGTGGCAATATGACCCAGGGCAATAAGAACTGCTCCTGTAAGAGTAGCAAAATCTAAAATGTATTTCGGTTCATAGTGTTTACTAATATAGGATAGAGCATCAGCTAAGATAAGGCGTCCTTCTGCGTCTGTGTTCAAAACTTCAATTGTTTTACCGTTGTAAGCTGTAAGAATATCACCCGGTTTATATGCTTTAGCTCCAGACATATTTTCAGTTGACGGTATTGCAGCAACAACATTTATTTCTGGTTTAAGTTCTGCCAAAGCATTCATAACACCAAGTACTACCGCTGAGCCACACATATCATATTTCATTTCATCCATTTTACCAGCAGGTTTTATTGATATTCCCCCACTATCAAAAGTTAATCCTTTTCCCACTAGGCAAACTGGTTTTTCATTTTTATCAGAACCAAAATATTCCAACAGGATAAACTTAGGAGGTTCATCTGTTCCTCTAGCAACTCCTGCCAAAGCACCCATTCCCATCTCTGTAAATTGTTCTCTATCAAAAATAGTACAGGTCATACCACCTTTTTTAGCAATATTTTGAGCTGTCTCTGCTAAATAGCTCGGGGTCGTCACATTGCCAGGGTGGTTTCCTAAATCTCTTGCCAAACACACGGAAATTCCTGAGGCAAATCCTCTTGATATTTCTGTTTCATCTCCATTAAATATTTCTGCGTGTTCGATAAATATTGGTATATCATTGCTTTTTTCACTATCAGTAAAATAGTCTCGAAATTGATAGCTCCCCATCACAAGTCCCTCTGCTAAAGCGCGAGTAAAATCCTCATTATTATTATTATGCAATATCTCTATCCAAACTGATGTACATTTTTCTTTCAATGCAATTTTTACACATCTACCTCCAGTTTTTCGCGTGGTTTCGGCATCATAATTTTCTTTATCTCCAAGTCCAATGAGAAGAAATCTTTTTGTATCACTAAAAAATAAGTGATTCTCTCCTTCATTGCCTTTTATTCCTCCGCAGTTAATTCCTTTGGTCACTGCTTTATTTAAATGTTCATTTATTTCGTCTCCGACCTTTGTCATACTTAGATCCTGATAAATTCCAAAAATAATTAGTTCACATGAGGTTGAATTCCATGATTTTGTGGATGAAATAACTTTATTAATATTTGCCATTTTAAATTCTCTCTTTCTATAATTGATATAAATAAACCACTAAAAATTACGTTGATTATTGATATTTTCTAACAAATCTTCTTATTAAAACAGTATGACAACCCGTATTTCTTCAAGCTCAAACCAGTCCCAAAAATTTGTACGATCTAATTTGAGCATGCCATCTTTAAAACTGAATCGCACACGTTTGCGATATAGAGATTCGGTAAACCAGTTAGAATTTTCTCTCTTATAATAAATTGCTACAAAAGGAGGACTATTATCTTTTAATTCTGGAATGTTAAAGGTACAAATTTCCTCATTAAATTCGCCCTCTTCAGTAATAAACTCAACTTTTGTAAAATAATATACTCTTTTTGTAAGATTCGTAAAATCTCCGTGTGGCAGAGTATTTTGAGCGTTTATGAGCGTTAAAAATCCAAATAGTATGTAATAATAGTTCAGTGTTTAAAATCCTGAATTAAAATTCATAACTAACATAATTAATTATTATGAATATAATTTTTCTATATAAATCTGAAAAACATTGATTCAGATTTTATTTGACTCTATGATCACTTTAAAAGTGAGATTATTTCATTTATCTCGGGAAAATCACCTGTTTTTTTCTTGGAATAAATTAATGATCCATCTCTTGTAACCTCAAACACACCACCACCAGAAGGTATCATTGAAAGGGAGCTAATATCAGCACCAAATTTGTCCAATAATGCGGTAGCCATACTGGCTGCCCTAGGCAAATAGTTTCAGACGTTGCAATATTCAATAGATAATTTCATTTAATTCTCCAAAAAACATTCGAGTGAAAATTTTAAAATCATAGGTATAAATCTTACATCAAATTTCAAATTGCGTCCTATGGAAGAACTGTTATTTTTTTCCTGATAGAGTATGAATATTTTTAGGAACAGGAATACTCTTATTTTGATTATAATTGAATGTTACAAGTACAAAAACTGCCTGAACAATGATTTTTGATTTACCTTTATTAAAAATTCCTGTTAGTAGATCAAAACTTGTTCTGCCTATTTTTGGGACTGCCAGACCTATATCCAATTCTTCAGGATGATGTATTTGAGAAAAATAATCAACCTTAGCTGATGCTAAAATTACTCCTAGCTCTGAATTCCATCTTTCATTTCCAAACCCAAGTTGTTCGAGCCACTCCATTCGAGCTGTTTCCATATATGAAAGATATGCCGCATGATTAATATGTCGTAATCCATCCATATCTCCCCATCGGGTCTTTGCTTTTGTCCAAAATATGAAGTCTTCAGGTTTGGCTTTGATAATCATAATTTTATTCTAATTTGTAGCAAAAATTAACTAAGGTTTTTCAACTATTTGATAACATTTTGACATGATAAGTAAAGTATTTGTAGCCATATTCGGAAGTATATTTATTATTTTAGGTCTCATTTTGCTGGTTACCCCAGGGCCGGGTTTAGTTTTTCTTGCATTTAGTCTTGGAATTTGGAGTACCAAATTTCCTTTTATTAAGAGATATCTAAAAATGATAAAGGAAAAAATAAAGGAATGATCTGGTAATCAAACATTTATTGTATGATTGGTTTATAAATTTCACCGAGTTTGAATTTAATAATGTTTACAATTTTATGATTAAATAAAAATGACAAAGCCCCGAGTTCTATTCGGGGCTTTGATTTTGTAAAGCTGACCTCACACAGAAATTATCTCATTAGTGTGTTAATGAGTATACCCTGCGGAGGTCAGCGTTCTAATTGATTTAGACAACTGATCACCTCCTTTGAAGTTAATTAACGAAATACACACAGCTTTAAAAATTTAGGCAACCTCATCCACACCCTAATAATATTCATCATCTTCACTAAAGTCCTTCACTTCAGATACTGTCCCATCTTCACGATGATAAAACCATTCACCAGTTTGATTGTGTTTCTCATCGTAAGATCCCTTACTCCTTATCTCTCCATTTGCCCAATAGCTTATCCATTCACCGGTCTTTCTATTGTCCACATAAGTACCCTCTTCTGATATATCACCGCTATCATAATACTTTCTCCAAAATCCCTGTTTAATATCTCCATCCAAACATCCTTTCTCTTCCATATTTCCGTTTAGGTAATAAAATTCCCACTCTCCTTTAATATTACCGTTTTCCATCATTCCTTCTTTAAATATATTTCCGTTTTCATAGTAAATAGTCTGCTTTCCGTTCTGAAGTCCGTTTTTGTAATAACCCTCCTCATGTATTGAGCCGTTTTCATAGTAAAACTGATATTTACCATTTAGTTCATTAGCGGCATAAGTTTTCATTTCTAATTTTTGCCCCAATCGTCCGTATCGTATCCACTCTCCATGTTTTTTTTTATTGAAATAAGTCCCTTTTTCAATAATCTGACCGAATCTATTCTTTCTTATATAAAGGTCTTCTGGCATTTTATTTATTTCTCATATATAATTTCAGTCTTCGATAATCTACCCATAAATTAAGTTTTTCAAAACTTTTTGTAAAACAAAATATTTTGAATAATTAAATCGTGTAAAAAAATAGCCCCTTGAAAATCAAGGGGCTATAATTAGTAAAAGATGAGTACAAAATAAACATCTTTTAATAGGCTTGAAACAGTCTATTGTGGTACCACATTTTTTGCACAGGGTCCCTTTTCTGTTGTACCTTCAACATAGTCAACGGCCTGTCCATCACGGAGGGTCTTGTAACCTTCCATTTCAATATCACTCATATGAACAAATAAATCATTTCCACCCTCAGATGGTGTTATAAATCCATATCCTTTTGAATTATTGAACCACTTAACTGTTCCTTGCTTTGTATCACTCATTTCAATTTTCCTTAACTTAATTAATTGTTTTCTCTCTAAAGGTAGATACTTTATTCTCCCCCTTCTTTATTAAAGAGAGAATTAAATATACAATCTTTTCTGATTTCATTACTATTATATTATTTCGGACTTAAAATACAAAAATATTGGGTGATTTATGATAAAAGATAGGATATGATTTTGGCCAGCTTCTACAGCTTCTTAATAAATTACTTTAGATAAGATATTGCTTAGTTTATTTAGCTTAGTCTTTTACGCAGCGAATAGAGAGACCATCATTTTTGTAGTAAAAGTAGCCCCTATAGATAGACGACATATCATAGTCTAGTCTTCTGCTCCATGCGTTGCTATTATTAAAATCTGTTGAGGACCAAAAGTATCCGTATTTATTTATATTGCTGTAGGTGCCATCATATTTAATACGGTATCCACCGGGGAGCCCTGTAAAGCCACTCTCATCTGTAGCGTATGAGTTAGGTGCTATCCATATCCCGTCACCGCTATCAATTGTTCCGGTAGATTTCATTTTGCCTCCAGCCACATTTATGCCACCTAAGTAGTCGGTCAATACTGACCAGTTGTTATCTGTGGGTACGTGCCAACCCTCGGGACAAATATTTCGATCATCGTCTACCGTGTACCAGTTATATAAATATCCATAGGTGAAAGTGTTGGTCTCACTATCGCCGTAAACTGAGAATGCACCTGTGGAGAGGTTTCTCCAGTCATCATTGCTGTGATCTGTTGATATCTCATCACCGTTACGGTAGCGGGTGACCTTTAGATTCTCTGCCATCCAGGTTTGACCTCCGATTTTAACTGTGTTATAGCAGTTTCCATCAATATCCCTCATTGATGTTTCAGCGCACTCAAATTGTAGTGCCATACCTCTCTCATCATCACAAGAAAAGACAACAAAAAGAAGTAAAAGCATGGGTAATAGATATTTCATTGGCTTTAATTTACACAAATTAGGATTGCCTATGATAAATATGAACGCTTAAGGTAAGATCACTGAGATAGGGAGCTACTGATTATCAAATCCCGCATCAAGTGTTATATTAACCTCAACTCCCGATAAGGCATCTATGTTATTTTTGGTAAAAACTTTACCGAGTTCACTCTCAATATCTTCAATAGTGACGGAGCCCTTACCTATTGCGTCTACCTCTATCACATCTAGGCCATTATTATCAATTCTCTTTTCAATGGTAATATTTATATCCTTGTTGTCTGCATCTAGGTCATCTCCAAACTTAAATTCAGTGTGAATATCAATATCTCCAATAGCTATTATTACGAGTACCGTGCTAAATACTCCAATTATAAACCCAATTAAGATATTTTTTATGTCAAATTTCATTATTAGTTCCTCTTTATTATTATTGGTACTAGCGCTGGACTGCTCAACTGATAAATAGTAAAAATAAGCTGGTCATCTTTTTCATTTTATTCTTCGTTTGGTTAATTGAGTCTAGAATTATTTCCAAATTTAAGTATCAGATAAGTTTTTACCGCGCTTATCTCGTTTCTTAGTTGCTGCTATTTCAACAGCACCATCTTCTTGGTCTGTACAAACTC
>CEUS01284143.1_pt1 | contig 15251 bp, 14 predicted proteins | sample 427031 | NCBI WGS metagenome assembly CEUS01 (sample SAMEA2622837, study PRJEB7988) | marine metagenome | biome: marine biome (ENVO:00000447); feature: marine epipelagic mixed layer (ENVO:xxxxxxxxx); material: "saline water (ENVO:00002010), including plankton (ENVO:xxxxxxxx)" | depth 140 m | reverse complement strand
GTGGAAGAAAAGTAGTTTTTGATGAAAATCATCATTGCTCCGCAAGAATTTAAAGGGACTATGTCTTCGATGTCCGTTGCTCAAGCGATTCATGAAGGAGTGATAGCGACATTACCTGAGGCGGAAACCGTATCGATGCCGATCGCTGATGGAGGGACTGGTACCGTTGAAGCTTTGGTTTCAGCAACAAAGGGCCATTATGTTGATACCCCGACAGTCGATCCTCTTGGCCGACCAATCATCGCAAGATGGGGAGTTCTGGGCGATAAAAAAACAGCTGTAATTGAAACAGCCTCAGCATCTGGCTTGGCGCTTCTCAGGGATCATGAAAGATTACCGTTAGTTACATCCACTGAAGGAACGGGCCGGTTGCTTCGTACCGCCTTGGACGAGGGGTATCGACGGATACTTGTCGGACTAGGTGATAGCGCTACAAATGATGGTGGGATGGGATTTGCAAGAGGTATCGGGATTCGTGCATTAAATATCTTGGGCGAGGACCTTCCTGCAGGGGGGGGCGCATTGGATCAACTCGCTAAGTTAGACCTGACTGGTGCGCATAAGCATCTTTTTGAATCACAAATAATAGCTCTTTGTGATGTGACAAATGTGCTTTGTGGAAATGAGGGTGCTTCAGTCGTATTTGGACCGCAAAAAGGGGCTGATATTGCGGCAATCGAAACATTGGATAGGGGTTTGTCTCGGTTCGTGGATGTGGTGCAAAAGCAATTTAATCTGGATATGGGCACGCTTGTGGGGGGCGGCGCGGCCGGTGGGTTAGGAGCAGGTCTTGTCGCATTATGTGGAGGGGAACTACGATCGGGATTTGATGTGATTAGTGAGTACCTAAAAATCGAAGATCTAATTGCAACGGCGGATATTTTGATCACCGGTGAAGGGCGGCTTGATTTTCAGACACGGGATGGTAAAGGAGTCGGTAGAGTTGCAGCTATCGCAAAACAGAATAGGGTTCAAATTGTGATAGCAATTGTCGGTCAAAATAGGTTGACTATCGATCAGGTACGCTCCATCGGAATTGATTACATTGTCTCTTTAGATACGAATGGCGAATCGCGTGATGATGTAAGCAATTTGGCATCGGACTCGGCAGACGAGATACGATTAGCAGTCGAAGGTTTGATGAGGCAAATAGATTACACAGAAATAAAGAGTAAGTATTAAATGGCAAAACTTCCCCGTGTATTTGTTACCAGAAGATTACCGAAAGAAATCCTGTCTCAGCTCGATGATCATGCACATGTTGATCTTTGGGATAGTGATCTTCCTCCAGATCCGGATAATCTCCTAGATCATGTTCGAGAGGCAGAAGGATTGTTATGTTTGCTGACTGATCGTGTTGATAAAGCACTGATACAACAGGCGAAATCACTTCGCGTTATTAGTAACATGGCGGTTGGTACGGACAACATTGACCTCTCTTTTGCAACCGCACAGGGTATTCCAGTGGGAAATACCCCTGGAGTACTGACAGAGACGACCGCTGATTTTGCATTCGCATTATTGATGGCGGCGGCGCGACGAGTGGTAGATGGAGATAAATATGTTCGCGATGGAAATTGGAAAACGTGGGGTCCAAGCGTCCTTCTTGGTCAGGATGTTTTTGGGAAAACACTTGGAATCATCGGCTACGGCGCAATAGGTCGGGCGGTTGCACGTCGCGCACAAGGATTCTCAATGAAGGTCATGTATAATAGTCGATCCCAAAAAGACATGGATGAGAAAATAGGTGCAACCTATGCAGAATTGGAAGATCTATTGGAGCAATCGGACTTTGTGTCGCTCCACGTACCGTTGACGGATGAAACACGGCATATCATCAGCACCAAAGAATTAGAGTTGATGAAAGAGTCAGCCATTTTAATCAATACCGCGCGCGGACCTGTTGTGGATCAAGGCGCGTTGGTTAAGGCCCTTGGGAACAAAAACATTGCGATGGCTGCAGTTGATGTAACGACCGTCGAACCGATCGATGCAGGCAACCCCTTACTTTCGTTACCAAACGTCATCGTAACCCCTCATATTGCGAGTGCAAGTACTAGAACTCGGCGTCAGATGACTCAAATGGCTGTGGATAATTTGCTGGCGGGATTACATGGCGACGTACTGCCCCATTTCGCGAATCCTGAAGTTTCCACATAGAGATATAAATTCGAATCCTGTTCGTAAAAAAAGAAGGGGCACAATTAGTGCCCCTTCTTGCAGTGCGTTGTTGTTTCGTTTATGAGCCAGCTAATGCTGCGTCGATCTTTGTTGCAGCATCGGCTTCGACCCAGCCTCTCCATGCAGCATCGTTGTTGGTTAGGAAGTGAATGGCTGCCTGTTCGAGAGTACCTGCGGTTTCATTGTGATGTACCACCGTTGCCATCAACGCTTCTTGGCCCATCGTCATTTTGAAGAAAAGCGGGGGCATTTTTGCTCGTGTACCGTAAACTCCTCGATATAGCGCTGTAATGACATCTTCTTTTTGATATTCACAGTGCTCGTCGATAGAATCACGTTTTCCATCGATAAAGTTATTGACTCGTGCCCAGCATAATTGGTTCGCTGGTGGTTCTTCTATTCGAGTCCAGTCCTGACTTTGCAGCAGATAAGATGGTTCTCGGAAGTATCCGATAATCGCTTCCCCAGCTGCACCGGCGTCTGTCAACGTTTGTTCCAGTGCTTCGTAACTTTCTGGATTCACTGTCGTGAACGCGCCAGATAGACCATAAGTATCAAGTTTGATCTGATTATGATTTGCGCATGGCCATGCGGTTGGGCAGCTAATGAATTGACCACCTAATACGTCAGCAAAATCAGCGAGGTTTTCAACTTTTTCGATGCCTGGATTCGCCTCGACAATGGCCGTTGGTATGAACCATCCAGCGTGCCCATCTTCATACACGGCACCCCGATCTCCGATAAACTCACGTTGTTCTGTGATGTTATACCACTTTTGGTATTCCCTGCCCCAGGCTTCCATAATGACATCTGCTCGTCCGTCGGTGATCATTTCTTGGAATTCTTCCTGGTTAGCAGGAGTTACAAACTCCGTCTCAGTGTCATAGCCTTTTTCAACGATGTACATCATGATGGCTGATGCGACCTTATTTGTTTCCCAGCCGTTATCAACAAATTTCAAAGGTCCAGACCCGGGAAGAGGTGTCGCTTCAGTGCTAGTTTCACCGCCGCCGCCGCATGCACTACTAATGATTGCTGCGATCGTAACAATACCGACTGCCCACATCCATGAGCGACGGATACTCGTTAATGTCATATTCCTGCCTCCCCTGTGCTTGGTTTACGTTCTTCAATTTGCGAATTCTCTACTTCTTTGGCTGAACGTTAATGTCACCAAAGACTTGACGGATAGTAGCAGCTTCTATATTAGAAGGCAATCTTATTGATGTCCTTTTAAGGTACTTTCGTAATTGCTGCGGAACATTAAATTAAGGGGGATTTTTAGAATGGTAATTCTACTCCACGTCCTTCCTTACGCGCGTTCTCATATATGACTTGGCCGATCGCGATGTCTTCGAGCCCAATCCCATGCGATTTAAACAAGGTGATGTGGCTTTCTTCTAGTCGTCCGGGAATTTGCCCGGAAGCGATTCGGCTTAAGTCGATTAACTTACTTCGGTTGATCAGTCCGCGGGTGAGAGCACCGATTAAGTCTCCCCCCTCGAGATCAATTTGGGTCGTGTCATCGACTGCAATTATATTCGCACGTTCTGCTACAGCATCATCAATCTCTTTCCGGAGTAAGGAATTTGATCCGACGGCATTGACGTGGGTCCCTTCACCAAGCCATGCACCGTTCAATACTGGATCGGATGAATTTGTAGCGGTGCAAACGATATCCGCGCCATCTGTGGCTTGTTGCGCAGTATCGACTGGTGTTGCTTCTATGTTTGTTAATTTGGCAATTCGCTCTGCAAATTGTTTTCGACGATCAGGTGTACGGCTGTAGATTCGGATATGTTTAATATCTCGGACAGCGCAAACTGCTTCAATTTGTGTTTCGGCCTGAAAACCAGCTCCAATGACCCCTAAACTGACCGATGATTTACGCGCCATATATTTTGTTGCGACTCCACTTGCAGCACCTGTACGTAATTGGCCGAGACGAGATACTTGTATCAGGGCTAGCACATTCGCAGATGCGATATCAAAAATCAGGCATAAACCACCGCCGCGTCCGAAATATGTTTTGTGACCTCCGATACCTGTTGCGGTATCCATAGCCGGCATAATCTGCATACCTCCAGACGGCGTCGCTAATCGCCTACGTGGGTGGTTCACAGCAGTTCCATCTCCAAAATGTTGAAACGCTTCATCAACAGCTTGTAATGCTTCCGGCATGGTTACAAGTTCTTGAACTTCCTCGTTTGAAATAAAAAGAGCCATTCTGCTCTACCTCCGCGTTTATGTTTGTAACAATGGTAGCAAAGCAGAAATGAATTTCATATGTGATTCTTTGAACATAATTTTGTTATAGTTGTGAGTAGGATTTGTAACGTGTATTCGCTTTGTTTGGAACTAGATTTGAAATTGCAATTTTGACGGCTCGAACGCGAGCACGAAGAGTATTTCATCGAATGGTTTTCTAACAGTTCCGAGTATGCTTAGGATCCGATAAAAATAGTGGAAATAACGTGAGGGTAATGATGGCAAAACAAAAAACCATAGGGGCACTAAAAAAAAGTGGTTACAAGAGCCTGCCAATAAAAGAGGAAATACGCAACAATTTGATTCGTAAGATGCGTAACGGGGAAAAATTATTTCCCGGTATTCTTGGGTTCGAAAAAACTGTGATTCCACAAATCGAAAACGCAATTCTTGCCGGCCAAGACATTATATTCCTTGGAGAACGTGGTCAAGCGAAGAGCAGGATGATACGAGGCCTTGTGAGCCTTCTTGACGAAGAAATCCCTGTGGTTGCGAATTGCGAGATTAATGATGATCCATTTGCCCCTATTTGTTCGAGTTGCAAGGAAGCGATTGAGAAAGAAGGAGATAAGGTTGCAATTGAATGGATGGCAAGGGATCTTCGTTACGGAGAGAAACTAGCTACCCCTGACATAACGATTGCCGATCTTATCGGCGAGGTTGACCCTATCAAAGTTGCTGAAGGGCGCTATCTATCGGACGAATTCACGATTCATTATGGGCTTGTCCCACGCTCACATCGAGGAGTGTTTTGTATTAACGAACTTCCAGACCTTTCTGAGCGCATTCAAGTTGGGCTTTTGAATATCATGGAAGAGCGAGACGTACAAATTAAGGGGTACAAGGTTCGACTTCCACTTGATGTATATCTTGTTGCAAGCGCAAATCCAGAAGACTATACAAATCGGGGCCGGATCATTACACCACTGAAGGATCGATATGGATCACAGATTCGAACACATTATCCACAAGAGATTGAAGAAGAGATTAAAATTATGGATCAAGAGCGGTTGGTGTTCGGTGAAGTGGAAGATTTGAGCGTAGAAGTCCCCGATTTCATGAAAGAAATAGTTGCCGAATTTTCCAATCTCGCGAGACATAGTCCCGACGTAAATCAGCGTTCAGGAGTAAGCGTGCGGGTGTCGATTGATAATTTTGAGACGCTGATCTCGAACGCTGAAAGAAGAGCGATTCGTATAAATGAATCAACTGCTGCACCGCGGGTCAGTGATTTGGCATATTTAACGACATCAACGATGGGAAAAATCGAACTCGAGAGTTTGGAAGATGGACGGGAAAACCATCTTATCGAAGATTTGACCAAGAAGTCAGTTTTGAACGTTTTCAACCGTCGCTTTAACATCCAAGAATTTGATGATTTCCTTATTAAATTCGATGAAGGATTAGCTGTTGATGTCTCGGATATGATGGCGAGCACTGATTACGCGGGAGAGAATGCAGCATTACAAGGATTAGATCAAGCCGTTGAGAGGTTGGGTTCCAAAACATCACCAGCTACAATTGCATCGGCGATTGAATTCATATTAGAGGGCCTCCACTTAAATCGGAAGCTGAATAAAGATAAGCATGATACGGGGATGCGCTACAAAAGTTAAGCTAATTCGATGACGGCATCGCTTGAGCTACGGGAGCATCAGTTAGATATCCATAACGATTTTCAATGAATCGTTTGTTTGATTAGCATACATGCTATAAGCCTCATCGACTTCAGATACATTTCGTTGATGGGTGATCATCCATGATAGATCAATCCAGCCCTGCTCGATTAACGTTACGATCTCCTTTATTGATTGGGTGGGGTCTGTTGACGCTGCGCTTCTTGAGGGGATTATTTTTATTTCGCGTCTTGTGAAAGACGAATAATTGATTGGAATAACCTGTTCGTCCGTAATTCCAAATGCCAGCAGATTGCCGCCAAATTTCACCAATTCGAGTGCTAGATTAATCCCTTCGGGAGTCCCCGAGGCTTCGATCACGAGGTCGGCTAATTCACCACTGGTCATTGATCTTAGTTCTTTGACGGGATCCTCATCAGGATGCAATACAGCCTTCGCACCCTGCCTTAACGCCCATTGGCGCCGAAAATCGATACTCTCGACCCCTATAATTGATGTTGCACCTAACTTAGATGCTGCTTGAGTAAATGAAAGTCCAATTGGGCCCTGTCCGACAATGGCTACTGTTTGCCCGATAACTGGTGGGATGAGTTTGAACGCGTGCATCACTGTTCCGAATGGTTGTGCCATGAGTTGAACTGATGGGTCGCCACTATTGCTAACAGGAATAATCCTGTTAGCAGGGATGTGAGCGAATTCAACACCACCGCCATAATTACCTGGGGGCGATAGAACGATTGCTCGGTCACCTGTTTTAATCCCTTCCACTCGGCTTTCTTGAATGATCCCGATCGTTTCATGACAAGGAGCGCCAGCTTTAAACGGATATTCCTCTTCAGGAGCAACTTCTCGATAGCGCACCATATCTGATCCACAAATCGAGATCCTTTCGGTTTTGAGAATTACGTGATCATCATCAATCGTTGGTGTCGGGCTATTTACTAGATCCATTTTCTGTGGACCAATCAATTGAATTGCTTTCATGTAATAACCTCACAGCCTCAAAGGGTCTTCTAGAAGAAACTAGTGCTCGATGTAAATATCGACGGTATTTTGCGGTTAGTTATCCGCTCGGTTTAATGCGAAATTGGTTAACGTTCGTACAGCAACGCCGGTTGCACCTTTTACTCGGATTCCTTTATCTTGGCTACTCATGGATGTGGCGGCAATATCGAGATGTGCCCAGGGCGTTTTCTCAGCAAATTCTTCTAAGAATTTGCCCGCGGTTATCGCTCCTGCTGGTGCTCCTCCTGTGTTTTTTATATCGGCTGTTTGGCTCTTTATCTGTTCTTTATAGTCCTCAAATAGTGGTAATTGCCAATAAATCTCCCCTACCCTATCCCCTGCAGAGATAACTTCGTCAATTAAGGATTGATCGTTGCCCATAATCGCGCTGCATACGGTTCCTAATGCGACTCGTGCTGCACCCGTTAGGGTCGCAACATCGATTAATGGGGAATAGTTTTTTGTTTGTGCATAACTTAACGCATCTGCTAAAACAAGACGTCCTTCAGCATCCGTATTTTCTACTTCGATGGTCTTGCCATTCATAGCCGTTAATACGTCTCCGGGCTTGGTCGCATTACCGCCAGGCATGTTTTCTGTCGCTGCGACAATTCCTGTAACATTGATCTTCGGTTCCAATTTCCCTATCGCTGTAAGTGCACCGATTACCGCTGCGCCTCCCCCCATGTCGCCTTTCATGGCTCCCATGTTCGCGGCTGGTTTTAAGGAGATCCCTCCAGTATCAAAAGTTATCCCTTTCCCCAAAAAGCAGATTGTTTGATCGCTATCCGGATCACCTTTGTATGTCAAGATAATGAATTTAGGTGGTTGATGGCTTCCTCTCGCGACACCGAGAAGTGCTCCCATCCCGAGTGACTCCATCTCTGGTTGTTCCAATACATTGCATTTTAAGGCACTGTTATCTGCTGATGTCTGTGCCGCTGCCGCCATATCGGTTGGCGTTAAATGATTACCGGGTTCATTGATTAAATCACGTGCGAGCATAGTGGATTCGGCAATTATTGTTCCCTTAGTGATGCCTTTCTGCGCCTCGATCCGGGTTTCTCCTTCTTTGTCAGTCCAATCGTGAACAAGGGTTAGTGTGTTAAAGTCATCGTCTTCGTCCTCGGATGAATCATTGTCACGATTCCCTTTACGTTTCAAGAATTTATAGAGTCCTAGAAGCGTACCTTCAGTTATTGCTTCAATAGCATCGGCATGGGAGAACCCGACATCTTGATTCGAGTACGGAGTGGAAGTAACATGCTTCACTTTTTTTCTTCGAAGAAACCGTGCGACTTCGGCACAATTCGCACGGAAAATATCCAGAGTTAAGTCAGCAGTGTGTCCATGCCCAACTAAAACAATGCGTTCAGTTGGAATACGACCCATCGCATGCAATAAATTGATCTCTCCGCTTTTGCCAGTGATCTCTCCATCGTCAATTAGCTCCGATAAATATCCATCAAGCGCTTTGTCTATCTCAATGCCATGTTCATCGAAGTGTGCTTCATCCTGAAAAACATGTAGTAGAATCGCGTCAGCCTTGATCTTCGAAAGCTTCCCCTCGTCCAGTTGAATGTTCATTGAATGACCTCTCTTATTCTTTCACGAATGTTTAGTCGGGAATCCCCCCCTATTATATTCTTGCAAGGTGTTGTTTCGCCAGATAAACGGAGACATTCACGGGATTGGACGGTCAAAAAGGAGCCGGCTTATCAATATCGATAACAGATTTCTCTCTTTAGATTGCCTATCGGTTTGCAAACTTGCTGTTAAACGACGGATGATGATTAAGCATGTGATAGCTGTGATGCCGAATACCAATTCTTGTGGATAGTTAGTAAACCACGTAGCAATGGGAAAGATGACGATACCCATTAACACTCCTAATGGAGCAATTTTTGATTGAGGACCTTGCAAGAATTCTCCTTGCGTGCCTTGCTGTTTTGCATGGGCTTTTTGTGTCGATTCTTTCCAAAGAAAACCAATTAACGGTGGAATAAAACTTATAAGCAAAGCCCAAGGCACGATGGTCAGAGTTGCACCAACTGTTGTCACGTTGCCTCGGCCCCCTTTGATGAGCAATAATGCTGGCCACATTTGACCCGATACTGCTAAAACAGAGGCCAGTGAGATAATCCACAAATCAAATCCGAGCCATGTGGTCAATACAACAGGTAGCGTTCCTTTTAGTAGGTCGGCTAGGACACCAATAATACCCGTCACGAATCCTGCTTGCTGGATGAGGTTACTTGATCCTGGATTGTTCGTCCCAGATTTATATATATTTATCCCTTTGGATGCCCCCAATAGATAGATAAACGGGATCGACGCAAATAAATATGTTGTGATCAAAGCAATAATGTTTAAAACCATAAGTGTTATACCTGAATCCGCTTAACGTTTGAAACGCGAAGACGTTGAAAAGACATGGAATGAATCGTTGTTGGCATTATTACTTGTGGAGTCCCTAATTCCAAAGGGGTATTTACTACGCTGATAATGCTGTTGTTACCCAGCCTCCAATAAATTGCAAAGCCAATATTGCCACGATTGGTGAGAAATCCATCATTCCGACTTGCGGAAGAATGCGGCGGATCGGCGCCAGAATTGGTTCGGTAATTTGATCTAGGAGCGAAACAACCGTTTGATTCGGAGGGCGGCCCATCACGATTCCTACCCAAGACAGTATCGCACGCAAGATAATTGCGTATGTTATGACGTCTATGAATATTCGTACAAAGTTAATTAGCACGTGCACTTAGCCTAACGAAAGAGACTTTTCGAATGCTCTTTGAACTGCAATTGTTAACGACGCCCTCATGCCACCTTCTTCTAGCGCTTGTAGAGCATCAGCGGTCGTACCACCCGGTGAGGTAACCATGTTTCTTAGGTTGGCCGGATGCTCGTTCGATTGAGCAAGGAGTTCTGTTGTTCCAGATAAAGTTTGGAGAACCATTTTGTGCGCTTGTTCCCGTGGCAAGCCAACATTGACTGCCGCGTCAATAAAACTCTCGATGAATAGCAAAACATATGCAGGCCCACTTCCGGATACCGCTGTTGCCATATCAATAAAACGTTCAGTGTCGACATACATTTCTTTTCCGAGCGCAGCCAAGATAGTCTGTGCTTGATGTTTTTGGCCTTCAGTCGTATCTGTTGCTGCAGTCCAAACACTCATGCCCATTCCTATTTGTGCGGGTGTATTTGGCATGACCCTAATCACTTGGTCATGTTTTAATATGTTTCGCACTCTTTCAATACGGATACCGGCAGCTATGGATACGACAACTTTTTTAGCATTTAGATGTCCAGAAAGAGGCTTCAACGCTTCGTCTAATGTTTGTGGTTTGACAGCAATAATGATTGTGTCAGCATTTTTTACCACCTCATCATTCGCACTAGTGGCGGCAACGGAATACATGTCTCTCAGGGTTTTCCGGCGTTGGTCAACTGGATCAGACACGGTTATATTTTCAGGTTTTGTGACGGAACTAGCCAGTACTCCGCGAATAATCGCTTCTGACATTGCGCCGCCGCCAATTAAACCTATTTTCATGTCGCCCTCTTGAGACCAATTTAGATATTTGACAGCAGCTACAGTACCATAAATCTACATGTGTTAGTGAAGGTGCGATCGTACTACTACGAGCACAATAATTTTGGCGGTTAGTGGATTGCGCGTCGCTTGGATATTGAATTCACCTTTTGCAGTTTATCTGAGCAGTGTTGATTAACATTTACTGTACCCACATGAATAGCATTTCAAGCAGCCCTCTTCAAATGTAACAGTTCCATAACATTCAGGGCATTGGTTCGCACGTAAGCCTCCCATTCGACCTGTGGTCGGCTCTGAATCAACAGGATCAGACGCTACGAGAGGAACAACATTTGTTTCTTGAGACCCAAAGAGGCTGTTTTGCTGCGCTTCTGGCGCGATCGCAATTTCTCCGTCATTGGCATGCGCTAGTTGATGGCGCATTAGAGCAAGTGCAACGGCATCTGGTGATGAGCTCACCATAACACCCTGATCCCATGTCGGGCAGCAGGTTATACCCCTTAATTGGTCGATAACCTCTGATTCGTTGACACCAGACCTTAGCGATAGTGACGCTAGTCTTGAGATTGCTTCAAGATATGCTGAATCACATCCACCGGCTTTTCCAAGAGCCGAGAATATCTCGAACGGACTCCCCGCTTGGTCAAAGTTGATTGTGATGTACATACTTCCATGCCCGGTCCGGATCTTCTCAGTCACGCCGTTGATAACGGAGGGTCGCTCACGCGGAATCGGGCTGACGAGATCAGCCTGCGCACTATCCTCTTCGACAGAAGATGCTCCAGTCTCCAGAACTTGCATATTTTTCGAGCCGTCGCGGTATACGGTTATTGCTTTACAGTCTGTTTCCCAAGCCAATAAGAAAGATTTTTCGATATCTGCAACAGAAGCATCATTGGGTAAGTTAATGGTTTTCGATACTGAATTAGTGACATTATCTTGCCACGCGGCTTGCATACGCACATGCCATTCTGGCTCTATCACCATGGATGTCCGCACGCCGTGTGTATCTAAAACTGTACGTATATTGTCATCAATACTGCCTGGGTCTTCAGCTAATTGTTCAAGAATCGCTTCTGCTTTCTCCTCCCCCATTTCAGTAATCAATGCCTTACGTACAGGAATTGGTGCATCCAAGAATCGGGCACTTGTCCCTTCGTGATCTTCCCAAAGGATATTGGACCACCACGCAAGTGCAAAGTGGGGTTCGATCCCTGAAGAGCAATCAGCAATTCGAGATATGGATCCTGTAGGCGCGATTGTGACGACACTGGAATGTCGAACTGGTGGTAGGCCTCTTTCTTTCAAGCCAGATCGCTCGTATTCTGGAAATGTTCCACGTATATCAGCTAGTTTGGCTGATTCGGACCACGCGGTATCTTTGATAAATTTCCCGACTCGGCTGGCGAGGGCGATCGCCTCTTCTGAATCATATGGGATGCCTAAGCTGACAAGAGCATCAGCCCAACCCATCACGCCAAGACCTATCCGTCGCGTTGCTAGATTAACTTCCCGTAATTTCTCAATCGGAAACGTATTAACTTCAATAACGTCATCCAAAAAACGGACTCCTAGTCGGACGGTATCCTCTAAAGCATTCCAATCAAAATCTGGAGCGAATCCATTGTCCGTGTCAGAAAATAGCAAATGTTTACCAAGGTCAATTGAACCCAAGCAGCAGTTGCCGTAGTCTTCAAGAAATTCTTCACCACAGGGATTGCTCGTTTGAATCAGCCCCATTTGTGGGTTTGGCGCCGTCTCCCAGACGCGGTCCATGAAGACTATTCCAGGGTCACCGGTTTTCCACGCCGATTCACATATCTCTTGCCATAACTCTCTTGCTTTGACCGTTTCAATCACTTCACCAGTACGGGGGGTGATCAAATCCCAGTCTTTGTCATCGCGTACAGCGATCATGAATTCATCCGTCACTTGTACTGAAATATTGAAATTTTGTACAGTTGCGTCATCATCCTTGGCATGAATAAATTCCCGAATGTCTGGATGGCTAATATTTAGCTGGCCCATGTGAGCACCTAAACGGAACGCTCCTTGTGTTAGGGTCGCACCAACAGCGGAGTAAAGTTTCATTACGGCGACCGGTCCACATGCCATACCGTGTGTTGTCGCTATCGGGTCACCCTTTGGGCGGAGGTTGGAGAAACCAAATCCGATACCTCCTCCCCATTTTTCTATCATAGCGGCATCGTAAGCTACCTGCATGATTGAATCCATGGAGTCCTCGGGGGACGTTACAAAGCATGCGCTAAGTGAGCCCTTGCCGTCTTTCCCGGCGTTCACCATGGTGGGCGAATTCGGCAAGAATTTTAATGATGACATTAGATTATAGAATTTATGCGTCCAATTCAGCACCTCGGAATTTTTCGCTTTGAAATGCTTTTCGCCCTGTGCGACTGCACTGGCAACGCGGAGGAAAAGATCCTTTGGGGTTTCAATCACTGTGCCACTCTCGTCGCGTGATAAGTAGCGATTTCTAAGCACAGAATCTGCATTTGGTGCTAGGTTGTCCATCTCTGGCTCATCAGCAGGATTCCATTGCGGTTCGCCCCGCTTTTTTTGTCCTCTGCTGGCCTTGGTATCCGCTTGTATTGCAGCTTTTTCAGTCTGATCAGGGTTCACTGTACGGTCGAGAACAATCTCTTCATCAATTATTTCGGAAACCGTTTCATTTGGTGATACTGCTCCACCAGGAGAATCTGAACTGATCGGCTCTAAACCGGGCAGGAGTACATTGGTATCAGTCAGCCTATCGATGACACGATTCGTAATGTCATCAATGCTGCTCGCGGGCACGTCACCGCGTTTCTCTAAATTTGCACTAGTCATTTCACGGATGCTGTTCCAATTCGAAGCGGTTAGGTCCAGCGGGGCCGGTTCGTTATTATCACCAATCGCCATGATGGGGGTCTCCAATCACTGGGTTATTCTCAATGAACGAGTTTTTTTCTATCTCACCAATTATGCTGATCAACAGGTAAAATTTAGCTGAGGATTAGTTCATAATCAACCAATTCGTTGAATTATGAGCAAAAACACAGCCAGAGGGCTTATCTCGATTTTCTGGTCGAGATAAACCGCTCTGTTATCTGCCAGTCGTGGAACTTTTACACGCGAGATGTGCGTGCTGGAGCCACTAGTTTGACGATGTTTCTACCTTCTTTTGTCACAGTTCTGATTGAATTTTCGGCAGAACGATCTTGTGGATCAGATAATCCTATTGATGTGCCTCGCCTAAGAACTGACTGTAATCGTCGCTTAGCGGCCTGCCCACCCGTTTGATTGATCTGCGGAGCTTGTAAGCCTGCGACTTTTACCTTTTCCCCGTTCCGCAATTGAACAGTTTCCCCGTCAATCACTCTTTTTACTACTCCTCTTGGCATCTCCGTCTCCTTTCTCTACCTACCACTTACGGTACTAATCATCCGTCTTTTTGAAAGATATTGTTCTTCGGTGTAATCATCTACTTTTCCCTGCCCGGCCCCGTTTAGTGCGCCTCGAGGCCGGGACTTCAGGAAATAGAAGGGGGAGCTGGGCGGAGGGTACCCGCTCTCCCTCCTCGTGTAAGAGGGCTTCTGCAGCCACTCGGAAGTCGTCTATTTCTGAAAAGTCTCGGTACACGCTGGCAAAACGAATGTAAGCCACGCGGTCCATGTCTCGGAGTTTATTCATAACAAGCTCTCCAATTTGGACGCTCGGTATTTCTCCTCGTCCTTGTCTCAATGAGTCCAATTCGATTTCGGTCACTATTGATTCGATTTTCCCCGTAGGTAACGGGCGTTTCGCACACGCCTTCAGCAAACCATCCAGTAATTTTTCGCGGGAAAACGGCTCTCTTCGGCCATCTTGTTTGATCACGAAGAGTGAATTGCTTTGGGGCCGTTCGTAGGTTGTAAACCTTCTTGAGCAACTTATGCACTCCCTGCGCCTGCGGACAGCAGCTTCGCTGTTCCTGGAATCGAGGACTTTGGAGTCTTGGACGCCACAATATGGACATAGCACAGTGGTTCACCTGACCTGTATTCCGGAGCGTGTGTTCAACACCTTTAATTGCATAGTCCAAAGTGCACCCAGTACGTATAGTTGGTGTAATCTAACACTGTATGTTGTGGCTTGTCAATATATTGTACCCCGTCGCGGCACAACGCACTACATGTGGGCGCCCGGGCAGAAGCGCCGCTCACCGTTTCCATGTCAATGAAGGTTTTCTTCCGATGAACTACCATCAATCCGATTGCCGACAGATGAACCGTTCTTGTGAAAAGGTTGTTGTTAGCGGAGTATCGAAAAAATATCCTGGAGATGTGCATGGTGTCATCGCCGACGATATTTTCGGCGTGGTGATTTTGTTGTATTGGGATCGAAGCGAACCTAAAGAGGGCCGAAATGTTTCACAATATGATAAATTGATCCGTTTGGTTTTTTCGGGGATTCACAATCTGGCTGAATCTGAATCAAGACCCTAGCGGTCCTGGTCCTGTTAAATTCAGGGTTTAATATCGTCGAAATTCAGAACGACAACCTACGCATTCGAGCCATCCATTCAATCATCAAATAACAAGAATAAAGATGGTTTTTTT
>CEUS01005343.1_pt1 | contig 15258 bp, 15 predicted proteins | sample 427031 | NCBI WGS metagenome assembly CEUS01 (sample SAMEA2622837, study PRJEB7988) | marine metagenome | biome: marine biome (ENVO:00000447); feature: marine epipelagic mixed layer (ENVO:xxxxxxxxx); material: "saline water (ENVO:00002010), including plankton (ENVO:xxxxxxxx)" | depth 140 m | reverse complement strand
TAGCAAGTAAGTAATTTACGAAGTTTGAAACAATTTGGTCCTAAAAAGGGCTTATAAGAATAGGAATTTCCCTAATTATTCATGAAATCTATTTATATATATAAATATAAATGATATAATATTTTTTATTCTTTAATTAACTAATTAACTTTTATTTAAGAAAATGACAAATATATCTTTGAAAGATAAGCGTAAATCTAGAATAGGACCTAGAGATTTCAAAAGAAACTATAGAGCTAAGAGAGATGGAGATAGAGCAATAGGTTTTGTCTTTATATCTATGTTGGTTTCAGTTACGTATATGATTACTTACTTTTAGGTGAAGTTACTCTTCGTACTTTAAATCCTTACCTTTAAATTAGAGATTCCATCTAAAAAATTAGAGGGAATTCTGGTGGGTTCAGAAACAACTTTTATATCGGGGTAACGATCCAATAATTCTTCATAAAGAATTTGAATTTGAAGTTTTCCAAGTCTATTGCCCAAACAAAGATGTTGACCTGCTCCAAACGCTATGTGTTTTCTTGCATCTCCTCTATCAACTCTAAAAGCATGGGCATCATCAAAAACTTCTTCGTCTCTATTGGCTGCTCCGTACCATAAAATAAGTTTATCTCCCTTTTCTATTTTTTGGCCTCTTATCTCGGTATCGTCAGCAGCAGTTCTTCTCATGTAAATCACTGAACTTACCCATCGAAGCATTTCATCTGCTGCATTGGATATTAGGTTTGGATTATTAATTAGCTTCTGCCTTTCTTCTGGATTTTGATCTAAAGCAATTAACCCTCCCGTCATGGTATTCCTGGTGGTTTCATTACCAGCTATTACCATCAAAATCATAAAACCGTCTAAAAGCTCAGGCGGTAGACCTTCTCCTTCAACTTCAGTATTAGCAACTACACTCATTAAATCATCGGTTGGATTTTTTCGTCTCTCTTCAATCATATCTCTTCCCATTTTGAAAAGTTCCATATAATTGACCCAAATTTTCATAGCATTATCTGGATTTTGGTTTGAGGAAGCATCAGTTAAGTTGTTAACTATTTCTCTAACTTTCTGTCTTTTTGACTCTTCTATCCCCATCATTTCACACAAAACCCATAAAGGTATCTTTTCTGATATTTCTGTTACAAAGTCAAATTCTTTAGTTTTAGATACTTTGTCAAGCAATTCCCTGACCTTATTCCGAATACCTTCCTCCATGTCTCTTAAAGATTTGGGGCTAAAACTAGGTGAGACCATTTTTCTATAAGTTGTATGCTGAGGTGGATCCATTGCAATCATGTTACTAACTAAGGCAGCAGTGGCCACTGGATCAGCTACTTCAGGATCTCCGTAAGTCATTAAAATACCTGGTTGAGCGGAAGAAAAAGTCTTAGGGTCTTTAGAAACACTCATGATATCTTCGTATTTTGTTAAAGCCCAAAAACCTTTTTCATAAGATAAGGACTCTTCATGCCAATAAACTGGAGCTTCGTTTCTTAATCGTGTAAAGATTTCATGAGGTTGACCATTAATAAAGGTCTCCCATTTATCTAGCTCACAGATTTGACCTATGTCAAAAATAGGTTTCGCCATAATTTTTTTATAAGGTTTCTAATATTGTTTCGGCGGAACTTACGTCAAGAGCAGGACCACTTTCTACATTTAAAGTAGAAACTACTCCATCGTCAATTATCATTGCATAACGTTGTGATCTTTTACCCAACCCAAATCCGGTACCGTCCATCTCTAATCCAATAGCTGAAGTAAATTCAGCATTGCCATCAGCAAGCATTAAAACATCTTCGCCGGTATTCCCTTCCTTACCCCAAGCTGCCATAACGAAAGGATCGTTTACCGAAATGCATGCTACTACATCAGCCCCCTTTTCTTTTAGGGCGCTTGCATTTGTAACAAACCCCGGTAAGTGCTGGACACTGCAAGTTGGCGTAAAAGCACCTGGAACAGCAAAAAGTACTACCTTTTTACCTGAACAGAGCTCTTCTAAAGACACTGGTTTTGGACCCTCTGGTGTCATGGTACTAACAGTTATTTGTGGTAACTTATCTCCTATTTGAATTGTCATAATGACTCCTATTTAAATTATACTTCATGATAAATCTTTGAACCTTGTTGTTTGAATTCTTCAGATTTCTGCTTTAAACCCTCTTCTATGTCATCAATATCCAAAAGTTCTATTTTCTCATCATTATTTTTAGCATATTCCCTGACTTCTTGGCTAATTTTCATTGAACAAAATTTTGGCCCACACATTGAACAGAAATGAGCTACCTTTGCCGAATCTTTTGGTAAAGTCTCATCATGATACTGTCTTGACCTTTCTGGATCTAAACCTAGATTAAACTGATCTTCCCATCTAAATTCAAATCTTGCCTTGGACAAAGTGTTATCCCTTAACTGTGCTGCGGGATGTCCTTTAGCTAAATCACCTGCATGAGCTGCTATTCGATAAGCAATTAATCCTTCTTTAACGTCTTCTTTATTTGGTAAACCCAAGTGTTCTTTTGGAGTTACATAACAAAGCATGGCACAACCAAACCAGCCAATCATGGCAGCTCCTATTGCAGAAGTTAAATGATCGTGAGCAGGAGCAATGTCAGTAGTCAAAGGCCCTAAGGTGTAAAAAGGAGCTTCATGACAAATCTCTAATTGCTTATCCATATTTTCTTTAATCATCTGCATCGGAACATGCCCTGGTCCTTCAACCATGACTTGAACATCATGCTCCCAGGCAACTTTTGTTAACTCACCTAAAGTCTTCAGCTCAGAGAATTGAGCCTCGTCATTTGCATCGGCAATAGAACCAGGTCTTAGGCCATCACCAAGAGAAAAAGAAACATCATAGGATTTCATAATTTCACATATGTCTTCAAAGTGAGTGTAGAGAAAGTTTTCTCTATGATGAGATAAACACCACTTGGCCATTATTGAACCGCCCCTAGAAACTATTCCTGTTAACCTTTCTGCAGTCATTGGTACATATCGCAACAAAACTCCTGCATGAATAGTGAAATAATCTACTCCCTGCTCTGCTTGTTCAATCAGAGTGTCTTTAAAGATTTCCCAATTCAGATCTTCAGCAACACCATTAACCTTTTCTAGAGCTTGGTATATAGGTACTGTACCTATAGGTACAGGAGAATTTCGAATTATCCATTCCCTAGTTTGATGAATGTGTTTTCCTGTAGAAAGATCCATTACTGTATCTGCTCCCCATTTTGTGGACCAAGTCATCTTATGGACTTCTTCTTCTATTGAAGAGGTCACAGCTGAATTCCCTATGTTTGAATTTACCTTTATTTTAAAGTTTCTCCCAATAATCATGGGTTCGGATTCAGGGTGATTAATGTTTAGAGGAATGATTGCTCTGCCATTAGCAACTTCATTTCTTACAAATTCTGGAGTTATTTCTTCTGGGATAATTGCCCCAAAAGACTTGCCTGAATGACGGCTAGAAATTAAACCTTTCTTTCTTGCCTGCTCTAAGCCTTGATTCTCCCTTATTGCAATGTATTCCATCTCAGGTGTAATTATTCCTTGTCGAGCATAATGTAATTGAGTTACATTTTTACCGCTTTTAGCTTTCCTAGCCTTGGGTAACTTGGAGAAAGTTAATTCTTTTAAGCTTTGTAATTCAGATTGATTTTTAGCAAATATAGAGGACCTTTCAGTAAGTTCTTCAGTGTCCTCTCTTTCTAAAACCCAACTCAATCTATGAGGTTTCAATCCTACAGAAAGGTCAATATTATTACTTAGATCTGTGTAGGGACCTGAAGTGTCATAAACCAATATACTCGGGTTTTCTTTCTCACCAGTCTCTGTTTTTGAAGAGGTCTGGCTTATCTCTCTCATCGGTACCCTTATATCTTCTCTAGAACCACTCAGATAAACTTTTTTTGAAGCAGCAAATTGCTGAACATTCTCAGTTCCTTTTAGATTATTTTTGTAGGTTTTAGGCTTAGAAGAGCTCAATTTCTTATGAGGTGTATTTAAGACTCTTATTATATATATCTAATTCTTAAAATAGATGTGTTTTAAGATAATTTACAAAAATATTGAGGTTAAAAAGAATTAGGTGTTATACTTGACTAATACACCTTAAAAATGGAGTTAGACATGACAAAAGTAAAAGTAGTAAAAGTCTTACTTGTTTTAAATCTTTTTATCTTTCATATTTCTCACTCTTGGGCTGAAGATTTAAAAGATATATATGAACTTGCACTAATCAATGACCCGACCTTTAAGGCTGCAGAAGCATCTTTTAGAGCTGGTAAAGAATACAAAGTTCAAGCAAGGGCTGGGTTATTACCTTCTATAACTGTTAGCGGGTCTACGGGTTGGAATGAATACAGATTAGAAGAAACCCTACTTGATGAATATAACTCTAATAATTATTCAGGATCATTAAGACAACCTCTTTTTCGCTTAGATAAATGGTTTCAATTTAGACAGGGGAAAGCTTTAACAAAAAGTGCTGCTGCAGAGTTTTCATCTCAACAGCAAGAAACTATGGTTCGAGTGGCAACTAGTTACTTTGATGTATTGTATGCAATAGATAGTTTAAATGCTGCTAAAGCTGAACTTGATGCAATTGGAAGGCAAAGAGACCAAGCTAAAGCAAGATTTGATGTTGGTTTGGCCTCGATAACTGAAGTGCAAGAAACTCAGGCAGCTTATGATTTAAGTGTTGTAGGAAAAATCTCTAGAGAAGCTCAACTCGATTCTGCAAAAGAATCTTTAGCATCCATTATTGGAGGAAAAATCCCTCTTTTATCCCCTTTGAAAGATGAATACCCTACTCCGCCACCTTACCCTATTGAAAGAGAAGAATGGGTAAAAACAGGATTAGCAAATAATTTTCAATTAAAAGCTTCTTTACTTAATGCTTCTGCAGCTAAGAGTAATGCCAGGTCAAGAGGTTCAGCACATCTCCCTCAAGTTGATATTGTTGGAAGAGTTACCAGAAGTACTTCTAGACAAGGGAAATTTGGAGGATTTATTCAAAATCCTCTTTATGACCTAGAGTCAGATAACAGGCAATATCAGATACAAGTAAATGTTCCAATTTTTGCTGGAGGTGCTATTAGCTCTGCCAGAAGACAGTCTTGGGCTGAGTATGATAGAAGTAAAGAATACTCTTTGCTTACAGAGAGAACTGTTATTAGAGAAATTAGAACTAGTCATTTCAATGTTCAAACCCAATCAGCTAATGTTACTGCAAGAAAACAAGCTCTTACTTCAGCTAAATCATCTTTAGAGGCCACTGAAATAGGATTTGGTGGAGGTTTTAGAAATGTTGTTGATCTTTTACAAGCCGAGAGAGGTCTTTATGCTGCACAAAGAGATTACGCTAAATCTCGATACGATTACATTATTTCAGTACTAAGACTTAAAAAGTCAGTAGGATCATTAAGCCCTGAAGATTTATTTAATATTAGTTCGCAGATGAAATAAAAGGTGCCTGAACTCCCTGAAGTCGAGACAACTTTAAGAGGTATTGAGCCTCATATATTAAACTTACCTATTTCCAATATTTTAATCAGGACTCCTAAGCTGCGATGGGAAATTCCTGAAAAAGACTTAAAAGAAAACTTAATAGGTAAAACTTTTTCTTCTATAAAAAGAAGAGCTAAGTATTTAATTTTAAAAAGCGATACAGGCTCACTCATTATTCATCTTGGGATGTCTGGTTCTTTAAGGATTATAGATACCTATGTAAAGCCAGAAAAACATGATCATATTGATATCATTTTTAATGAAACAATCTTATTAAGATACAGAGATCCCAGAAGATTTGGTTCTTTCCTGTGGTCAAAAGATATTGAATCACACTCACTTTTAAAGGATTTAGGTCCAGAACCGCTTGGAAATTATTTCTCAGGAGAATATTTATTTCAAATCTCAAGAAAAAGGAGATCTCCAGTAAAGAACTTTATTATGAATTCAAAAATAGTTACCGGAGTTGGAAATATTTATGCTTCAGAAGCTTTATTCTTATCAGGTATAAGACCTAAAAAAAGAGCAGGGGCTGTTAGTAAAAAACAATATGAACTTTTAGCTTCTTCCATTAGAGAGATACTGCAAAAATCAATAGATCAAGGAGGTACAACTTTACGTGATTTTTTAGGAACTAATAGTCAGCCGGGTTATTTTAAAAATGAATTACTTGTATATGGTAGACCTGGTTTAAGCTGTAAGATCTGCTCTTCAAAATTAAAGGAAATTCGCTTGTCCAACAGGAGCAGTGTTTACTGCCCTAAATGCCAATCATAAATTAACCCTTAAAACGATCTTTTAGGGCTTCCTCAACTATTGGATCAACAAAAGCGGATAACTCCCCTCCCATTGAAGCAATTTCTCGAACCAAGGTAGATGAAAGAAAAGAAAACTTAGCTTTAGGAGTTAAAAAGACACTTTCAAGGTCAGGAGACATGGCCCTATTCATGTTTGCTAACTGAAACTCGTATTCAAAGTCTGAAACGGCCCTCAACCCCCTAATGAGAACATTAGTATCTTCTTCCTTAGCAAGATCAACAACTAATCCAGTAAAGCCAATGGCTCTTACATTTTTATTCCCTTTGAAAATTGAATCAATTTGATCAATTCTTTCTTCTAGAGAAAAAAGAGGAGTTTTGGCTTCACTAGTGGCTATCGCTATAGTTACTTGATCAAATAAATGAAGAGCTCTGTCAATAATATCTATGTGCCCAAGAGTAATTGGATCAAAAGTTCCGGGATATAAAGCTTTTTTCATTTATTGTTCCTTTAATCACTTGCATTCTCCCATATTTTATAAAAAAAAGAATCTCATTGAGATAACTATTATTCAAATATTAACTTCATTCTACGTAAACTTACTACCATAGTATTGTTGACTAAATACCTGTAAAATTCCCTTTAAATCTATTTTCATTTTCCTTTTTTTAGACACAATGTCTACTAGCCTTTCTACAAAAGAATGAAAGAATTAAAAGAATGCCCTGTGAACATTGGAAGTAAGGTTTCTATAATTTTTGAAACCTTAGACATTAATTCTGTTAACGAAGACAGAAATCCTTTAAAAGCTAAAATGGCTATCAAATACTTAGATGAACCTTATGGAAAGATTAGATTGGAGGAGCTAAAAGGTATGGAGCATAGTGTTTGGGTACAGATAGGTGAGAATGACCGTGTCTATAATATTGTTGTTGAAGATAAAAACTCTAAAGACAATAAAGAAATTAATACTTTATTCTATTCTCTTCTCTTTGAATTAAGTAATCTTATGGTAAAAGACTTGCAGTCTGGTGCTACTTTGTTTGCAGGAATAGAACACCCAAATTACAACGTTAGAACTCAAGAGATTCCAAGGTCATTATCCAATTCTTTAACTTAAATTTCTTAAATTAGCTGTTGCTTTAAAGTAACAAATCTAATCTAGCTAGAATATAGAAAAGAACTTAGAATATATGTAAGGTTAACTTATTAAATTCATAAGGAAGGTTCTGAATGAGTAAAGACAATGAAAATAAATGCCCTGTAATGCATGGTTCCTTAACAAGTAATAGTGCTTCAGGGACATCTAATCAAGACTGGTGGCCAAATCAATTAAATTTAAATATTCTCCATCAGCATAGTAAAAAATCTGACCCTATGGAAGAAGGGTTTAACTATGCCGAAGAGTTTAAAAAGCTTGATTATGAATCCCTAAAGAAAGATTTAAATGATCTTATGACCGACTCTCAAGATTGGTGGCCTGCCGATTACGGTCATTATGGTCCATTCTTTATCAGAATGACTTGGCACGCAGCTGGAACTTATAGAATAGGTGATGGTCGCGGCGGAGGCGGAACAGGAGCTCAACGCTTTGCACCTCTTAATAGTTGGCCGGATAATGGAAACTTAGATAAAGCTCGTCGACTGCTTTGGCCCATTAAACAAAAATACGGTAATAAGATTAGTTGGGCTGATCTTTTAATTCTTGCTGGAAATGTTGCGATTGAATCCATGGGAGGGAAGACTTTTGGTTTCGGAGGCGGACGCCCTGATATTTGGGCTCCAGAAGAAGATATTGATTGGGGGATTGAGACAGAATGGTTAGCCAATGAAAGATACTCTGGCGAAAGGGATTTAGCGAGCCCTTTAGGGGCAGTTCAGATGGGTTTAATCTATGTTAACCCGCAAGGTCCTGATGGAGAGCCTGATCCTGTTGCAAGCGGTAAAGATATCAGAGAGACTTTTGGTCGAATGGCTATGAATGATGAAGAGACGGTAGCGCTTGTAGCTGGAGGACATACCTTTGGTAAAGGACATGGAGCAGGAGCTGAAGAACATGTAGAAACTGAGCCTGAAGGAGCGCCACTTGAAAATATGGGCTTTGGTTGGCAAAGCAATCATGCCTCAGGAATGGGCAGTGATACTATCACCAGTGGTTTTGAAGGTGCTTGGACAGCTAATCCCACAAAATGGGATAACGGTTACTTTGATCTTCTGTTTGGCTATGAATGGGAAAAAGTTGAAACTCCTGCCGGTAAGATTGTTTGGCATGCTATAGATCAAAAGGAAGAAGATAAGGCACCAGACGCTGAAGACTCTTCTTTGCGGGTCCCTACCATGATGACAACAGCTGATATGGCCATGAGGGAAGATCAAGCATATAAGAAAATCTCAAAACATTTTCACGAAAATCCTGAAGAATTTGCTGATGCATTTGCTCGAGCTTGGTTTAAGCTCTTACATCGTGATATGGGTCCTGTTTCTAGATATTTAGGACCTGAAGTTCCTAAAGAAGAATTAATTTGGCAAGACCCTGTACCTCAGGGAAATACTGATTACGACATAGAAGCAGTTAAGGGAGCAATTTCTGAAACAGATCTCTCTGTTCAAGAGTTAGTGGAAACTGCCTGGGCAAGTGCTTCTACTTTTCGAGGATCTGATATGCGTGGTGGCGCAAATGGAGCCCGTATTCGACTAGCACCACAAAAAGATTGGGAAGTAAATAAACCAGAACAACTTGCACGTGTCATGGGTGTACTGGAAAGCATAGCTTCTGATACAGGTGCGTCCATTGCAGACGTTATAGTATTAGGAGGTAATGTAGGCATAGAAAAAGCTTCGGGGACAAACGTTCCATTTACACCAGGACGAGGAGATGCCTCTGAAGACCAAACAGATATTGAGTCATTTGCAGTACTTGAACCTCTTTCAGATGGATTCCGAAATTTCCATAAGAAAGGGCTTTCTGTTAGCTCTGAAGAAATGATGTTAGATAAAGCACAATTGCTTGGACTAACAGCTCCTGAGATGACAGTGCTTGTTGGTGGAATGAGGGCTCTCGGGATTAGCACAGACAATCATGGGCTGTTCTCAGAGACTCCAGGTAAACTAACTAGTGACTTTTTTGTAAACTTACTTGATATGAGTGTGGCATGGACACCGTCTGGAGATAACACTTACGAAGCAAAAGATCGTTCTTCAGGGGATAAAGTTAGAACTGCCACTAGAGTAGATTTAGTTTTTGGTTCCAACTCTCAACTAAGAGCTTTAGCTGAAGTTTATGCCAGTGATGATAGTAAACAGAAGTTTGTTAATGACTTTATTTCAGCTTGGAATAAAGTAATGAATGCCGACCTTGTATAAATATACCTAGCTTATATATAGATTTATTCAGAGTTATATTTACTTAATTCTGCCCTTGCTATGGCCCTTCTATGAACCTCATCTGGACCATCGCCTATACGCAAAAAACGGGTTGAAGTATATAGACCGGCTAAAGGTGTATCTTGAGATACCCCTGCCCCTCCATGTATCTGTATGGCTTTATCAATTACTCGAACTACCATATTAGGAACAGCTACTTTTATCTGGGCTATTTCACTTTTAGCAATTTTATTGCCCACGCTATCCATCATGTAAGCTGCCTTTAGAGTTAGAAGTCTGCACATTTCAATTTCAGTTCGGCAATCAGCAATGACATCATAATTACCTCCTAATTCAGCTAAAGGTTTACCGAAAGCTATTCTAGAAGTAGATCTTTTACAGAGTAGTTCAAGGGCCCTTTCAGCTTGACCTATCATGCGCATGCAGTGGTGAATTCTACCCGGACCTAGTCTTCCTTGAGCTATTTCAAAACCCCTACCCTCTCCTAATATTAAATTTTCTTTAGGTACCCTTACACCTTCAAAGGATAAGTGAGCATGACCTCCCGGAGCATGATCTACCCCATATACAGTTAACATTCTTTTTAGCTTTATCCCTTCAGCATCAGTGGGTATTAATATTTGAGATTGTCTTTGGTGCTTTGGATTATCAGGATTAGTTACCCCCATGAATATCATCACCTTACAGTCAGGATTACCAAAACCTGAGGTCCACCACTTCTCTCCGTTGATCACATAACTATCTCCTTCCGCCACAATAGTACTGCATATATTTGTAGCATCAGATGAAGCTACACCGGGTTCAGTCATAGCAAATGCAGACCTTATCTCTCCTTCTAAAAGAGGTTTAAGCCATTTGTCTTGTTGTTCCTTAGAACCGTATTTGTCTAAAACTTCCATATTACCGCTGTCGGGTGCAGAGCAATTAAACACTTCAGAAGCAAAACTTACTTGACCCATTATTTCAGCCAATGGTGCGTACTCAAGGTTCGTTAAACCAAATCCATTTTTACTTTCAGGCAAGAAAAAATTCCAAAGCCCTTGACTCTTTGCTTTGTTTTTTAATTCTTGAATTATGGGAGGCACCCTCCAAGGATTCCCTTCTTCTCTAAAGGCATCCATTTGAGAAGCATAGACTTTTTCTGCTGGCCAAATATGATCGTCCATAAATTTAGAAATCTGAACTGCCAAGTCTTTTACTCTGTCTGTTTGCTCTAAATTCATCAAACCTCTACATTAAATTCTTCATATGATACATTTGATTATATAGATTCAAGAGAGAACTTATGAAAGCTTTTAAATGGTTAGGATATTTAGGATTGGTTTATATAGTCCTTGTTTTCTTATTCGAAACAGTAATTCTTGGCTATAACCAACCTTCATTTGAGGACGAAGGAGGATGTTCTGAATTTGGTCAAGGTTGTGGCATACCTATGATTATCATTACAACTACTGATGAGAAGGGACAATCATCTGATCGAATGCTTGCTAGATTTACTAGTGCCGATGGGAAAATCTATGTTTCTGCTCATCACTGGCCTAGAAGTTGGTACAAAGAAGCAGTTAAAAACCCCAATGTAAAAGGTACAATTAATGGTGAAGTTAGAGACTATGTAGCTGTGCCTGTTGAGGGAGAAGAATTTGATATGGTGGATCGCGGTTTCCCTTTACGTCTTCCAGTAAAAATTATGATGGGATTCCCTCCGGAGAGGCAAATACTTCGCTTAGACCCTTAGATAATTAAATTACCTTTTATAGCTTTATCCATCCAGTCATACTAACAACATCTATTTAAAAAAAGATTTTTACTTCTGAATATTATCTTACTGCTAACTTCTGAATTTTTTTTAAACGTATCAGAAGAAGATTTTTTTTGGTATTGAACACCTTTATCCATCTCCTTTCTTTGTTCTTTAGAAAGAAAATATCCAGTTTTTATGTGGAATAAATGAGAGGCAACAGATGTACTTAAGACCAAGCCTCCTGAAGAATTTACAGAATAATCCTTGAATGGCTTTCCATCACAAAAAACCTCCACTTGATCGGTATTGGGAATATTTGAAACGCTGACTTTAGTTTTTTGATTAGTTTTCGTTTTATCTCCATCTTCAATTTTAAACACCAACAAACCTTTATCGTCATCATGGCAGGCTTGTTTTACTCCAACTGAAGGGAAGTCAATGCCATGAATTGATGGAGAATGATACTTTGTCAAATTAGGTTTATTAAACAACCTCTCCCAAGCACCAGGATCACAAACTTCAGCACACATAGCCAAAGCAGAAAGTTGCCCTCTGGGCCAGTTCTCTCCTAGATTAAACCAAAAACCAAATTGGCTATCATTTAAACCAAAGTATCTCGGTTCAAAGTTATCTTCGGCAAAGTTCCTTAATCTTTCATGGGTTATTTGGTCATCAAACTCTTTTGATATAGATAATCCTAGAGCTAACATTCTGTCAGCTAGACCAATCTGACCTGAAACAGGCTCATTAGGATCATCCCACTTTAAGAATCTAACCCCCTCCCTATAAAGTAACTCAGCAAATTCAGGAGCTTGAGGTTTAGCATAGAAAGCTATCGCTAAAGCGTGTGCTGGAGGGATTTTATGATGGTGATTCTTTAAAGCATCGTAATACATAGTTACCCATTGCAGAGTTCCTTTTTTATCGAAACCATAGTACTTATCTTTGGTGTAATCTAGCCAAGTCTTGTAAGCAGAATGTGCTCCTTTATCAAATACATTGTCATACATTTTTAGTCCTAACCCTGCTGCTGATAAACAAAAAGGCCAAGCTTTCGTGTTTTCACAATGAGGTCCCATCGGTGTCTTTGTCCAAGTCTCATGAAGGTGATCAACTAATTGATGTTGGGTCCATTCAAATCTTGTTCTATTCACTCCAGCCAAATCAAATGAAGAAGCCCACTTATCTTTCCCACTCACATATGTATGTAGGGCTTGTGTTAAATTTAACCACCCCTTAAAGAATAAGTTGCCATCCGCTCCTATCGGGTCTGGCTGCAACCCCCAGGGAGCTACACCATTTGCTGTCCAACCGGGTGCATCATAGTGGCCCCAAAACTCTTCTGGGATTAAAGTTCCCCTCCATTCATCTGGATAATTTTTCCTATCAGGATCATGTCCAAATTGCGATAACCAGTCTACAGCAGCCCAGTAAGTTATGGATCGTTCAGCAATCTCATCAAGTATTTCTGCATAAACTTCTCTCCAAGCAGGAGTTCTATCTGCCATTAGGCCAATAGCATAAGTAGATTCTTGAAGGTCAAAACGAGGGAAAGAACACATTGGAGGAGTTGAACTCCTATCCCACCACTCATGCGGATCCCCGTCTTCAGTCCAATTATCTGGGGTTGTAGCCTTTTGATAAAGAAAATTTAACCACCCTACTGCTCGGTCATTAAGCTCTGGATACTTTTCCATACTCTTTATCATTTTTTATAGGTAAAAAAACTAGTTTATTGAATTTATGCTACCACAACTCCTTTTTACTAACATATTGAAGTAATTAACAAATGTTTTATGATTAGAAAATGAAAAAAATACTAATACTTCTTACAGTTTCTACTTTTCTTTACAGTTGTTCTCAAGATAAAAATAACTCAATTTTAACTTCTACGGAAGCAGCTCCAAATCATTACGAATTAGAATTTGAAAATGAATATCTTAGAATTATCCGAGTGAAGTATAGCCCTGGTGAAACTTCAGCTATGCACTCACATGAACCAACAGTCGGAGTTACCTTAACTGGAGGACAAGGCATATTTACTGATTTAGAGGGAAATTCTGTTTCTAGACCTGAGAACTTTCCTGGAGATGTTCTGGTAGACGATGGAACGCCTCACTCAGTGACTAGTATTTCCAAATCTGATGAAGAATTAATTTTTATAGAAGTAAAAAAGAAATATAAATCAAATCTAAGGATATTGTCTAAGGATATTGGGGTGCCCAATGCAGTAGAACTAGATCCTGAAACACATATTGTAGAAATTGAGCAACCAAATATTCGAGTAGTTAGAATTAAAAGCCCAGCTGGAAGTCAAACACCAATGCATTCTCATAATGCGGGAGTAACTGTGGCTTTAACTGACATGAGAGTTGAACATACCTCTTTGACTGGAGAAGTAACAGAAATTACTAGATCTGCAGGAGATGCAGGTTGGAGAGAGGAAACAGCACACAGCGGCAAAAACTTAAGTGACAAGCCCTTAGAGGTTATTCTATTTGAGATGTTGTAAGGATTCTTCAGTTTACGAACTTATCTTTAGATAAAATTAATCCCATCAAGGGTAAACAAAAGATTAGAGCTGAAATAAAAGCACTTACATAACCGTTTTCATTTAATATATTCCAAACAAACATTGCTATAACGATTTGAGCAACGTAGACACTTGCCCAGGGCCACATCCAGGTTTTCATTTTCCAAAAGCCATAAGCACCTAAACCGTAAATCAACCAGTGTAAAGGTTCAGTAGCCTTTGCCCACCATCCTGTTAAAGTAAAACCAAACCAAATCTCCTCATCGTCTGCCACTGGTTTTAGAAATAAATCAAAAGGCATGTAAATAAAAGTCATATACAAGCAAAAATAAAATAATAAAGACATCCACCAAGTCCTGCTCTGCCAATCCAACTTTATAGAATCTAATAACTTCATATTTATACCATTATCCATTTGATTCACTAAGATTCCTATAAATAATAGTGTTTTGTTATATTGAATTTAATAAAGGAGTAAATATGTCCACAGGAATTTTGAATTACACAAATGAATTAAGAGAGTATCTTTGGAACAAAGGCATGAATGAACACCCTGCTCTTCAAGAATTAAGAATAGAAACGGCAAAGTTACCTGAATCTATGATGCAAATTTGCCCAGAACAAGGTGCTTTAATGGGAAACTTGATTAGAATGATTTCAGCTAAAAGAACTTTAGAGATTGGTACATTTACTGGCTACAGTGCTTTGGTTGTTGCTTTGGCCCTGCCTGAAGATGGTGAAGTGATAGCTTGTGATGTATCTGAAGAATGGACTTCCATAGGAAAGAAAAAATGGGAGAAGGCTGGAGTATCTCATAAAATAAACCTAAAACTAGGACCTGCAATTAATACGCTAGATGAATTAATTCAACAAGGTCAACAGGACTCATTCGATTTCGCTTTTATCGATGCTGATAAAGCAAATTATCCTGCTTACTATGAAAAATGTTTACAACTGTTACGAAAAGGTGGAGTAATAGCGATAGATAATGTTTTGTGGGGCGGATCGGTTATTGATTCTAAAAGAAATGACGAGGACACTAAAGCAATTAGAGAACTTAATGACTTCATCAGAAATGATAGTAGAGTTTCAATTTCTATGGTTCCTATTGGAGACGGTTTAACCCTTGCCTTTATAAACTGAAGTAATGTCTAAATGGAGTAAAGAGCAAGCTAAGGAATGGTATACCAACCAGCCTTGGTTAATTGGTTGTAACTTTTTACCAAGCAATTCAATTAACCAACTGGAAATGTTTCAACAAGAATCCTATGACCCGCAAACCATAGAAAAAGAGGTTGCATGGGCTAAAAGCTTGGGATTCAACAGTTTAAGAATATATCTT
>CEUS01278934.1_pt1 | contig 15267 bp, 12 predicted proteins | sample 427031 | NCBI WGS metagenome assembly CEUS01 (sample SAMEA2622837, study PRJEB7988) | marine metagenome | biome: marine biome (ENVO:00000447); feature: marine epipelagic mixed layer (ENVO:xxxxxxxxx); material: "saline water (ENVO:00002010), including plankton (ENVO:xxxxxxxx)" | depth 140 m | reverse complement strand
TTGACAGAACGGTAATTAACGACACCGGCCATTGAGGAAGAAGGGGTGCGACGCGGTAGACGAGAATGCCGATTACACAAATCAAAGTGGCTGTTATGCCAATGCAGATCTTAAAAAGCAGTTCCGGAGTTTTGTTTGAAATTTGAGATCGTAGGTGCGACGCTAGCAGAATTGCCAAGGGCGGAAGTACGGGAAGTATGTAACGGGGCTGTTTGCCAATAGAAAGACTGAAGAACAGAATCGGGGCAACAGTCCACCACACGATTTGCAGGTTGGTTCCAGTGAGCATTACGCTTCTGCGAGTCGCAATAAACAGATCGCGAATCCAAGGCAACAGAAACAACGACCAAGGGAGAATTCCAGCGATCACTATTGGCAGGTAATACCAAAGGGGTCTTGGGGCGTTATAGCGTGCGGTGGTAAATCGGTCGAAGTTCTCTGTTAGAAAGAAGCGGTCGAGGTATTCGGTGCCGTGGTGGACAGTCATAACTAGGTACCAGGGTGCAGCAAAGACGACTATGGTTAGTGCCAATAGCGCAAGCTCGCGAATATGAAGCCGTGGTTTGTGTCCCTGTGTTCTGGATTGCCACACAATGAGTGGGATTATCACAAGGCAAGGAAGTATGACGCCCAACGGGCCCTTTACCAGAATGCCGCCAGCCATTCCTAATCCAACTGTGAAGATCCAGAGACGTCGTTTGCCGGAACCTAACTCGTGTGGGCTACCGACCAATGATGGGTCGGCCCAGAGTCTCAGGCCCGCCCAGGTGGTCAAAGTGACAAAAAATGCAAGTGTCAGGTCTGGAAGAGCTTGTCGTGCCATGGCAACATAACCGAAGCTTGTTGCGGTGATAGCACCAGCCAAGAACCCTGTTGAATCATCGTACCAACGTCGTGCAGCGAAGAAGGTAACTAAGGTTAAGCCCAGCCCGGCGAAAGCCGATGGAAGACGTGCCGCCATCTCGCTGACGCCTAGTGTCAGGTATGAGAGACCCGCGAGCCAGTAGTAAAGAACGGGCTTCTCAAAGCGATAGACGTAGTTGAAGTGAGGAGTAAGCCAGTCTCCACTCTCCACCATTTCTCTGGCACTCTCGGCGTAAAATGCTTCGTCGGAATCTGCAATTGAAGGAGAGCCGAGTCCTACTAAGAATGTGAGAACCGTTATGGCGATTAGTGCAACGACGAGTTTCCCCACGATCTTGAAATTCTATACAAGCTATACTCGCTTGTGTGGTCTTGTGTGGCAGTGCCGCTACTTGAGTTGAGTTAGGTTAGAACAGGAGAGGCCATAAAGATGAAGACTGTGGCCGTCGTTGGAGCGTCGTCTCAACGTCATAAGTTTGGAAATAAGGCCGTACGTGAATTTCAACGGCAGGGCTATAAAGTGTTGCCAATCAATTCTCGCGAGGCTGAAATTGAAGGCCTAGAGGTATTTCCTTCGGTGTTGGATGTGCCCATGAAGATCGACATGGCCACCCTTTATCTTCCGCCGCAGGAGGGTTTAGGCGTTCTCGAGGATATCGCGAAGAAGAGGATTCCTGAGTTGTGGATTAATCCTGGCGCAGAGAGTCCAGAAGTTATTAGCCGGGCTCGCGAACTCGGACTTGAGCCTATTATTGCTTGTAGTTTGTTGGCAATTGGCGAGATGCCATAAGGTGTTGACAGGGCTGTTTTCGAGTCCTATACTCGATTCAACTTCTAATAAAGGTTTCCCCGCTTCAAAACATCATTTCATTAATTTTCAAAACTGAACGGGTGGGACCACCGCACATCTCAGCCGCTAGGCTAAACGACACATTCAATATTCCAGCACATAGCAACCTTATGGCCACAAACGAGAAAGTCACCTCAAAAGAAAATACTGAAAAAAGTGCATCTGCGCCTGCTGCCCCGGAGGATTCCTCGGTAGGCGGGGCAAAGAAGAATTCATCAGCGAAGCCTAATCATTCTAGAGGTTCGTCGAAGCGAGGTGGTAATACGCTTAATATCAGTGAGTTAAAGGAGATGAGCATCTCGAAATTGAGTCAGGTGGCCAAGGACCTGAACGTCGCTGGAGCTTCTGGCATGCGTAAACAGGAACTGATCTTCCAGATTTTAAAGGCTCAGACGGAAAAGAGCGGCTTTATTTTTTCGGAGGGTGTTCTCGAGGTGCTGCCGGACGGATTCGGATTCTTGAGAGCGCCGGATTACAACTATCTTCCCGGTCCAGACGATATCTACGTTTCACCGTCACAGATCCGAAAATTTGATCTACAAACCGGAGACACAGTCTCTGGCCAAATTCGACCGCCGAAAGAAGGCGAGCGATATTTTGCCTTAATTAAGGTCGAAGCCGTTAATTTTGAAGCACCTGACCAAGCGCGAGACAAGATTTTCTTTGAGAACCTGACTCCCCTTTATCCACAGGAACGGATTACGCTGGAGGGCGACACTAATAATCTCTCCGGGCGCGTCATGGATTTGATGACGCCAATTGGTAAGGGCCAACGAGGACTTATTGTTGCAGCTCCGCGAACTGGGAAGACGATGTTGCTTCAGAATATCGCTCAAGCAATCGTCCGCAATCATTCTGAGGTATATCTGATTGTTCTTCTCATCGATGAACGACCCGAAGAAGTTACCGACATGCAACGTTCAGTGGACGGTGAAGTCATATCGTCTACGTTTGATGAACCGGCGCAGCGACATGTGCAAGTAGCCGAGATGGTGATCGAAAAGGCTAAGAGACTGGTTGAGCACAAAAAGGATGTGGTGATTCTTTTGGACTCGGTAACGCGGTTGGCACGGGCGTATAACACCGTGATTCCGCCATCAGGAAAGGTGTTGTCGGGTGGTTTGGATTCCAACGCCCTTCAAAAGCCGAAACGTTTCTTCGGTGCTGCTAGGAATATTGAAGAAGGTGGCTCCTTAACGATTATGGCTACGGCTTTAGTGGATACCGGCTCTCGGATGGACGACGTGATCTTTGAGGAATTTAAGGGCACCGGCAATATGGAGATTCATCTAGAGAGAAAACTCGTCGACAAGAGAGTGTTCCCCGCCATTGACATCCAGAAGAGTGGTACTCGGAAGGAAGAACTGCTGTTAAGTCCAGAGGATTTGAATCGAGTGTGGGTTCTGCGAAAGGTTCTAAATCCATTGTCACCTGTTGAGGCGATGGAACTGTTGTTGGATAAGATGGGTAAGACGAAGTCCAACGCCGACTTTTTGGCGTCGATGCAAAAGATGGGGTAGTCATGTGGTAAAGATTAGAATCCGCGATAATGGCCCTCTATTGATTGAAGACGAAGACGCTACGGTTTGTGATATGAGCGGTGGAGAGTTCCCTGTTCAGGGAGGAACTTTTGCGCTCTGTCGGTGTGGTGCTTCGGAAAATAAACCGTTTTGTGACGGCATGCACGGACGAGTGGGCTTCCAAGCCTCAGAGCGAGCGACCTCGAATACAAGCTCCTCCACCTGATCGTTACGCGGGCGTTAGGTTCTGGTTGTGTAGCTGAATCGTTTTCCCCAGGACTTCGCCAAGAATCTTGTCACCGTCGTTGAATTGGCCTTCGAGCAGTCCCAGAGCGAGGGGGTCAACTACCAGCCGTTGGATTGCGCGTTTGAGTGGCCTGGCTCCATAATGTTTGTCAAAGCCTTGATTTAACAGAAGGCTTCTTGCCTCGGGTGTCAGAGTAAGCTGTAGTCGCCGCTGAGCGAGGCGGTCCTCCAGGTGTGCTAATTGAATTTTTAAAATCTCCTTTAGGTCATTCTGGTTCAGAGAGTGAAAAACAATGGTCTCATCGATCCGATTCAAGAACTCGGGTTTGAAGTGTGTCTTCAGAATCTGGGAGAGTCGTGTTTGGATGCATCCGTTCGATTCAAATGATGGTGGCAGGGTGGCTGTGTCCTGGATGATTTCGTCGCTACCGAGATTCGAGGTCATTATGATCAACGCGTTCGTAAAGTCGACGGTGCGGCCTTTGTTGTCAGTTAACCGGCCATCATCTAAGAGCTGTAACAGAATGTTAAGTACTTCGGGATGAGCTTTTTCGATCTCGTCGAGTAAAACCACGGTGTACGGTGACCTTCGAATCGCCTCGGTGAGTTGTCCGGCTTCATCGTGTCCGATGTATCCTGGCGGTGCACCGATTAAACGTGCCACACTGTGCTGTTCTTGATATTCAGACATGTCGATTCGAATCATGGCTCGTTCGTTGTCAAACAGAAAATGAGCTAGTGCTCGACACAATTCCGTTTTTCCTACTCCGGTTGGGCCTAAGAAAATAAAATTGCCTAAGGGGCGATTAGGGTCTTGGAGTCCGGCACGAGCTCTCCGAATTGCCTTAGATACAGCGGAGATGGCCTCTTGTTGTCCTACGACGCGCCTACCCAGTTGGGCTTCCATCTCTAGAAGTTTTTCGCGGGAATCTTCAAGGAGCTTGGTGACCGGAATTTTCGTCCATTTTGCGATCACATCGGCGATGTCGCTCTCGTCGACATGGTCTCTCACCATCCCATTCGTGGCGTTGACATCGGTGGCCCGAGTCTCTTCAGCAGCTAATCGTTCTTCGAGTTCCGGCAGGTGAGAGTACTTAAGCTCGGATGCTCGAGCGTAGTCGCTTGACTGCTGTGCAAGTTCGATTTCATGTCGCAGACGCTCAAGGCGAGCCTTGAGGTCTCGGGAATGTTGAACTCGCTCTTTCTCTTTCGCCCATTGTTTCCGGAGGATGTCACGCTCGACCGTGTCGTCGGCGAGAATAGTTTTCAATTCCACCAAGCGTTCAGCAGATGTTTGGTCTCTTTCTCGTTGTAGTGCCTCACGCTCGATCTCTAGTTGCAGTATTCGTCGTTCAAGCACATCGAGTTCCTCGGGTAACGAATCAATTTCTGCCCGTAGCTTTGCTGCGGCTTCGTCGATTAGGTCGATTGCTTTATCGGGCAGGAAACGGCCTGACAGATACCGATCAGAGAGAGTAGCTGCTGCAACTAACGCTGAATCCCGGAAGGTCACGCCATGATGAATCTCGTAACGTTCGCGGATCCCTCGGAGGACACTGATGGTATCGGGGACAGTAGGCTCAGGAACCAATACTGGTTGAAACCGTCGTTCCAGTGCTGTGTCCGCTTCAATGTGCCTTCTATATTCATCAACAGTAGTTGCGCCAATCATGTGTAGCTCGCCGCGGGCGAGCATCGGTTTCAATATGTTGGCTGCATCGATAGCACCCTCAGCGGCGCCAGCTCCGACGATCGTGTGAAGCTCGTCAAGAAACAAAACTATTCGGCCGGCAGCATCAGTGATCTCCCGAAGAACTGCCTTTAATCTTTCTTCGAATTCACCTCTTACCTTCGCGCCTGCTACCAAGGCTGCCATGTCCAGAGCAATAATGCGTTTCTTCTTCAGGCCATCGGGAAGATCGCCACGGACCATTCTTTGAGCGAGACCTTCTGCAATTGCAGTCTTACCTACTCCCGGTTCGCCGATCAAAACTGGGTTGTTCTTTGTTCGGCGAGACAGAACTTGAATGACTCGTCGAATTTCGTCTTCGCGACCGATGACTGGATCCAGGTCTCCGTGTTCCGCGAGAAGGGTGAGGTCGCGACCGTAACGTTCGAGTGCTTGATACTTATCTTCCGGGTTGGTGTCGGTAACACGGCTCGAACCGCGAAAGGAGGTTAGGGCATCACATATTGTGGCCTTTGTCAGTTCGAAGGCACCCAAGATCTTACCGACGGATCCTGCCGGCGGGTCACTCGCAAGGCCGAGAAACAAATGCTCGGTACTGACGTACTCATCACCGAGGCTGTCAGCTTCTTGTCTAGCGGTATCAAGAACATGAAACAGGGTTTGCGAAGCACGCGGCTGTGAGGTCTGTGTTGTCGTTGGCAGTTTTTGTAGTTCTCGTTTGCAGACTAGAACGAAGTCCTTAGGGCTTATTGTCAACTCTTTGAGAAGGCGAGGTACTACACCGTTGTTCTGGTTTGTCAGGCTCAGAAGGAGATGTTCAGGCAGCGTCTCCGCATGGTGACCGTCAGAGGCTGTTTGTTGCGCCGCCAGAATCGCGCTCCTGGCGTTGTCTGTCAATTTCTCGAAGCTCATTGGTTGGTTTCCGCCATTTCACCCATCTTCATTCTTCGTGTCGGTGTTTCTATCTACACGCGCAGAGGGTTCCGTCTCAAGAGAGGACAATGCACGATAGTGTTCTTCTTCTTCCTCATTGAGATTCTTGGGAACGACTAACTTGATGGACACGTAAAGGTCGCCTTCAGAAATACGACGTCCCAACCGTGGCATGCCTTGTCCTTTGACCCGAAATAGTTGTCCGGATTGGGTGCCCCGCGGAATTTTGAGGCGAACGGAATCTTCTGAAAGAGTACGGATCGTGATCTCTCCTCCTAAGACGGCCGTTGGAATGGAAAGTGAGTAACTCATGTGCAAATCGCGGCCCTTGCACTCGAAAACAGAGTGTGGGCGAAGCTTCACGGTCAGATAAAGGTCACCGGGTGGTTCGCCGGTCGCACTGGCAAGACCTTCACCGGTTACTCGAATTGTTGACCCCTCTGCCACGCCAGCTGGAATCCGTACGTCAAGAGTTCGTGGGGGTGTTGTGGTGTCAGATCTTATCGAGAAGCGTTTTTGCCCACCTCGATAGGCTTCTTCCAGATTAAGTTCAACGACCTGTTTCAGATGCTGGCGTTGTGGACGGCTGTGTTGACGATCTGCTGCAGCATTGCCCGAAAAAAAAGTGCTAAAGAAATCAGAAAATGACCTTTCGCCAAAGATTTGTCGAACTTCGTCTTCGGATAGTGAACGCCCTCCAGGTCCTCCTCCCAGATCGACGTTCCAGCGAAAGTCACTGGCGTCTGTGAAATTTACGCCGTTGAACGGATTCGATGTGCCGGTGGAAGCTTGGTCGTAATGTCGCCAGTTCTGGCCCAGTTGGTCATATTTCCTACGGTTATCAGCGTCTCCGATCACTTCGTTGGCTTCGTTGATCTCTTTGAACTTTGCCTCGGCGAGCTTGTTGTTGCGATTAATGTCGGGATGATATTTCCGAGCAAGGCCGCGATAAGCGGTCTTGATCTCGTCAGCCGAGGCCGTCTTTTTGACGCCGAGAGTCTGATAGTAATCTTTGAATTCCATACATTTATCAACGACTGAAACATCTCCCAATTCGGAACAGGAGCGCCAAATAAACAGGTGCTATAAACCGAGAAGGTCTGACAATTTCCCGACTTCGCGCCGCAGGGCCCGTTCCCGACCCGGATGGGAGGGAGAGACCTGAAGTATTTCGCGAAGTTGCTCAGCTACCTCGGCAATCGACAGTAATTCACGAACGCCTGCAAGGTTGATACGAAGTTCATCAACGAGGCGTTTGATCGCCCGTAAGCGTTGGATTTCGTCTGCGGAATACAGGCGCATACTGCCCATGGTGCGGGTCGGTCGTACGAGTCCTAGGCGCTCGTATTTTCTAAGGGTCTGTGGGTGCATGCCCAGTTCCCTTGCCGCCATGCTAATGAAATAGATGTCTGTGCTCATAGATAGAGTTGCGTCGATATGAGTCTATCACTTGATACGGATCGTATCAAGCCTTATACTGGCTAGGCCTAATGGTCAGACTAGCGACAACGATCAAGTCTTGGTGGCGTTGCAAACGAGTTGGGTGGAGTAGAGTGGCCGTTTTGGAGAGACCATTGTGCCTGGCATAGAACAGTTTTCCTCTCGCTGGGCGATTGTCCTTGCCGGCTTGGGTATGGCTGTGGGTACCGGGAATCTGTGGCGATTCCCTCGAGTTGCTGCACAAAATGGCGGCGCGGCGTTTCTTATTCCATGGTTGATTTTTTTACTAACTTGGTCCTTACCGCTATTGATAGCGGAGTTCGGACTAGGTCGTGGTGCGGGCCGTGGCCCAGTTGGAGCGTTCACTGCACTTGTAGGCCGGAGTTCCGCTTGGATGGGAGGTTTCGTGGTAATTACCGCGGTCATGATCATGTTTTATTACTCGGTCGTGACGGGGTGGGCGCTTAAGTATTCCTTCCTTACAGGCTTGTCTGGAATTCCGATTGATCCTGAAGGCTATTGGAATCTCTATTCCGTCTCAATTTGGCAACCCGTAATCTTTCATGTTCTTGCTGTTTTAATCGGAATGCTGATAGTAGGCCGAGGAGTGGTGAGCGGAATCGAACGTGCCAATCGGTTTCTGATCCCGCTTCTGTTCGGTCTATTGCTATTGGCGGCAATGAGAGCAATCAGCTTGGATGGAGCCGGATTGGGTCTCTCGTTTCTCTTTGAGCCGGACTTGTCTGCCTTGTTGAATTATCGAACTTGGTTGGAGGCATTAACGCAATCGGCTTGGTCGACAGGCGCAGGCTGGGGCTTGGTTTTGAGTTACGCGGTTTACGTTAAACGACAGGAGGACGTCGTTACTAGTTCAGTGGCGATTGGGATTGGGAATAACACTGCGTCATTGCTAGCAGCTATGGCGATTCTACCAACTGTGTTTGCAATTTTGCCGCAAGGCCCCGCCGAAGAGGTACTGGCAGCGGGAAATGTAGGGATGACATTTATTTGGATTCCGCAACTGTTTGGACAGGTTAGCGGAGGACAGTGGTTGTTACCGTGTTTCTTTCTAGCGCTGTTTTTTGCCGCCTTGTCGTCGTTGATTGCAATGATTGAGTTAGCCAGTAGAGTTTTTATGGATTTTGGTTTCTCTCGCCGGAAGGCTGTCGTGATTGTCGGCGCAGCTACGTGTGTGTGTGGGATCCCTTCTGCTGTAAGCCCAACCGTGTTCGAGAATCAGGATTGGGTGTGGGGGCTGGCATTAATGATTAGCGGTCTGTTCATCTCAGTTGCTGTTAATCGTTACGGTCCCTCTCGCTTTCGAAAAGATTTCATTCAAGAGAGTCTGGATATCGGTCCTTCGTTTGATTGGATAATACGGTTTTTCATTCCGTTGCAATTTATGTTGATGTTTGGCTGGTGGATGTATCAGACAGTTGTGGTCTATGACCCTGAGGCCTGGTGGAATCCGATAAGGACCTACAGTCTTGGAACCTGCCTGGCGCAGTGGGGACTTGTGCTATTAATCTTGGCTGTGTTCAATTCAAAATTGGCGGCAGCCAGTGTTTCGGTGGCGAAGACGTAGATGCCAAGAGTTTGATTCGCATGCTACTCTTGTTTCCGTGAAGGAAAGGAGTTTCGTGTGTATCCAGAGTTCTTTATAGCACCCATGCGCGATGAATTGACGCGGCTGGGAATTATTGAATTGCGAACTGCAGAGCAGGTTGACGATACCTTGTCGAAACAGGGCACCGTGATGGTTGTGGTCAATTCTGTCTGCGGATGCGCTGCCGGTAAGGCGCGACCAGGCGTTGCCTTAGCTCTTGAACATAACGTTAAGCCAGACGTACTGGCTACTGTGTTTGCTGGAGCGGACGTCGAGGCAACCGAACGGGCTCGGAGTTACTTTGCGGGATATCCACCCTCGTCTCCGGCGGTGGCATTACTTAAAGACGGCAAGCTGATTTATCTGATGGAACGCCATCAGATCGAAAACCAGGAAGCGCCGACGATCGCTCGCGAATTAACGGCAGCCTTCGATAAGCATTGCTCGGCCACGTAGGCCGAGTACTCTGCCGCGGTTGCTCAGGTGTTTCACAAGAAGTTGTGACCCGTTCACCGAACAGGCGGCGGAAGTTCAGCTTTTGGACCCGGCGTTCCCTGTGAGATTTGTAGCGGAATTCCTTTGGCGTAGCGCTTGCAGGTCGATTGAATTACATCGGCCATCATGTCGAGGAATGCTGGGTGATCGTTTACCGCACAAGCGCGAGCCATCGAGATGTGCAATTCTTTGGCGACCAGTGCGGCTTCGGTGTCAAGGTCGTACAAAACTTCTATATGATCGGCAACGAAACCGATTGGGCTCACGACAATTGCTTCCAAGCCACGACGTTTCTCGTTGCGAAGGTATTCACAAATATCTGGTTCTAGCCACGGATCCTGTGGGCGACCACTTCGACTTTGATAGACGATTGCCCAATTTGTCATTGAAGTCTGTTTGGCGATGAGTTCGGCGGATTCTGTTAGTTCCCGTTCATAGGTGGCTTCCTTCGCCATGGCCACAGGAATACTATGGGCTGTAAAGATTAATCGTGCATTGGTGCGTCGATTGGAAGGCAGCGTATTTAGAGCGTTTGTGATGTGATCGACGTTGGCTTCCACAAATCTAGGGTGAGTGTGCCATCCGCTGATATACGTCACCTCGAGATGTTGAGCGGCTAGATCGCCGACATTGAGGGCCTGCAAGACGTTTTGTTTGTACTGGCCACAACTCGAATAGCTGTGGTGGGGCGCAAGTATTAACGCGAGTATTCGACGGATGCCATCGGCGGCCATTTTCTGAAACGTATCGTCAAGAAAAGGGTGCCAGTTACGCATGCCGACGTAGACGGGTAGTGCGGGAGCTTGAAGACGCTCCCGCAAACCTTCGACTTGCCGCATCGTAATCTCGGTAATTGGGGAAACCCCGCCAAAGAGTTCGTAGTGATGCACCACGCCCTCTAGACGTTCCTCAGGGATGCGTCGGCCCCTCAAAACATTCTCTAAAAACGGACGAATCTCCTTCAGGCCGCGTGGGCCACCGAAGCTGATTAGGAGAACGGCATCGAAGGGAGCGTTTGTCGGCACTCTTCCTTTAATCATGCCACAGGTTCAGTAAGTATGACTAAGGAGCTAACTGGGTGAGGACAGTAGGGCCGGTTGATCTTGTCTGACATGTTCCTTGAACAACGGGATCAAGGCATTCTCACGAAAGGACGGTGAGTTTCGGTGCTGAGATACAATAAATAACTGTCGGGGCGTGGCTCAGCCTGGTAGAGCACCGCGTTCGGGACGCGGGGGTCGGAGGTTCAAATCCTCTCGCCCCGACCATTTATTTTTGAATGACAAACAGCGAGTTGAATTTGAGGAGGTCGGATAGTCACATGGGGGTTACAAGAGAGAAGAGTTTCTGCCTTGGGTTGATATGCGTGGCAATGGTGTTTGTTCCCTTAACGGCTGCGGCGCAACGAGGCGCGAAGGTTCCGACGGAACACGCATCACAGGAGCCGGTCAACCATCTGCCCAACCCATACGAAACGGTTCGCGATTTCGGCGAATTACCAGATGGTCGGTCGTGGGGCTCCGTTAGTGCGATCAATATCGATATTGATGGAACCCACATCTGGGCGGCTGATCGCTGTGGGACAAACTCGTGCGCTGAATCGGATGTGGATCCGATCGTAAAAATGGACCAAGAGGGAAATGTGGTGGCGAGTTTTGGCGCCGGTCTGATTACCTGGCCGCATGGAATGGACGTTGACAGCGAGGGCAACGTTTGGGTGGTCGACGCGAGGTCACCGAATGCGCGAGAGCTCGAGCGCACTCCAAATGCCCCTATGAATGGTCATCAAGTCATCAAATTTAGTCCGGACGGTGAGGTGTTATTGGTGTTAGGTACGCCTGGCGAGAGCGGCGATCCGCCGACTCATTTCACAGAACCAAATGATGTCGTAGTTGCTCCGGACGGCAGTATCTTTGTTGGGGAATCTCACAGTGGGCAATTCTTGGACGAGACGGGCCCCACGGCGGTTGGTCGGATCTCAAAATTCGCCGCTGATGGCACATTCATTAAGAGTTGGGGCCAATGGGGTTTTGAAGACGGCGAATTTCGATCTCCGCACTCGCTCGACTTTGATTCTCAGGGACGTCTCTTTGTCGCAGATCGTGGAAATAGTCGAATTCAGATCTTTGACCAGGATGGCGGCCACTTGGAGACCTGGTATCAATTTAGTCGGATTAGCGGCCTTTTTATTAATGATGATGATGTTCTCTATGCAATTGATTCCGAGTCAGACGAAAACTACAACCCGGGTGGCTGGCGAAAGGGACTACGCGTCGGCAGTGCAAGCACCGGAGAGGTATGGTATTTCGTGCGGGAACACGTTTCGGAACGACCGTCGGGAATGGGTGGTGTTGGCTCCATGGGTGAAGGTGTGACAGCGGATAGTGAAGGAAATGTCTACGCTGGAGAGGTGGGCCCGGTTCAGGGAGTCACGAAGTTTGTACCGCGGCTAATTCCTGATTAGAAATCACGTATCTGCCCATCGGGCTGAAGAGCGTACTGAGACATCTTCGATTGAATGAATCAGAGCACGCCACGGGTAGTGTCAGTGAGTGCGGTGGCGCAGTGAAGCACTTCGCATTGGCCGCCGAAGTGGAGAAATGGTGAAATGAAGCCGAGGTGGCGGCGCGGAATAGTGCTGGTGGGATTTACTGCTTGGGTCGCTCAGGCGACGGCTCAGACGGACGAACTGAATGAGCTGAGAAGGAGAGCGACTCGCGGCGAGGTGCAGGCGCAGAACGCGCTTGGCGGCAGGTACGATTCAGGGGATGGAGTGCCAAGAGACTATGTGGAAGCGGTGCGATGGTTTCGCTTGGCGGCCGACCAGGGTTTCCCCGATGCACAAGTAAATCTAGGATTCAATACTCTCTTTGGTCAGGGGCTTCCGCAGAATGATCAAAATGCCGCTCGATGGTTTCGCTTGGCGGCGAACCAAGGGCACGTTAATGCTCAAGCGATGCTTGGTGAACTGTATCTACTTGGCCGTGGGGTTCCTCAGAACGTGAACGAGGGTGTGCAGTGGATGCGTATGGCCGCAGAACAGGGCTTTGCGTTGGCGCAGAACTCACTGGGCGATATCTATTTGAGTGGAACAATCGTCCCGACGGATGAAACCGAGGCAGCGACTTGGTATACGTTGGCGGCACAACAGGGACTGGCTGACGCGCAACTGTATTTGGGCGCAATGTACGCGCGCGCGCGCGGTGTGTCACAGGACGATGAACGAGCGTATATGTGGTTAACCTTAGCTTCATCAAAGTTGACCGGGTCCCGGCGCGGCACGGCTCTCGAACAGTTGAGAACGTTGGAGCGCAGAATGACGGAGCAGCAGTTGTCCAGAGCAGAGAGATTGGTTGAGGAATGGTCGCCCAAGGGAACGGGGCACATCAACCCAGGTCGGCGGCAGCGTTAAGGGGTAATGTAGGATTCGCGGAGAACTTGGCAACATACCGAGACAGGGGGAGATTGAGATGAAGAGACTACTGTTTGTGGCAGTGATGACCGTCATGATGATTGGAACAGCGAATGCCCAAGACACGCCCGCTCCTTGTGGCCCGGCTAGCGATTTGGCATCTGATCTCGGAAATAACGTCGCGGCAAATTCCCGCTGCTTCGAGCTTCGGATGTATACAGCCGAACCAGAGATGAACGGGAAGGGTGGGATTGATAACCTGCACCAGCGTTTCCGAGAAAAAGAGGTCGAGATCTTTGAGAATCACGGCGCCGAGATTCTTGCCGTGTGGCAAAACCTGGATAATCCCAATACTCTCGTGTGGATGCTAACTTATCGAGACCGCGCTCATCGCGAAGAAGTATGGGCCGCGTTTCGAGCCGATCCGGAGTGGCACGCTTTACGAGAGAAGTACGAGGTGCCTATTTCGGCCGATGTGTTCATGATGAGTGCAACGGATTATTCAAAATTGAAATAGCTGAAAGGAATTTCAATACGAGTGGCCTGAAAGTATTCAGACCATTCGCATCGCCCGCGGCCAGCAGTGAGTAGTTTGCCGTTTGCTACACCGTCACTTCACTAGGACAGGTGGTAACTGTCCGCGGGGTAGTTGAATGATTTCCGCTTTACTTGGCCCAGGCGAAACCTAGGCATTCAACTTGATTCCGGTTAAGACGTCATCGCAGGGCACCTGGTCAAGCTCGGGCCCGTACGCCTGCCGAAATGTTTCTCGACTGAGAATCTCGTCTACGTCTTTCTTGCTGAAAAAGCACCTCGTTATGGGCACATGTTGAGTCTGATACAGCCTGAGCGCCGCGGCCTTCGCTTCCTTATGGGCGCTGACATCAAGGAGGAAATCAACTCCTGGTTCAGTGCGTAAATCAACTGGTTGCGTCGTCTCCCAAGGCGCGATTGAACTCGTCCAAAGAACCCGTTGCACCGAATAGGGTTTGATTGAGCCTGACAAACTGAGTGGGTTACGGGCCATCGAGACGGCGTCCATTGTGAATCTGGAAATTGCGACGTGGTCTGGGTGTCCATTCATGCCGCGTGGATCAAAAGTGACGACGATGTGAGGACGATGTGTGCAGATAATATCGACCAGCTCTGTCCGAATTACTGATGCGGAAGCATCGCTCAGACATTTGTCGCGATAATTGAGTATGTGAATGTGTTGAATCCCCAATAGCGCGGCGGACTGTCGTAGTTCATCTTCGCGTCGTTCGGGTAAGGCTTCACGAGAGCACAGCGGCGGGTCACCCAGACCGCCGGCTTCGCCACGTGTTGCACTGACAATGGCAAACGAAGCGCCAACGGCACCGTAACGACAGATTAATCCGGCAGCGACAAAAGTTTCGTCGTCGGGATGGGCGAAAATGAGGAGAAATCTAGGGTTCGTAGTCATTGCGTCAGCAATACATAAGAGAGTGGTCAGCGGACGTAGGCAGAAGTTTATGACACACTTCGTCGATTGCAGCAAGGGATGGTCCGTCTGGTAGTTGAGTTCTACTTTTTAGATGACGATTAAGTGGATTCACTAAGTGTTAAGGAACGGGGTGCGTTTCAGTGCCGAAGGAAAAGACCAATCCTCTAATCAGCGTCATCGGCGTTTTTCCTGAGCAACTGTTCGTCATTGTGCGCTGGATGATTGCAGCACAATTATGGAAACAAGCACTCGGTGCTATGTTGCTCGCACCACTCGTCGGCTTTCTAGCCTTTGACCTTCAGTTATTTCCTGCGGCGGCAAACAACCTAAATCGATTTACGGTGAGATTTGGAGGAATCTTTTTAACCTTTATTGATCTCTTGGTCCCGCCGGTTGTTGCGTTATCGGTTTTTGTGGGTATCGTGAGTAACACGGATCTCGGCTCCGTCAGGCGAGTTGGCTTGACGGCAATCGCGACATATGCCTGCACAACGATATTCGCTGTCACCTTGGGCGCCTTATTGGCGAAGGGGCTCATGCCGGTTGCGGTGTCGCTTATTGATCCGCGCTTGATCGAAGTGACTCTCGCAAGCGCTGGTGATATTCCTAGTTCAAACGGAACGCCGAGTCTCCTGTCGATCCTCGGAGAACTCGTTCCGCGGGGAAATCTGTTTGCCCCGTTTCTCGAAGGTAATCTGCTTCAGATAATCTCAATAGCGGTAGCCGCGGGGGTGGGAACGCTCGCG
>CEUS01254441.1_pt1 | contig 15275 bp, 11 predicted proteins | sample 427031 | NCBI WGS metagenome assembly CEUS01 (sample SAMEA2622837, study PRJEB7988) | marine metagenome | biome: marine biome (ENVO:00000447); feature: marine epipelagic mixed layer (ENVO:xxxxxxxxx); material: "saline water (ENVO:00002010), including plankton (ENVO:xxxxxxxx)" | depth 140 m | reverse complement strand
CTTGTCCTTGGCTACTCGAAAACCCAGTTCATCGCTGGCTCCGTGTACGAAACCACCCTTGGTTCCGCCACCGGCCAGCATCATGGTGTATACGTCTGGAAAATGGTCTCGCCCCAGGTTTTTGCTTTTTGCGGTTCGTCCTTCTCTGAAGGGGGTTCGTCCGAATTCACCGCCCCACACGATCAATGTGTCATCGAACAATCCACGGGACTTAAGATCCTTGATCAAGGCGGCCACGGGCTTGTCCATGGTAGCGCATTTTTTTCGTAAGCCGTTGCCCAAGGCTTCTCCGGGATTGGTTCCGTGAAAGTCCCAACCCCAGTCGAAGAGGTGTACGAATCGTACGCCTTTTTCGACCAAGCGTCTAGCGAGAAGACAGTTGTTGGCCAAGCTGGTGGCGCCCGGTTGAGCGCCATATGCTTCGAGAACGTGTTTGGGTTCCTTTGCGATGTCCATGACCTCGGGCACGGACATTTGCATGCGGAATGCCATTTCATATTGGGCCATCCGTGTGATGGTTTCGGCATTGCCTAGTTCTTCCGACTGAATTCGATTAAGATCGTTGAGGGCGTCCAGACCGGCTCGACGCAGGTCTCGACTCATGCCTTTGGGATCGTTTACGTAAAGAACGGGATCGCCCTTGGATCGGCATTGTACACCTTGGAACACGCTTGGCAGAAAACCGCTGCCAAAGGAGTTTTTGCCTCCATTGGGTTGTACGCCGCTTGAGATCAAGGCAACGAATCCCGGCAGGTCTTGGTTCTCCGAACCGAGCCCATAGGTCACCCAAGAGCCCATACTGGGGCGACCCGCCCGCGGACTTCCCGTGTAGAGCAAAAGCTCCGCCGGGGCATGGTTGAACTGATCCGTGGTCATCGACTTGATGAAAGTTAGGTCGTCCGCCAGTTTGGATAACTCGGGAACCGCGTCCGACATCCATAGACCATTGGCCCCATGACGATTGAATTCGTGGGGTGTTCCCATCAGTTTGGGAACGCCCGAAGTGAAAGCGAATCGCTTGCCTTTCAAGTATTCGTCCGGACAGTTTTCACCTTCTCGCTTTTGCAGTTCAGGTTTGTAGTCAAAAAGGTCAAGGATCGGAGGGGATCCAGTCATGTGCAGATAAATTACCCTTTTGGCCTTGGCTGGGAAATGGGTGTCTCGAGGCAACTGCGGGGCCGTTGGATCATAGGACAAGGCGGCGGCCGCTTTATTGCCCAACAGGGAAGCCATGGCAATGCCTCCGAGTCCCAAACCCGTGGAACCTAGGAATTCCCGTCGCGTCTTGAGTAGAAGGTTTTCCAGTATAGGTTCAGCGCTCATGATTTTAAATAAATTTATTTTAACGCTTTAGGAACACCTCATCGAGGTTAAGCAAGACATTGCCGACTACTGTCCATGATGCGAGCTCAACGGCGTTGGATCCAACGGGCAATGGACCAATGGGGATGGTGGCCATGGCGTTGGCGGCGGCGGCATCGGAGGCGTAGGTTGCCCTTACTTCCTCGAAGAGGGCATTTAATCTTTTGGTTTCGTTAGGAGTTGGATGCCGCGTTAAGCAGAGACGAAAGCCATGGGCTATTTTTTCCTCATTCGTTTCACCGGCTTTTGACATGCGTCTCGCCAAAGCTTGAGAGGCCTCCACGTAGACGGGATCATTCATGGTGACGAGGGCTTGAAGGGGGGTGTTGGTTGGTGTGCGACGGATATTGCAAACGAAGCGGTTGGGGGCGTCGAAGGTAGCCATCGAAGGATAGGGATTGGAACGTCTCCAATGCACGTAAATACCTCGCCTGAACTTGTCTTCACCAGCACTGGTTTTCCAGTCCAATCCTGGGCCAAAGGCCGCCTTAAGCCCCAAGTTGGGTTGTGGTGGCTTGACTGGAGGTCCGTACATTTTTCTGCTTAGCAAACCGGAGGCGAAAAGGGCTTGGTCACGAATCATTTCCGCGGATAGCCTTTGCCTTGGTCCTCGACTGAGTAGTTCATTGAACGGATCCTTCTCGGCTCGGAGTGAATCCACTTTGGAGGATTGACGATAGGTGGCGGACGTCACGATGATTTTGAGCAGAGCTTTCACGTCCCAGTCCAGTCGTACCAGTTCGGTGGCCAGCCAATCGAGTAATTCGGGATGTGTGGGTAATTCTCCTTGTGAACCGAACTCTTCACTTGACCGGACGATGCCTTGGCCGAAGAGGGATTCCCAGTAACGGTTGGCCACTACTCTTGCAGTGAGGGGGTTTTCCCCGGAGACGAGCCAGCGGGACATGCCCAGGCGATTAAGTTTTTCTCCTTCAGGCAGGGGTGGAAACACTGCGGGCAACCCGGCCGTCACTTCCTTGTCCTTGGCCAAGAAATCACCCCGGAGCTGAATGTGAGTCTTTCGCGGTTTGGTTATTTCACGCATGATGGGCACCGTTGTCTGCGGTTTCATCTGGCGAGCGCTGGCGGAAAAATCAGCCAATTCCTTTTCCGCCTTCCTTACTTCGGGTGATCCGTTGGAATAGTAGGAACGAATGGTTTCCTGTTCAGCGGGTGTACGGTCTTTGGCAGAGCGAGCCAAGGCAGAGAATACTTGGTTGGGCAATGGTACGTCGAGCTTGGCTAGCGGTTCCTTTAGCCAAAAGATTTCCTTGGGATCCTTTTGGGCTAGATCGGGACTAGTTATCCGCAGGGTCATGCCCGCCTTTTTTTCAAGTTCGCCGTCGAAACGGTACAGACCGGATTCATTGGCATGTGGAATAGGCACCACGACTAGTGTTTCGGCTCCATCAAGCGCCTCGGCATGGGAGGGCTTTGGGGTCTTGGCGATTTCCTTGTTCCAAACGGGGCGTCGTTTTTCATCAAGCAGTTCCAAACGGAATTTCTTCAATCGATCTGCGGTTTCTCCATCCGTTCGGTTCCAAATGACCACCTTGTCGACTTGACTCTCCTGGCCAAGATCGACTTCCCACCAAGGATTGTCTGCCTGGCCTGTGTGAAAGACGCTTTTCTTTTGGTAATTTCCGTCGACGTTGCCGTCATTGCCATACCTCGCGGGGCCATCGAATCCGGTGCTGATCTGGGTGGCTTTTCCCTTGAGGGCCAAGTTTTCCTTGCCTGAGAAAACCTGGACTTCCGCCAAATGCAGATATCCCCCCTTGGTGACGTTGGTCACTCGAAGAAACCGGCCCTGCTTACCAATCTCTCCCACTTTCGGATAGAGGCGGAATTCCACCTTCGCCAAAACAGGTAATTGAATGCCCGCAAAAGATTCCTCTGGCATTATGATTGCGAGTACGTCCTCTCCTTGTTTTTCGAATTTCGCCGGGCTTTTTGTCAGGGAAATCTCAAAGCTCCGTTGCCAAGCCTCGAAATCCGCAGGAGTACTTTGTTTCAACGCATCGACCTTCTTCTGGAGCTCTGCAATCCGTACCTTCATCTCCTCCTTCTTTTTTGCCTGTTCGCCGGAGTAAGCCTTGAGGGTGGGGCTTTCGTCGCGCCGGTCGGCATCTGCCGTGTTGTTGAGGATGGCGAAGAAACGAAAATACTCTTCCTGTGAGATGGGGTCGTATTTGTGATCATGGCACTGGGCGCATGCCATGGTGACTCCCATCCAAACCGCCATGGTGGTGTTCACCCGGTCGACTACGGCGACGTTGCGGAATTCCTCGTCGTTGGTGCCTCCTTCATTGTTGGTCTGGGTATTTCGGTTGAAGGCAGTGGCGATCAGTTGATCGTCGGTGGGTTCGGGTAGCATGTCACCAGCGAGTTGCTCGACCGTGAATTGATCGAAGGGCAGGTTGTCGTTGAAGGCCCGTATTACCCAGTCGCGGTAGCCCCAGATGGTTCGTGGTTGGTCATCGGCATACCCGGCGCTGTCGGCATAGCGGGCTAGGTCCAACCATTGCCGCGCCCAATGTTCGCCGTAAGCTGGGGAATCCAGCAGGCGATCGATCAGTTTTTCATAAGCTTTCGGCGAAGAATCCCGGGCAAAGGAATCGGCTTCTTCCAAAGTGGGCGGCAACCCCGTCAGGTCGAGGGATAGTCGACGAACAAGGGCGAGGCGGTCGGCTTCCTCTGTTGGGCGGAGATTCGCCGCATCAAGTTTGGACAGAATGAAGTGATCGATCTCATTTTTTGGCCAGTTTTTGTCCTTCACCTCGGGCAATGCCGGACGAACGGGTTTGCTGTATGACCAGTGCGACTCGAATTCGGCGCCCTCTGCGATCCATTGTTTCAGAACTTCTTTTTGTTCCTTGGTCAGGAAACGCTTGATTTCCGGAGGTGGCATTACCTCATCCTCGTCGTCTGAAAAAATGCGATGAATGAGTTCGCTGGCATTGGGTTCACCGGGTACCACCGCTCGTGTTCCCTTGCGTTCCAAGATGGCGGACGCCTTGTCGTCCAATCTCAATTTTGCCTTGCGAGCCTTGGCGTCCGGACCATGGCATTGGAAGCAATTTTCCGAAAGAATGGGCCGAACGTCGCGGTTGAACTTTATCTTGGCCGCAAGAAATTCTCCCGACAGGAAGCAGTATGTCAGGAGCAGCAACGAATATTTAGGAAAGCGTCGCATACTGTATGTAACTTTTTAGAGGGATTGGCCTCGAGGCAAACTTTTCCAATCCGTAAAGAAGATGTTTGCGCACGAGGCGTTGAGCGTCCTATCGTCCATTCCATGAACAACCCTAATCCTTCTCGACGTCGTTTTATTCTTCAATCCGGAAAGCTTGTCGCCGCAGGCGCAGCGGCTTCCGTTACAGGCCCATTTCTGCTCTCCGCGGAGAAAGGTTCACCAAATGAGCGCGCTCGTTACGGCGCCATCGGAGTTGGTGGCCGTGGAACTAGTATCGCCAACGCCGCTCGCCGCTTCGCCGATATCGTGGGTGTTTGCGATCTTGATACCCAACGAACCGATCGTGTCATCAAGGCTCTTTCCCAAGGCAAGGCCGATGGATATCAGGACTATCGAAAATTGCTCGATCGCAAGGACATTGACTTTGTCACCATCGGTACCACCGACCATTGGCACACCCGAGTGGCCATCCATGCGATGCGAGCGGGCAAGGACGTTTATTGCGAAAAGCCACTCACCCTTACCATCGATGAGGGCAAGCAAATCTGCAAAGTGGTCAAGGAGACGGGTCGCGTTTTCCAAGTTGGTACCCAGCAGCGCACGGAGATGGGTAGAAAATTTTTGCAGGCCATAGGAATCATTCGCGAAGGTCGCATCGGCAAGGTCAAGAAGGTAACCTGTGACATCGGAGGAGGACCCAAGGGTGGGCCATTCAAGAAATCCGATCCACCGGCCAATCTCGACTGGAACACTTGGCTCGGCCAAGCTCCGCTCGTCGACTACATCAAGGAGCGTTGCCACTACCAATTCCGTTGGTGGTACGAGTACTCCGGTGGCAAAATGACTGACTGGGGAGCTCACCACGTCGACATCGCGCAGTGGGCCATCGATCAAAGCGGAGAGGGGCAAGGCCCCCTATCGATTGATCCGCTCATCGGCGAGCATCCCATTCCTCTCAAGAATGGCATGCCGACCAAGGACAACTACTATAACACTTCACATAACTTCCATATCCGCTGTGGTTTTGCCAATGACGTCGAAGTGAACATCGTAAGCCGATCTAAAGATGGCAACGGCATCCTGTTCGAGGGCTCCAAAGGCAATCTATTCGTCAGTCGGGGCAAACTAAGGGGCGAAGCTGTGAACGGTCTCAAGGAAAAACCTTTGGAGTCGGATACCATCAAGAAGATCTACAAGGGCAAGAATCCGACCAGTCACATGGAAAATTTCTTCCAGTGCGTAAAAGATCGTAGTCACCCCATTTCCGACGTGTTCACCCATCATCGGGCCATGACCACTTGCCATCTCGCCAATATTTCGATCCGCTTGGGTCGCAAACTGCAGTGGGATCCCAAGGCCGAGCAGATGGTGGGCGACAAAGACGCCAACGCCTGGCAATCTCGCAAGCAACGCAAAGGCTTTGAGACCAACGTCTAGGCGTACCAGTAGTTTCCAATCAATCAAATCAAGCCCTCTTCGCCGAGTAGCGGAGAGGGCTTTTGCGTTCATGGAGCTTGATGAATTGAATCCGTCTGCTTCTTTTTTCGCCGGAAGCTTGACCTCTCGATGAATGATGGAAACCTTTAGTTTAACCCCTCGAGGTTTAAACTTTCCATCCCATGCCCGCTTCATCTGATTTTTTTGACGTTCGCCCCCAGGTTTCGCCCCCACTAGATTCCACCTTTGTTCCAGCCGCGTCATGGAATCGTTCATACGCAAACCTCGTTGCAGCCTGCGGAAGTCCCGTGCCCATTCGTTTTGCCTTGGAGCAGTCCGCAGGTTCCATCTTTTGTCACAATTGCGAAATTCTGCCGCCCCAACATCCCCAGGCTCACCTTAACTTTCGTTTCGCCGAGCGCCTGTTGAAGTTTCTCCTCTGGTCGAGAGGTGGGTATCATGTCTATTTCGATGGCCCATTGGAACTTGGCGAGGCCTTGCGCTCCCATTTCACGACCACGACCACGGGACGATTCGACGCCGATTTCATGGGGACAGTGTACGAACACCCCTTCGAGGTCATTCTCACCACTGGTTTACCTTCCGAGCAAGATTCCGCTCGCCAATTGGGGCGACACCTCGACGGTTGCCGTATTGGCTTCGATCTTGGAGGAAGCGATCGCAAGGTGGCGGCGGTGATCGATGGCGAAGTTGTTTTCAGTGAGGAAACTACATGGGATCCTTACTATCAGGAAGACCCTGCTTATCATCACTCGGGAATCGCGGATTCCTTGAAAAAGGCGGCGAGTCACTTGCCGCAAATCGAAGCCATTGGTGGCAGTTCCGCCGGGGTGTACGTGGAGAATCAGCCACGCGTCGCCTCCCTTTTTCGCGGTGTGCCAGACGATATTTTTGATAAAAAGGTAAAACCAATGTTCCGCAATTTCGCTAAGGAATGGAACGTTCCCTTCGAGGTCATCAACGACGGCGACGTCACCGCCTTGGCGGGATCCATGTCTCTTGGAGAGAACGCAGTTCTGGGTTTGGCCATGGGCACCAGTGAGGCGACGGGTTACGTCAATTCGGAGGGCAAGGTGACCACTTGGCTGAACGAACTTGCCTTTGCTCCCGTCGACTATGCGGAAAACGCGCCCGCCGACGAGTGGAGCGGCGATTTGGGGTGCGGAGCCCAATACTTTTCACAGCAGGCCGTTGGTCGCCTTCTGTCGCCGGCCGGCATCGACTTGCCAACCGACCTGTCTTTGCCCGAGAAACTAATCGAGACCCAATCCCTCATGGCGTCAGACGATCCTCGCGCCCGCAAGGTTTACGAAACAATAGGCGTCTATCTTGGTTACGGTGTAGCTCATTACGCGGACCTATACAATTTGCGGAACTTGCTTCTCCTTGGGCGCGTTACGAGCGGTCAAGGTGGAGAGATTATTCTCGATCAAGCCGCCAACGTATTGAAAACTGAATTTCCGGAACTTGCGGAAAGAGTTGCGTTTCACGTACCGAACGAGAAAGACAAGCGCCATGGCCAAGCCATTGCCGCGGCCAGTCTTCCAATCATTGAACGATAAGCCATGTCCGAAAATCCCTACTGCGCTTATGCATCTTCGTTTCGAAAGCTCGTCGACGATGGAGTGAACCTACCACTTGGCGGTATGCCCAAGCCACCCACTCCCGATCTTTTCCCCGATGCTCCTGTCTGTCTCATTTTCTCCCCTCATCCCGATGACGAATGCATCATCGGCGGACTTCCCTTGCGGCTTATGCGGGAAGCCGGTGTTCGCGTGGTGAACGTGGCAGTCACCTTAGGAAGCAACAAGGAACGCCAGCAAGCACGGCTTGTAGAACTGAAGGACGCTTGTGACTGGATAGGATTCGAATTACAGGAAACGGCTCCCAATGGCCTTGAGCGCATCAGGCCTGATGCCCGTGAAAATGAACCGGACCATTGGGAAGCAGCGATGCATACCATTGCATCGATCTTAGCCGACCACGTTCCGCAATCCATATTCATTCCCCATGACGCTGATTGGAACGGTACCCATTTGGGTGTGCATCAACTCGTGCTGGATGCCCTCGCAAGCCTCCCATCCGATTTCTCGACCATTCTCGTTGAAAACGAATTCTGGGGACAAATGCAGTCACCGAACCTAATGGTCGAGTCATCCGAAACCGACGTTGCCGATCTCTTGGCGGCGCTTTCCCATCACGTGGGGGAAGTCCGCCGCAATCCTTATCATTTGAGGATGCCGGCTTGGTTACAGGACAACGTCCGTCTTGGAGCCGAGCTTGTGGGAGGAGAAGGTGGGGATGCGCCAGCTTTTGACTTTGCCACTTTATATCGAGTCAGGCACTGGCAAGACGGCGTTGTGAAGGAGGCATGGTCTGGAGGTCGCCAACTGGCGGCGAGAGAGAATGCAGGCATCCTCTTTGGCGCCGCCGATTGATTCTTGGTGGTCATTGGGCGAGTTGTTCCTTCACCATCCCATTTGGCGCAACAAGCGAAGTTTGCTCGTCACTTCCCAAAACACCACAAACTCTTGTGGGTGCGTAGAAATACTTGACCGTTCGAAAAGGCAGGTGAGCCACGAGTCATTTCATTAACGGGGTTGGTGGCCAAAAGTTGAAAATCCTTTTTGGCCGATAGGACCAAGGTTTGCCCTCCTGAATTAGTGACGTATAGCCGACCATCCACTTTTGCGATGGATCCCCAGTTGCCGCCTTTCCCAACACGCTCTTGCTTGATGATTTTTCCCGTGGCCATCTCGATGCACTGGAGGATGCCTGGCTCGGTTAATATAAAATAATGATTGTCGAACGCGACCCCCGTACCGATACGTTGAAGATTGCGTTTTTCAGTCACCCAAAGTCGTTTTGCAGTAATGTTTCCCGAGACCCCCTTGCCCGCTTCCACGCATAAGGCTGGCCCGCCATATCCCGAGGTGGCCAAGGCAAGTTCCCCTTCGTACACTGGATTGTTGTATACGAGATCCCCCAGACCGTTGCAGGACCAGAGTTCCTTGCCGGTCAGAGGGTCGAAGGCCGCCAACCGTTTGGGGAGTCCGATCAAGACTTCGTCTCGTCCATGGTTGTCCCGAAGGACAGGTGTAGCCCAACTGCCGTACCAGTGTTTGGCTTCCTTGCCTTGAGCCTCGGGGAGATCCTGTTTCCAGATTGTTTTACCCGAGGTCGCATCCACCGCAACGAGGAAGACGCTTTGGCCGGGACCCCATAGTTGAATGAAGGTATTTCCCTTGGCATATGGCAAGGGACTGGAAGCGTTTCCCCATATGTGGATTTGAGGTCCCAAGTCGGATCGCCGCCAAATTTCCTTACCTTCCAAATCGTAAGCGATCATCCCGGCGGACCCCAAAGTCGCCACGACCACCTTTCCATCGGTAGCTGGCGATGCGGAACAATAGGGGTTGGTTTTGTGAGTGGGTTCTTTTCCCGCGAACTTGGTTTCCCGCTGCCATAATTTTCCACCTGTTTTTCGGTCGAAACATACGATGCATCGTTTGGTTCCGTTCTCCAAGGTTTGCGTAATGAATACTTTGCCTCCCACCACGATGGGAGAGGAATTTCCAGGTTCATCGAGAGGGGTTTTCCATACGACGTTTTCCGCTGCGGACCATTTCAAGGGAACATGCTTTTCATTGCTCAGTCCATTTCCGTCCGGCCCTCGCCAAGTGGGCCAATCTCCTGCTTGAACGGTAACCTTCAACATGAATCCGACAACAAGGAGTATGCATGACAGTGTTTTCATGACCTTAGGGATCTTGGTGGAACTCCCTTTCTGCGATATCCTGGAAGTCGGCGATATCTTCTTGTGACTCCACCGGTGAAGGGTGTCCAACGATTCGAATGCGATCGAATCTTATTTTCCTCAAGGGAAGGGCAAGCTCATGGGCAAGACCTTGCTTGGTCGACAAGGGGAGATCGGCGTAGAGAAGGCTTAGGTGTGGATCTAGCAGGTATTCACTTGGAGGCGCTTGTTTCCCAATCAAGTCATGCAAAGCGAATAGTTCGGGTACAGGTTGGCAACGCAGGAACAAGGTCATGGTATAGCGAGTGGTGGCGTCCAATCCAGTAACCACCAAACTTTCAGGAATCTGTTTTTCCTGCAGGGTATCCAGAATTTGAGATGCTTCACCTTCCGGGGACGCAGGTCCTGCGAACAAGGTAAGGTGTGGTGGGAATACAGGCGTATCGTACCTGTGAGCCAACTCCTTGATTATCCCTTGCAAGAGCGAATGGTCGTCTGGACACGGCATCAACCAGTAGGAATGATGCCGAGCTTTCATTGCTTTGCCTTGATCGTGGCGTCGATTCGCTGCAATGCCTCAAGTCCTCCGAGAGGCAAGGAAATGCTTCCCTTGGGAGCGTTTGCTTCACGCGGATTGATGCGAATCAATTGATTGTCGCTGCCCTCCGCAAGGCTTTCGGAATTCATGCGTACGGTGGGAATGGCCGTGCCTGCGCCGATCTCGATGACCGCCAAATTCTTGTTCAAGCTCTGAGCAAGCCATTGCTGGTGTTTTTCATGCTGTTCGCTGGCGCGTGTTGAATCCCATCCCCAATCACCGAACATGAGAACATTTGGCCGAGCCAGTCCATTGCAGGTGGGACAAGCGGGCAGAGGAGGCTTGGCTCGGAGGCTATCTGGGTCGACTTCGACTCTGATGTCTTCCGCTGCCCAAATTCTTTGTCCGCAACCTTCCAAGCATTGCAAATGATTGATTGAACCGTGGCATTCCAAAACCTGGTTCTCCTCGAAGCCAGCTTGTTGAAAATGACCATCGACGTTGGAGGTGTAGACGAAAGCGCCACCCTTCTTGGAATCTCCCCATTCGCGAAGTATGGAGAACCCTTCGTGGGGTGCGGTTTCACGGTATAGGTTCAATCGGTGTCCATAGAATCCCCAAGCGAATTCCGGATCGTCGGCAAACCAGCGAGGGTTTGCCATTTCCTCGAAGCGTAACTTCAACTTGGCTATTGGAGGATAAGCTTTCCAGAATCCCTGGGTACCTCGAAAGTCAGGCAATCCCGAGTCCACTCCCATGCCCGCGCCGGATCCAAAGTAAAGTGCGTCGGACTGAAGGATCGTTAGAGCGGCATCTTCCAAAGAGCCTTTTGGTAGCTGAGATTGGTTTTTCAATGAAACGATCGTTAGGACAGGCAATAACTTTTATGATGCGTAATGCCTTTGTGATTTGAGCTTTGCGAAGGAGCAAGGAAGGGCAAACCGTTTTTAGGTTGTAGATCGGTTCGGATAGCGGTTTTGTTTTATAGGCTTTAAACTAAACTGGGGTAAATGGAGAAACGCATCTTTACCAAGCTTCTGGCTTGCTTACCTGTCATCTTGGCAGGTGGCTGTTCCTGGTTCGCGCGGGAGAACATTGGAGCAGGTTTGGAGTTGCCTCTCAATGACGCACCGCAAGTTTCCATCGTCGTACCAAAATTAGCTCATAGTGGTGGGCTTGCTTTCGATTCCGAGGGTATTTTATATTTCGCCAATCACCTCAACCCCGGAACGATTGGGCGTTACGCGGTGGATCAACTAGAACCAGCCACGGTTTTCATCGATTTGAACGAGTGGCTCACCACCTATGGTGACCAAGCCCCCATTGTACAAGGGCTTACCATTGACGCTGAGGGTCGTTTGATTGGAGCGGTCCTCGGGACTGGCAAAATCATCAGGGTTTCGCCGGATGCAAGTAAAGTGGAAGTCTTGGCTGATTCCCATGAGGGTATACTCTTCTCCAGCGTGCATGACGTGGTGCTTGCTCCGGAGGGTTTGGTTTATGCGTCCTCTCCGGATGAAGGTGTGATTTACCGCATTTCCCCGGATGAAGGAAAGGTTCAAATTGTGAACCAAGAGCTCGTGCGGGCCGATGGTTTGGCGATTAGTCCGGATGGCAAGTGTTTGGTGGTAGCTGAACCGGATGCGGCTCGTGTCTTGGTGTTTTCCTTGGAAAACGAATATCCGGAAAACGCTCCGGTTTCCACGCTTGATTTTTCCGGTAGCGGTCAATCCCCTCGCGGTCTTCTCTTCGACAAACAGGGGCGACTTTTCGTGGGGATGGGCGAAGCAGGCACAGTCAACGTATTTGATCTTACCGAGACCCGTTTGCTCAGGACTTACGAGGTGGGTGGATCCGCCGATCGTCTGTTTCTTCGCGAAGGGGAGCTATGGATTTCGGGTGGTCGAGACGGAGGGGTAAGAAAGCTTACCTTGAAGTAACCTACGCGTTGACCAGCAAGCGAATCACTTGCTTGCTTTTGCCCACTTGGCGTAGCGCTCGGCGATTTTAGCGCCCTCGGCATCGCCTTCGTGAAAAAGAAAACGATACTTGAAGGTGATGTCTGAGCCCTTGAGGATTTTCAGGTTGCCCGTGCCCTTGGGCTTTCTCTCGAAATTATGTATGCCGAATGGATTGGCAGCGACTAAACCGTAATCGCGCGCATGCCACCAAGTGGGATGACGAAGGTTGGTGGGATGGTCGAAAATGGAAAACCCCACGCTTCCTGATTTGAAAGGCGCCGAGTAAGATACCCAAGCGGCTCGCTTGCCCCATATCGCGCGTCCTTCCACGCCTTCACTATTGATTGCTTTTCCTTTGGCTACGGATCCTTTCAAGCGAAGCGTTGGGTTGGAACGAATCCCCATGGATCCTTCCTTGGTATCCCCGAAGGTGACGTCTCCCTGAGCCGCGATGATCTTTACGGAAACGTCGATGGCCCGATCCTTGCCCTCGGCGAAAAAGGCCAAGGTTGTTTCATCTTTGCACACGATCTCGCCTTTTGGTCCCACCCACTTGTTGCGGGTAACGATAGTATTGCCTTCGAGTTTTAGGAATTTCTCGTGAAGGATGGTCCCCGTGTTTTTCGCAACGTGCCAGAAACTGATTCCGTTGACTTCTCCGTGCGTGTACCAGAGGGAGGCATGATGCGGATGGTCCTTGGCCTCACCCGGAGCCGCTTCCTCGATTGGATAACGCCGCGTCATGGGAACCTCATTCGGCCCTATGACAGGGTAGAGAATGGGTTTTGCCCGCTTTTTGTCGTTGTAAACGTAATTCGTGAACAGTTTACCGTTTACTTTGACGGCCACGACCTGATCTCCTTTCTCCAAGGAGACGGCGGAAGCATGATTGTCCGCGTAAGAGAAAGCCGTTACTAGATGAGAAATGAGAATGGTGAGGAAAACAAGGCGCATGGCAGGGAAGGAATTGAGAATATTATTTGTCGGGGGTCTTTTCTTTCTCCCCTTGTGAAGTACTTTCGTCAACCTTTGTTTCAGGGCTTTATCCAATCATTTCGAGGAGTTTGGCTCGAATTAAACCTTGGTTTCGCGGGTTCTTGGCACCTTGCATGCCATCGATTTGCATTGCCCGAATTGCGAGGTTGCTTTCTTTGGAGTTCGACGTGAAACGTAATAAACCGGAAGACGAAAAGGTCGCCGAGGAACTGAAATGTGTCTTGGAATGTTGTAAGTACCCACGCACTTGCGATTGGAACAAACGCTGCATGGAAGAAGGCATGCGGATGAGCAAAGATGCCGAGATGGTTCGTGAGCAAGACATCCGGCGTGAAAGCGACGGCGATACTAAAAAATTAACCTTTGGCTTAAGGTGATTTCCATGGAGGTCGTCTTCATGGCATGAGCTCTGCCACCGCCCGTCGGCTCGACAGGTTGGGCATCGTCCGTGATGATTTTGAGATATACGCTCGCATGCGAGCCCCCATGACTTTTGGAAATCGATTGCTCTTGGGCCAACCGGGAGGCGGTTTCCGTCAATCGACACTTGCTGCCAAGATCGCTCGGACTGGCTGGGATTGGGGTTCCGCTGCAGAGGATTTCGACAAGAACTCATACCACTCGTCCACGAAGGTAACTCCACCGCCAACAACTTGCTAAAGCCCTTCTTCAATCGTCAATTTCAAGGCGGCGTTGGGCATGCCGTCTCCTGGAACGGTTACGAGCGCAATGCCTTTTTTCTCAACCAAGGAACCGGCTATCAATCAATACCACACCATGGGGCAGACAAGGTGAACAACCGCTATTTTGATTTCGATCGATGAACGTCCTGAACAAATTCCCCCTTTAATTTTTTCAACCGTTCCACTACATCGGGCTTCACCTTGGCGAGATTCTTTGATTCGCCCGGATCTTCCGTAACGTTGGCCAAAAAGAGCTTGCCGCCCGGTTCGCGACCGGTCGGGCGATTGTGGTCCCTAGGGTTGAGGAGGAGTTTCCAGTCGCCTTCTCGAATCACCACTTGGTTCCCAAGTTGCCAATAAAAGCTCTTGTGCGGGGAAGGCGCCTTGGCGTCGGCGATTACCTTGACCAAGCTCTTGCCGTCCAGTTTGCGATCTTTGGCAAGTTTTGCTCCGCAGTACTCCGCAATGGTGGGAAACCAGTCACAACCCGTGGCCATCTCCGAACGTACCTCGCCCTGCGGAATATTACCCGGCCACGATACGATGGAAGGCACCCGGATGCCACCTTCGAAGAGGCTGCCCTTGGCTCCCCGATAAGGTCCCGAGTTACCTCCACCGCCAAAAGTGCGCGACTCGATGGAATGCCCGTGGTCGGATTGAAAGACGATGAGGGTATCTTCCCGCAAACCCAGTTTTTCAACGTGGGAAACCACCTTGCCGATTATTTCGTCCATCGATGAAATGAAAGCTCCGTACTTGTCGCGCGGATGTGGATGGTCCTTGTAATGCTCACGCCACTTGTCTGTGCCTTGCAGTGGGTAGTGTGGCCAATTGATCGCCCAGTAGAGAAAGAAAGGCTTTTTCTTCGTGTGGCTTTTGTCGATGAAGGTTTGGCATTCCCGGACCATGAGGTCGCCGAAATATTGGCCGTCCTCCCATATTTCTACTCCATCGCGCCAAAGGTCGTGCAGGTTGGGCGGTACCCAGTAAAAGAAATGCGAGAAGTTGTCGATGCACCCGCCCATGTGACCGTACGATGAGTCGAACCCTTGGCCATTGGGCATGGTTTCCGGGGTGAAGCCGAGGTGCCACTTCCCCACGTGGCCTGTGACGTAACCGGCTTTCTTCATCATTTCGGCAATGGTTATTTCGTTGGTCGGCATGCCCGAATGCCCCTTGTGTGAGGATACGTTACCTGGAACACCGGCTCGCGGTGGGAAGCGACCCGTCAAGAGCCCGGCCCGTGAAGCTGAACAGATCGCCGACGGCGAGTACATTTGAGTGAAGCGCACCCCGGTGGCAGCCAACTTGTCCAAGGTGGGAG
>CEUS01001554.1_pt1 | contig 15290 bp, 14 predicted proteins | sample 427031 | NCBI WGS metagenome assembly CEUS01 (sample SAMEA2622837, study PRJEB7988) | marine metagenome | biome: marine biome (ENVO:00000447); feature: marine epipelagic mixed layer (ENVO:xxxxxxxxx); material: "saline water (ENVO:00002010), including plankton (ENVO:xxxxxxxx)" | depth 140 m | reverse complement strand
AAGCCCGGCGGTCCTTCACTTTTAGGCGGTCCTTCGCCTCATTGAATGTTTGCAGAATGATTGCAATTTGTGATCGCGTGGAGTTCTTCGTGACGACTGCTGAAGTTCCGCCTAGAGTCCCGGTGGCGGACATGTAGATCGTTCGTATCGGCGGCCCGTGCGGGTGGTCTTAGATCAATTCAAACTCAAATTAAGAGGGGGAGTGCCAAATGGGCATTCGACGTAAGCTTTTGCGTCTCCTTGCTGTTCTGTTCGCTTTCGCAATGGTTGCGGCAGCGTGTGGCGGCAGTGATGACGACGATTCATCGAGCGGTGGTTCCGATACGGAAACTACTGCTGCACATAGCGACGATGGAGGTGAAGAAGAAGAAGAGGACACTTCGATTGGTGGTGGCCTATCTCAGGATGCTGCTGAGAAAGCGATAGAAGGCGACGACGAAGAGGAAGAAGTCGATGAAGACGCTCCTACCTTCGACCGCAGCACACTTGACGGCATCTGGGAAGAGGCGGCCTACAACCGTCAACTGATGGTCGACAAGATCACCGCGAAAATGGACGCCGGCGAATGGGGTGTCGGTTCCGATGGCATTCTCCGGGGACCAGCTGGATTCGAAATCGATATGAATGACTGCCCAGCGGACTGGAGCGACACTACTGGCATCACCGATAGTGAAATTCGCATCGGTCACACCACCGCCCAATCAGGCAACCTCGCTGCATACGGCAACATTGCTGTTGGCTGGGATAACTACCTGCAGTGGGTTAACGCCAATGGCGGCGTCGCTGGACGAGACGTAACGCTTCTCGTCAAGGATGACGGTTACGTAGCTGCACAGACGATCGAATTCATTGATGAGTTAATCGAATCAGAGAACGTCTTTGCGCTGCTCACGCTTGGTTCACCAAACACGCTCGCCGTGTACGACCAGATCAACGCCGAGTGCATCCCGCATCCATTCGTGATGACCGGACACCCAGCTTGGGGTGACCCCGTAAATCACCCTTGGACCACGGGACTTCAACTGTCTTACTCGACTGAAGCAATCCTTTGGGGAACTTGGATCAAGAACAACCTTGCTGACGACCTGCCTGTAAAGGTTGCCGGTCTAGTGATGGACAACGACTTCGGTCTTGCTTACGAACTTGGTTTCGAGGCCTACGCTGAAGGTAATCCAGATGTAGTCGCCGAATACCTGCCAGTTCGTCACGACCCGGCAGCACCAACGCTGACTAACGAAGTAACCACCATTGCTGCGTTCGACCCTGATGTGTTCATCTCGATGACGGCTGGTAACCCCTGCTTGCTCGCGATTCAGGAAGTGGAAGCAGCAGGTCTGCTTGAAACGCTGAAAGCGGCATTCACTCCGTCTGTCTGTAAAGGCATCGCCGCGTATATGGCGCCTGCCGGAATGGCAGCAGATGGCTGGTGGATTGTCGGCGGCGGTAGCAAGGACACCACCGACCCGAAGCACATGGACGAACCGTTCATCCAATTCGTGAACAAAAACCTTCAAGACGGCGGACTTGACCCAGCTATCTCGCTCTACGGAATCGGCTATACGTACGGTTATCCGCACGTCGAGGCGTTACGAGTAGCAGCTGAACTGCCCGGTGGTCTGACCAGGACCAACTTCATCCAAGCCGTGAGAAACATTGACATCTATGGGCCACTGACCCTCGACGGTATTACCCTGGCTATGAACGGTGCAGCCGACGGGTACTTCGTTGAAGGTTCGGACTTCAGCCTGTTTGATGCGACCGAGCAAACCTGGAACATGGTTGGCGATGTCGTCGATGCAAACGGTGCCTCACCCAACTGTGCTTGGGACAAAGACAACGGTGGTTGCCGATAAAGGCTCTGATCACCATCAGCGTTTGAAATAATTAGACGCTTCTGAAAGGGCCGCCGGGGAATTCCCCGGCGGCCCTTCAGTTTTTGGATTAATCGTCAGCTAGCAAGGCGCGACTGATGACCAACTTTTGGATCTCACTGGTGCCTTCGCCGATAATCATTAATGGCGCGTCTCGGTAATAACGCTCAACCGGATACTCAGTGCTAAAGCCGTTCCCCCCATGAATTCTCATAGCGTCAAGTGCTAACTCGCTGGCGGTTTCAGAGGCGAACAGTTTGGCCATTCCAGCTGCTAAGTCGACGCGCTCACCAGCATCTGCCTTCCGCGCGGCCTCATAGGTAAGGAGGCGAGCCGCCTCTAATTTCGTTGCCATTTCTGCCAGCTTGAAAGCGATCGCCTGATGTTGGCTGATCGGCCGACCGAACGCTTCACGCTCCTTTGCATATGACAAGGCAGCGTCATAGGAGGCTTGCGCGACCCCAACACCGCGCGCTGCGACATTTATCCGGCCGAGTTCTAAAGCAGACAAAGCCCACCGAAGTCCGTTCCCTATGCCGTCTTCGCCGCCCAACAGTTGATCATGACTCAAACGATGATCGTCATAAGACATTTCTACTGTCTCAAGGCCTCGATAGCCGAGTTTGTCAATTTTGCGACTGACACTTATCCCTCCGCTTCGCTTCCCAGGAGACTTTTCGACAATGAAACACGTAATCCCGCCGGCCTGGGTGCCGTCTTCATCGGGAACACGGGCTAGGAGCGCCACAACTCCCGCCTTCTCGCCGTTAGTAACCCACATCTTGGTGCCGTTAATGACCCACTCGTCGCCGTCGCGCTCGGCTCTACAACGCAGCGCCCCAGCATCAGAACCGCTGTCGGGTTCTGATAACGAAAAACAGCCGCGCAACTTGCCAGTGGCCATCGATGGAAGCCATCGCTTCTTTTGTTCTTCAGAACCAAACTTGCTAATTAACTTGGCACATATCAAATGACTATTGATGATCCCAGCGAGCGACATCCAGCCTCTCGAAAGCTCCTCAATCACGCGCGCATAGGTCATGTTGTCTAGATCGAGGCCCCCAAACTCAGAGGGAATTGTCGCTCCAAAAAGGCCGAACTCTTCCATCTGTAAAGCCATATCGGTCGGGTATTCATCTGGCAGTTCGAAATCAGATGCGTTCGGAATTACCTCTGCCTCAACCCAATTCTTCAGTGCCGAAATCATCTCATTTGCAACATCAACATCGGTCATAACGATTCACTTTCGCATGAGGGCCATCTATTTCCTACTATCCAAGGTAAGTTCACGCCCCATCGGGTTATCGAAACCCGATAATTAGATCCAATCGATAGGAATACTTCTATGCAAATCTCAATGGTTATCGGTACCGGAGCAAGCCTTGACCCCAATAGCTTGGCTCGCCACGTCCAAAACCTAGAAAGCGCAGGTGTTGACCTCGTTTGGGGCGGCGAGATTTATGGCTACGATCTCGTCTCCACGCTCGCGTTTGTGGCTGGGCAAACTAAAACCGTCAAGCTTATGACCGGAATCTTGCCCGTCTATTCACGAAGTCCTGCCTTAATCGCTCAAACTGCTATCACCATAGACACCCTGTCTGAAGGCCGATTTGTGTTGGGTCTGGGAACATCAGGTCCTCAGGTCATAGAAGGCTGGCATGGGGTTGCGTTTAAGAAGCCGTTGGGAATGACTCGAGACGTGATCGAAATTTGTCGCAAGGTCTGGTCAGGCGACAAAGTTGAACATGAAGGGCGAGCTTTCAATCTTCCATTGGCCGACGGAGAAGGCACAGGCTTAGGAAAACCGCTCAAGCTGATGTGTAAGCCATATCGCCGAGACATACCGATCGCGGTGGCGTCCATCGGGCCCAAAAACGTCGAAATGACAGCAGAGCTCGCGAATATGTGGCAACCAATCCACTTTCTACCGGAAAAATTTCACGACGTATGGGGCGATGCCCTTCACGCCGGGAAAGAAAAGAGATCACCTGATTTGGGAGATTTGGGCATCGTTGCAGGTGGAACTGTCGCCCTAGGCGACGGAGCACATGTTGACGCGGCTCGAAAAGCTGTACGAGACAACACCGGATTTTATGTCGGAGGCATGGGCGCCCGTGACCAGAACTTCTATAACGACTTGTTCAAACGTTATGGATATGAACAAGAAGCAGAAGAAATCCAGGACCTCTTCTTGAGCGGTAAGAGAGACGAAGCTTTTGCCAAGGTGCCCGATGACTACGTCGATCGGGCAAGTCTGACCGGCGACGAAGGCAGAGTTCGCGAGCGCATTGAGGTCTACAAAGAAGTTGGAGTTACATACCTCAACATCGATATTCCTGCCGACACAGAAAATCCGCTCGAAGTCATCGAAAAAGTAAAAGCCTGGGCCGAGTAAGGCCCGATGAGTCGGATTGCCGCGAATGAGCGGTTCAGTTCAGCTGCTGCCCTCCTAGGTATCGAACCGGAGATCGTTCGATTTCCCGAAGACACCCGAACGGCCACCCAGGCAGCGACTGCTTTGAACTGCGAACTAGGCCAGATCATCAAGTCACTGATCTTTGAATGCGATGGACTTCCAGTCTTAGCGTTGACCGCCGGTGATCGGCAGGTGGATACCGAAGCGTTGGGCCGTCTGTGCGGCGGAAAGATAGGGAAAGCAGATGCCGAACTAGTACGTGAAGCCACCGGGTTTGCCATAGGCGGAGTGCCACCTTTCGGTCACTTGAACCAACTTTCGTGCTTCGTCGATCAAAGCATTTACCGGTACGAAATTGCGTGGGGAGCAGCGGGCACCCCGGATACAGTTTTTGCGATCCGCACCGAACAGCTTGAAAGTCTTAGTGGAGGACAAATCACTGAATTTGTTGGGTGATTCGACGGCTGCTTATACGTCGCTGCTTTTCCCGTTCTAATGTCTGAACATGCCTGCGCATCGAACAACGATCATTCCTCGGTTCGGGGAACTTGACCCCTACAACCATGTCAATCATGCGGCCTACATAGCGTATTTCGAAGCGGCGCGTTGCATCGCCCTCGACGACATAGAAATGTCGCTGTCAGATCTCAGTGACCGAGGTCTACAGATAGTAGTGACGAAGCTGGAAGTGAAGTTTCGCGAACCCGCCACGGGCCGCGATTCTCTCATCGTCGAAACCTATATCGACGAGATGAAGCGAGTCAGCTCAACATGGAAACAACAAATTCTGAGGGCGAACGACGGCCAAACCCTCGTTGAATCTGAAGTGACCCTCGGTGTGTGCGATGCCACTGGGAAGCCAACGAGACCACCGGCTGATCTGAATGAGTCACTGGCCCGTCTTACCAACGACGAATCCTGACGGCCTGTGTCAGCAGCGGACTAGATTGCATGCGTTAAACAACAGGTGTTAGTCCGCCATCGATATTTATCGAAGCTCCGGTCAGATAAGAAGCAGCGTCACTCGCCAAGAAAAGGGCTAGATTCGCGAACTCCTGAGCTTCGCCCATGCGACCAATCGGAATTCTGGCGCCAATCGTCTCAGTGAATTCTTCAAACGTCTTATCTGAATGTTCACTCTGCCAACGAGTGACCCACTGATGGCTCACGAGAAAGCCCGTGTTGAGCGCGTTAACTAAAACTCCGTCGGACGCGAACTCTGAAGCTAAGGCCTTTGTCATGGCCATCCCCGCAGCTCGAGCTACCGAAGTTGGGCAACTAGCAGCGCTCGGCGCTTTTGCCGCTGAATTCAAAGTGTTGATAATCCTGCCCCAATTTTGACTACGCATATCAGGGATACAGAGCCGGCATAGCTGAGCAGCAGAGAAGAATTTGAGATTGAAATCGTCGAGCCAGTCTTGAGCGCCGACCTCAAGAAACGGTTTGGCGTTTGAAGTCCCCGCGTTGTTGACGAGGATGTCCACTGGACCAAAGAAGGACACGGCCTCAGTGTGGGCACGTTCAACCTCGCTCGCATCACCCATGTCGGCAGAAACCCCCAAAAACCTCCCCAAGGGACGAATAGCAGCCAACGAGGAACAGGTCTCATCCAAAACATCTGCCTCTCGAGCAACGATCACAACATCTGCCCCGGCAAGCGCGAACGATTCGGCCATGGCGCGACCCAGGCCTCTGCTTCCCCCAGTTATCAGTGCCCTACGGTTCTTAAGGTTTATCTCCATAGACCGAACCTACATCTGGTGCTTCACTGATGTCAGCCATCCCAACGCATCAAACCCTCTTGCATACAGGTGGCAACCAATTTTCCGGCAGAGTCAAAAAAACGACCGCTCCCTAACCCCCGACTTCCACCAGTGGTTTCCACTCGCTGCTCATACAACAGCCAGTCATCAGCTCTCGCCTCATCATGAAACCACATTGAGTGATCCAAACTTGCACCTGTAAGTCGGTTGTCTTGCCAACGATAACCATGAGGCAATAAGACGTGATCAATCAGCGTCGCATCAGCGATGTATGCCAGCGCTACCTCCTGCAGGCAACGATCGTTCCCTAGCAGCTCGTTTATGCGAACCCACATGAGCTGAGGCTCTGTGACAGGAGACCCCTCAGGTAGTTGTGGTGGATTTATGTACAGAATGTCCATCGGTCTGGACCTTCCGTGCCATGGCCCCTCTAAATCCGGTGACTGTGATTCCCAAAACTCGTAGTAGGACATGATTTCGGCTTCTGGCCCTGGGACGTCAAATGCAACCTCGGGAGCCCATTCCAAACCAACCTCAGGGACCTGGAAAGAAAGTGTGCTTCTAAACAGTTCCACCGCGCCTTGGTAAGCGACAACCTGCCGAACGCTAAAGCTCCGCCCATCTCGCACATCTTCAACCACTAATTCTGTTGTCGCGTCGACATCCCCCGGTCGCAAGAAGTAAGAGTGAGACGAATGAACTGATTTGTCTGAGTCCACGGAGAACTGGGCTGCCCGCAAAGTATGCGCAAGAAGCTGACCTCCGAATGTTCTTTGCCCACGTTCGGGCGACGCCGGAGCGATAAATCGTCCATCACCGAGGGACTCGAGTTCCATGAGAGTTCTAAAAACATCAGACACAAGAACGAACTTAGCGAGCCAAAGGGGTGTCTGGCCCTCTAGGCTCCCAAACCGCGGGAAGATTGGGAATCAAGCGTGAGTTGGGAATCCGAAATTGACGAGTTACGCCGACGGGAAGCCTTCGCTGATGAACTTGGCGGTGCCGACAAAGTTGAGCGTCAACACCATTTCGGCAAGCTGACCATACGGGAACGCATAGCAGCGATTGCTGACTTGGATTCGTTTCACGAGATAGGCAAAACAGCGGGCACGGCAACCTACGACGAAGACGGGACCCTTATCTCCTTAACGCCATCTAACTTTTTGTTTGGTTTAGCGCGTGTTGACGATCGCCCCATCCTGCTCTCCGGAGATGATTTCACCGTTCGAGGAGGATCAAACGAAGCCACGATTCCTGAGAAACGCAACACTGCAGAAGGAATGGCATTGGAGCTAAGACTTCCGCATCTACGACTCGTAGATGGCATGGGAGGAGGAGGCTCGGTTAAAACGATCGAAACAGCTGGAAGGACCTACATACCCCAGCTCAGCGGATGGGAAATAGTAGTAAACCATCTGGCTGTCGCCCCCTCAGTCTCGCTGGCCTTAGGGTCGGTTGCAGGTATCGGAGCGGCACGCGTGGCGACATCTCATTATTCGCTGATCGTCCGAGAAACTGCACAAATGATGATCGCAGGCCCCGCGCTTGTCGAGCAGGCCCAACTAGGCGATCACGGCAAAGAAGAACTCGGTCACGCCAACATCCACACAGCTAATGGGGCCATAGATGATGCCGTCGACTCCGAAACCGAGGCGTTTGAGCGAGCAAAGGCCTTCCTTTCTTACCTGCCCTCAAATGTCGATGAACTGGCACCAAGAACAATCTCGCAAGATCCTGTTGACCGACGAGATGAGGAGTTGTTGTCATTAGTACCTCGAGAAGCGCGACGCGTCTACCAAATGAGAACAATCATCGGGTCAGTATTTGACTCAGACTCTTTTTTCGAGATCGGCTGCTCATGGGGCAAATCGATAATCACCGGGTTCGCGCGCTTAAATGGCTTTCCGGTAGCTGTATTTGCCGAAGATCCATATCAATACGGGGGCGCGTGGACAGCCGACGGCTGCCGGAAACTCATACGGCTCTTAGACACGGCCTCAACATTCCATCTCCCAGTCGTACACCTTGAAGACTGCCCCGGTTTTCTGATCGGCAAAGAATCAGAAGAGAATGCGACTATTCGCTACGGATCCCAAGTCCTAGCAGCCTTAGGACAACTGACGACCCCATTCGCATGTGTCGTCATCCGCAAGGCGTTCGGCGTGGCTGGCGCAGCCAACAACAAACCGGGATATCGCAGCCTTCGCTACGCCTGGCCATCCGGTGACTGGGGGTCACTTCCGATTGAAGGCGGAATAGAAGTCGCCTACAAACAGGACCTCGCTGATGCCGAAGACCCCGAAGAACTTCTAGAAGAAATCAGAGAGCGACTGAACCTAGTCAGATCTCCCCACCGATCTGCCGAATTTTTCGAAATTGAAGAGATTATCGATCCGCGAGACACCCGCCCTCTCTTATGCGAATGGGTCGATCTAGCGCAACGAGCATTAACGACAGGACCATCTTCATTTAGTTACCGCCCATGAAAGCCGTAAGTGCGATAGAAATTCGCCCATGACCGCCGCCAACAACTGGCAATTCACTTCACGTTAGGAAACTCATGCACCCCAGCTACGACGAAGAAGCCGAAACGTACCGACAAAAGGTGCAAGCCTTTTTAAGTGAGCATTTACCAGCCAACTGGGCAGGTTTGGGTGCCCTCGATGAAACAGCCCGCACCGAATTTATCGAGGAATGGCGATCACTCCTGGCAGAAAATCGTCTGCTCGCCGTCTCATGGCCCGAAGAGTACGGCGGCGCTGGCCTTAGCGAGGTCGAACGTATCGTGCTCGCCGAAGAATTCGCCAAAGCGGGCGTTCCTGAGGGCAACGAAAACGATGGTTTCTCAATAACTATGGTCGGAAACGCAATAATTCAATGCGGAACTGAAGAACAAAAGAGAACGTTCCTCCCAAGGATCATCAGCGGCGAAGATCGATGGTGTCAGGGATACAGCGAACCCAACAGCGGTTCAGACCTAGCGAACCTGGGAACACGCGCTGTCCTTGACGGAGACGAATGGGTTATCAACGGTCAGAAGGTATGGACTTCTAGTGGGCACACAGCCAACTGGATATTTGTCCTATGTCGCACGACCCCGGACGCTCCTAAACACAAAGGCATCTCCTTCCTGCTGGTTCCCATGGACCAGGAAGGCGTCGAATGTCGGCCCATTATCAACATCAGCAACCGACATGACTTCAACGAAGTGTTTTTCTCCGATGCAAAAGCTCCTAAAGACAACGTCGTAGGTGACGTGAATGACGGATGGCGAGTAGCGAACGTATTGCTTGGTTTTGAAAGAGGCCACGGTGCTACCACCGACGCAGTGCGGTTCCGAGATGAGTTTGAAAGAGTCTGCACGGTTGCCGAGGAACGAGGAGCCACAAAAGATCCCATGATGCGACAAGACCTCGCCCGCGCCCACAGCAAAGTCGAGATCATGAAATGGATGGGACAACGTCAAGTCACATCAGTGCTCGCTGGGAACCCGCCAGGCCCCGAGTCCTCATTACACAAATTGCTTTGGAGCGAATATCACACGTGGTTCACCGAGAGAACCATGCACATCCTCGGAGCGGACGCCATGACCCCCAATGGCAGCGAAGCCGCGCACGGTATTCAGACAGACGCAATCGGCGCCTCTTTTTCCAGTCTGGCTTGGGTCCAAACAATGCTTGGAGCGCGACCTGGAACTATTTACGCTGGTACATCAGAAGTGCAACGAAATATCGTGGGGGACCGCGTACTAGGTCTGCCGCGTGAGCCACGGGCCGACAGTGGACCGTGGAACGAAATCGGAAAAAATTGACCGCAACGGCTAGGGGGAATGCAACATGGATTTACGACTTGACGGGAAAACAGCGCTTGTAACGGGTGGCTCTGCAGGGATAGGCAAAGGAATCGCTAAAGCATTCGCCGACGCAGGTGCTCAAGTAATGATTACCAGCCGCAAAGCTGATAAGTGCGAGGCCGCTTTGGTCGACATCGGGGGCGATAGTGATTACATCGCGTCTCATATAGGCCAACTCGAAGAAGCTGACCGAGTCATCGACGGAACCATTGAACGTTTCGGGGCAATCGACATTTTGGTGAACAATGCTGCGACAAACCCATGGGCTGGACCCATGATCGACTGCGACGTCCCTCGTTTAGATAAAACCTACGAAGTAAACCTCCGTGCACCGTTGCAGTGGACTCAAACGGCATGGCAAAAGTGGATGCAAGAAAACGGTGGTTCCGTGATCAACATCGCTTCTGTAGGTGGATTCACGACCAGCGAAGCCTTGGGCGTCTATTGCATGTTTAAAGATGCCCTCATGCATATGACGAGACAATTAGCTGCAGAGCTCGGACCAAAGGTGAGAGTGAATTGCATAGCTCCAGGTCTCATCCGCACGGATTTCGCCAAAGTCTTATGGGATGGCCCACGCGGACAGATGATCTCTGACATGTTGCCGCTTCGACGTTTAGGAGAACCGGAAGATATCGGAGAAGCCGCTCTCTATCTCTCTGCCGGTGCATCTTGGATGACGGGTAACACCTTGGCCATTGATGGAGGCGAACTAATTCGAATTGCTGGTGAGCTACCCCTCGAGGAGGGTTGATTCCCACCAAATGGCGGGTAGTTCCGCTATTGGCTTGGACCTTCACCTTATGGGTGTCTCGATCCAGGACAGTGCTGCTCAACGACCAACTAAATGGTGCAGAGGTGGCGTGGCGTTTGGTAGCTGCAGCGATTTTCCTGACACTTGCATCAGTTGTGTTTTTCCATATGATGCGCGGCGCCAATAGCCGGACATGGCTCCAGTTATTAGTAATTTGGTCCGTAGGATTTTGGATCATCCGGGGCGGCGGGATCCTCTTCGACTCTCAGCGGACCCTCGGGTTCAAAACCGTGCACACTCTGCTTATGTTTGGCACCTTTGCACTGGCAGCGATATCGGTGAGCGGAAAGCGAAATTAGCTAAGCGACGCGACGTCAGAAAACCAACTCCACACAACATCAGGATCCTCAACCATGACGTTGTGACCGAAACCTCCGAAAACATGAGGAATGCCCGTAGGCATCTCCGCATGGTCCTCGGGTGATACGAGACGGTCATGTTCGCCTAGTGCCATGTAAACGGGTGACAAAAGCCCATCAAACATTTGGCTGAATGGTGGTGAACCCTCAACTACCAAAATACTTTTTGGGTCTTGGCAGACTCGCCACCCAGCCTGGTCTTGCACAATGCCTGATTCGACGAGAGGGCTGCCCGCCTCTACTACACCTAAGAGTCCCGAAAGTTTTAAGAACCAATCGGCAGCCTCGGCCCGGTCATCGAAAAATCTCGGTGGTTTTGCCGCGATCTCAGGAAGTTTGTTTAATTCGTCCTCAGTCCACACCAACTTCACTCCGATAGTTCCCAACGCCAACGGTGCAGTACCGAAAAAGCCTGTCGATAAAGCCGCGCCGACGCCGCCGCCCATCGAATGTCCGAGAACCACATACGGCTCATCGACTTCAAGCAAATCACTTACATCGGATGCCATAGCTCCGAACGAATAGGAATCAGCCCAGGCGGCAGCACCATGACCAGGTAAATCGGGGGCGATGACCCGTCCAGACCAATTCACGGTTTCTATGAAGGAGTCCCAGACATGGCCAGTTGCGCCGAGCCCATGAAGCAGGACAAGAGTTGGATTCTCAAAGGTCATCAGGTCAATAGTAATTGCGGATGACAACCGACTAGCAATCAACTACGAATGACCCAGCACCTAGTTGAGTAGTCGGTCGCTGCGAATCCGTTGCTTTTCGGTAGCGCTAATGCCGCGAAACTGGCTGCGCAATGGCACCATATAGCGATGCCTGCCCACCGATCACCCTTCCGAGGCTGGAAGGTTGTTAACGCCGGCATCGTGATTCAGTTCATACAAAGCGCACTCATCATGCAAGCCATGGGAAGTTACCTCGTGGTCCTTGAACGACAATTCGGGTGGAGTAAGTCCGTTCTATCAGCAGCTTTTTCAGTAAACCGATTCGAATCAGCGTTGCTAGGACCGCTCCAAGGCTGGCTGCTAGATCGGTACGGTCCCAAGCGGATCGCCAGAATAGGTTCGTTTTTTCTAATCGCCGGATTTGTGTGGTTCAGTCGTATACAAAGCCTGTGGGAATTCTTCGCGTCGTTCCTTTTCATAGCGATTGGCGCCGGGCTAAGCGGCTTTCTCACCGTCACAGTCGCAATAGTCCGATGGTTCGAGCGCCGACGCGCCCGCGCCCTAGCGACCGGAAGCTTAGGTTTTGCGGCCGGAGGATTAGCAGTCCCCATAGTGGTGTGGTCGATGAACGCGAATGGTTGGCGGACTACAGCCTCTGTATCGGGCGTAGTGGCAGGCATAGCCGTCTATTTCTTCGCACGATACCTCGATGGTTACCCGACCGATTACGGACAAATAGTTGATGGAGTACCTCCCGAAGAAACAGCGGAGACCCCGGCCGCAGAAGGACTCACCTCGGTCCACTTCACCGCCAAAGAAGCGATTCGAACCCGCGCCTTTTGGATGATTTCGTTAGGTCACATGAGCGCCTTATTCGTCGTGGGTGCCGTCATGGCCCATCTAGCTCTGTTCCTTACTTCTGAACGCGGATATTCGTTACAGCAAGCGAGTTACGTTTGTGCTGCGCTGCCAATCATGCAAATAGTTGGCATGACGATCGGCGGTGCTCTCGGAGACAAGGTCAACAAACGCCTAATAGCGTCGGTAGCCATGTTTGGGCACGCCGGTGGGATCCTTGTGCTCGCTTTCACCCAACGAGGATGGATGATCGGAGTGTTTGTGGTGTTACACGGTTTAGCGTGGGGCGCTAGAGGCCCACTTATGCAGGCTCTCCGAGCAGACTATTTCGGGGCTTCATCCTTCGGATTCATAATGGGACTGAGCTCGTTAATCGTCATGTTAGGAACTGTCTTCGGACCGATCATTGCGGGAGTGCTAGCTGACATGACCGGAAGCTACCGATCAGGTTTCGTCGTCCTGGCTGTTCTCGCTGCGCTCGGCATGGCGTTCTTTGTGCTGGCCACTCCGCCCGACCCCCCGAACCGGGACTTGGCCCCAAGCGTCAACTAAGACAGACTCCGCTTCGGCAGCGAGCAACATCGACGAAGCCGACAGATACAGCCAGATAAGCAGAACGGCCACCGCACCCAACGACCCGAAAGTCGCCTGCAACTGGTCAGCGGAGGCGGCCGCGACGCTCATTCCGAAGGTGCCCCCAATCCATATCAGACCGCCGATAACCACAGCGACAACTCGCGCTCGAACCCGCGCCGAAGGACCAACAACCATTCGGTATATCCACCCCAGTGACATAGAGGCAAGCACCAGCACGAGAGGCCAACGCGCAACCTCCAACCAGGAGCGAGCACCATCAGCAAACCCAACCGCTTCGAGTGTCCTTGGAAAAGCTATAACAGCCCAAATCACTACAGTGGTAACGACCATCGCCACGATGGAGAGCTTCAAAGCAAAAATGCGCCCCTGCACCCAGTTATGAGGACTTCTTCTAGCGTGCGCGATTCGGATGGCCATAACAGAAGAATTAAAGGCATTTGACACAAGCCACAACAAACCGAACAAACCTATAGCCAAGCTGATACCGACGCGTCCTTCCCCAATCGAAGTGACACCTCGCAGTTGAGTAACGACCAGCTTTCCAGCTTCGCTTGGAAGGGCATTGGTGAGTGGCTCAAGTTGTTCAGCTACTTCATGAGGCTCGGCTACTAAACCATAAATGGACACAACAGCCACCACAGCAGGGACTAAAGCCAGAGCAAAGAAATAAGCGACTCCAGCGGCCGCCAAGAGAGTGTGGTGGTCAGACACGTTCGATGTGAATTGACGAAATAGCCGCCAGAACCCGGGACGTCTGCGACCATCGCCGCCGCCAGGTTGGGAACTATCCATCCCAACAGGGTGCCAGCCAAATAGCGCTCCACCAACTATCTCGAACGAACCCAAGTCAGGGCGAGCACAAGTCGTGGTAATAACAGACGTATGGAAAGCGTCCGATTATTCGACCCTGCAACCTATGTTGATGGTGTCCCCTATGAGTTAATGGCGACAATGAGGGAAGTCGCTCCGATTCACTGGATCGAAGAACCGTCGGTCATGGGATGGGAACAAGGTCCCGGATATTGGGCCGTTCTCACACACGAATTAGTCAACCGAGTGTTGCGCGACCCAGCCATATTCTCATCACACCAAGGTGCCACCCAAATCCGAGACCCAGGAACCTCAGACATGCTCGCTTTCGTGCAGCGGATGATGTTGAACCAAGATCCACCTAGCCACACCCGACTTCGACGGCTATTGACCAGGTCGTTCACCCCCAGAGCCGTGGTGAAACTCGAAGACGGCATTACCGAACGAGCCAAATTGATAGTGGACAGAGTGGTACCGACCGGCCACGCAGATTTCGCTAGAGAAGCAGCCGAATTACCGCTAATGACTCTGGCGGAGATCATGGGAGTTCCCGAACAAGACCGAATGTTGTTGTTTGATTGGAGTAACCGGGTGATTGGATATCAAGACACCGAATACTCCACTTCTGACCAGTTCGACCCAGAGACCGGCACTGAAATGGCACAAAAGGCGCGAGCTATCAGAGATCAAATCAGATCCGATGAGGATGGCCGCATGCCAGACCCACGATCTCGGGAAGGACTGGCTGACATGTACTTCTACGCAGGTGAACTTGCCCAATATCGAAGACAACACCCTGGCGACGATGTGGTGTCAATTTTGCTTGCGACTGCCGACGAACAAGGAGCGATCACTACAGAAGAGTTTGAAACCATGTTTTTCCTGTTTGCGGTGGCAGGAAACGAAACTTTAAGGAATGGCATCCCTGGAGGCATGCTCGCACTCCTGGAACACCCACACCAGATGGAGAAGTTAATTGAACGACAAGAACTCCTCCCATCCGCAATTGAAGAGATGCTGCGTTACTCGCCTCCAGTCATTCATTTTCGAAGAACCGCCACTGAAGACATTGACCTAGGAGGGGCGAAGATCAGTAAGGGCGACAAAGTGGTCGTCTACCACGCCGCAGCGAATCGTGATCCACGGGTGTTCGAAGATCCGGACAAATTCGATATCGAGAGAAACCCGAATGACCATGTCACATTTGGAGCTGGCCCACATTTCTGTCTGGGTGCCCACCTCGCTCGCATCCAGATGACTGCGATCTTCAATCAA
>CEUS01072770.1_pt1 | contig 15317 bp, 6 predicted proteins | sample 427031 | NCBI WGS metagenome assembly CEUS01 (sample SAMEA2622837, study PRJEB7988) | marine metagenome | biome: marine biome (ENVO:00000447); feature: marine epipelagic mixed layer (ENVO:xxxxxxxxx); material: "saline water (ENVO:00002010), including plankton (ENVO:xxxxxxxx)" | depth 140 m | reverse complement strand
GTCCGCGCTTTGAATCCCGATGTCGGCATACGTCACGCCGCGAGGCTGAAGAAAGTGACTCTCACCTGGTGCTCCTGTGGCGCCGCCATCATCCTCATCTGGAATTTCCTCCACACCTATCAAGGGGGCGGCGGTCCCGAGGCCGCTGTGGGAGACAGCGAAGGACCGCGAATCCTGTTGAAAATACTTACTCCAGTTAACCTCTTCACCGGGGTTTTCGCCTGCGGCCTGCTGTGCTGGCTGATGCCCTGGATCGATCGGAAATTTCTCCCTCGGCCACTGCGCATGTCACCGTTGCTGGTCGTGCTAAACATTGTGGCGGGCGCCATCTTCCTGGTCCTGGGGCTGAGAGCGTATTGGGAGAACCACATCCCGGGAGGCGTCTGGTACGAAAACCGCTGGTTTTCAATCGGCACGATTGTCGGCATGGGACTGCTGGCGATGTTTCTAGCACCGCGTGTAGTCGCCCCGGAGGAGGAGACGTCAGACTAGGCAACAGCTCGTATCCGCTACCATCCGTAACCAGCGCCATTCCCAAGGTAGCCCCTTAGTGACAACAGCTCACTTGCGTTTGAGCACAATCGTCCTGGCCTTTCCAAACCGTTTCTGCAAGTCGATCTGGCTGCTCGCCCAGCGTCTCAGAATCTGGTAACCAGGATCGCTCGGCTGGTAACGGCGTCCTCCTTGATGCCCCTCTTCCTTGGCGCTCTGTACATTGAGCGGCTTGCGCAACAACTTGCTTTTGTCGACGGCTTCCAGATCCACACGCTGCTGTAATACACGGTAATTCGTCAACAACTTGTCCACCGGCAAAAAACCGACCTGGTCGGGCGACCATAGTTCCATCGAGGGTACGCGACCCGGCTCACCATGACAGATCATGCAACTGCGTTCATCACCGCGGAGCACTTTCGTCATTTCCGGTACCACATAATCGCGAAAGTACGTTAGATCATTGACGAATTCCTCGGGCGGTTGCGGGTTGCCCTCCTCGTCGGTCTTGAAACCGTGATCCTGTTCCGCTTTGAGCGCCGCGGCCAGATCCTTCACGAACGTTTGATTGCTCTGTGAAAGAACCTTCTTGGCGTTTCCAACGATCTCTTTGTCTTTTTCAAATTCCAACATGCTATTGAGCGCGGTAAGCACTTCTGGATTGCGCCGCAATGCTGTCTTATTCGTCAGATTGGCGGCCACCTTACGGTTGCGCGGGTCCACTCCTTTTTCGAGCTGAGTAAGAAACAACGCTAACGCACGTGTCCGCAGTTCTTCGTATGGATCGACCGGCGGTAGCTTCTTCGGATCGATTTTGACCTCCGGCAGCTTGCGCTGGAATTCCAGAATCCAGGGAACACTGGAAATCCAGTAACGCGCTTCAGCGGCATTGCGAAACTGGTCCGGAAATACCTCAGCCAGATGCGAAAAATGCAAATCGGGATTGTCTGCTACAGCGCGTCCCAAACCTTCCGCCAGGTACCAAGCGGCATCTCCCTGGCGGGCTGCTGTCGCCCGCTCGGCAGGATCCGCAATCTCCTTCAAGTCAGCGGCGGAACGATAACCCGACAGATCGGGCACCATGAACTGCAAGATCTCTTCGCGCTGTTCCTCGCTTTGCGGCAAGATCCAATGGACACTGGCAAACATCTTCAGGATTGGGTCAGAGAGGTCCTTGCGGCGTGGAGGTTCTGCGGCACCACGCAGCAATTGTCGGTACATCGGCTCCAACTCTTCGGGTACCGCAATCAAAGAAACCAGACGCGGATCGGAAATGCTGGAAGCCGCCAGAGCGCGGAACTGTTCGGGGCCATTAATCGAATAGTCAACAAGTTTTTGCTGCAGCTTCTCCAGTGGAATATTCGCACTTCCCTCTAGCGTCGTCTGCAACAACAACTGCTGCTGCGCACTCTTTTGCTGAGTTTCGACCAGTCCCAGGTGGTCCAGAATCGCCTTGCCAAAAAGATCGGCAGCGCCGGGTGTGACATACCCCATCTGGCCTGGCCCACCATCACCGCCGCGTTGATTGTGGAACGTGGCCGCAATCGCCATCAGCCGCTTCGTTAGTCGCCGTGCCAACACGGGATCCTCGGCAGAACGAGCCGCCTCCAATTTCGCCTCGATGGCGGCAAACAACTGGGCAAGTTGTGGATATTGGTGGTCTTTCGAACCGTTGGCCACATGTCCATTGGCGATAAACAAGGCATGACTCTGGTAACGAATGGCGTTCTCCACCAGGGCGTTGGTTTCCGGCCGCGACAACATGCGAACCCAGGCTTCATTCAAACCACTTCGCACTGGCGGATTCCAGACCCACCATTGCCAGGCTGCTCGTGTCGCCCAAGCACGCACGGCGGGATGCGGATCCTGATTGAGTGCCTGGTCGAGCGTATCGACCAGCTGCTGATGCGATAGTACCGTGTTCGGCAACACCGAATCCACTTTCATTACCATCGCACGCATCGACGCGGCCCGAACATAATCGTCGGTTGAACCGGCAGCCGCCAGCACCGCGTCCCAGCCACGATCGTCGATCAGAGTCTGACGAAGGCCCCAGTGGGCTGCTTCACGCACCATTTTTGTTCGGTCTCCCAGCCCCCTGGCCAGCGTCGCAACACCCGCATCCGTATGCGTCGCTCCCAGACCAATCATGGCCCAATAACGCACCAGCGGACTGCCATGTCCCGCAGCCACGATCATGTGTGGAACCAGATCGGCATCTTCACGTACGGACATGGCCCGTACACGGCGAATCGCCGCCGGTAAAGTCTCCTGCTGGCGGGCAGCGAAATCCTCGATCCGAACGGGTTCTGGAACTGCCGGAAAATAACGCGACAAGGCATGCAAGGCGTAGCTGGTGGAAACAAACCCGGTCTGCGACGCAACCTTCCATAAACCGGTCGGGTGCTGCAATCCAAGCAGTGCCTCGATTCCTTTGGCCACCGTTGGATCATGACGCCCGACTCCCGCGGCCTGAAACGCAATCAAAGCCAATGACGTCGGCGAGGGATCGGCCTTTTGATCCTTGACCACCCAGGTCTTTCCTTCATCGGAAGAAACGCCCGGGTCAAAACTCCAGCCACCGCCTGCCAGTTGGATTTTTCTCAACCTGGCCAGATCTGCCGCAACCTGGTGCGTAATTTTCTGCGCCAGCTCGGCAGCCGCCTGGAGCGTTGCGGTACGTTTTTCACCGGTTAACTTTTCCTGGTCGGCCACACTGCGCGCCGCTGTCAAATACTCGCTGGGAAAATACCGCGAAAAGAACTCAATGCGATGCCCCAGGTCGTCACAGAACTTCACATTGATATTGAGCATCCGCCGCGCTTTGTCTTCCACGGCATGGAAGTACTTCGGTTCACCCGTCGCTTGCCAGGCTGTCCAGACAATTTCACCGGCGTAATTGAAAACTACTCCCTGGCCTACATTAGCCCCCGGTCCGGCGGCGTTAATCCCGCCCGGGTCACCAGTCAGAAGCACGAAATTGGCACAGCGGCGGGCTTGCATGCTCTGCAACTTGCGGGCTGGCATAAAACGCTCTAACGAAACAACTGCGTGTCCCGCGACGCGGGTTCCGGCCGGGCCATCTCCCAAATCGAGCGGCTGTAAACTCGTATTATTTGCCGCGTCTTTGAGATGATTCGTGGGGCGCAATGACTGGTAGCAGGTATTGATCAAGTGTCGCCAGAGCTGAATATTCTGGGGACGGTACCCCATCGCGAAGGGAATCGCTGGTCCCCACACACCCGATTGCGTGTGGCAACTCATGCAATTGGTACCCAGCAGATTTCCTGAATCACGGATACGACGCTCGACACTAGCACCCCGTGGTCGGTTGGTAATCCAGGCGTCGACTTGGCCGAGATGATCGTACAATCCCTGGCGTACTGCGCGTCGAGGGTCATCATACGGCGCCGGTTGCACAACGCGCAGTTCCAGATCGTAACCCGGCGAGTTTGCTTCCACTCGCAAGAAATAAGTTTCTCCCGGTTGCAGGTTCCGGTTAACCGCAATCCGATGCTGTTCCTGCTGCTGGTGATTTCGTTCATTTTCGTTCTTGCCGTCGGTGTACTCAACAATCGGCAGCAACTGGCCCGGCGGAAGCGGACCGGAAAATTTCTCCCGTTGCTTAGGATCGATACGGAAAACCCGTATCCGGGCTGCCACCTGCTGATCCGGAATTGAAAGACAGGCAGTTAACAGTCGCGGTTCGGGACCGGCGAAATCGACACGGAACCAATCGTCACCACTTCGACCCACATGGCCGTTGTCAAAGTACTCAATGTCGTCGGCACTCCCCATCACATGATGCGTGCGTTCCTCAACTGCGTTACCCAGGTCAATCGGCTGCGCCTGCTCCGGTGTGTCGTTGGGTTCCAACTCAACCCACGTCTGCTGCTGCGCCGCTTGCGTCACGTCGATCCGGGAAACCGAAAAGAAAACCTCTACCTGTGCGTTTTCCGGCCAGGCGGCCACACCGGGCACGCGCGTGATCTGCGACGCTTTTCCCGGCTCGCGCCAACGCGGCCCTTCAAACAGATCCACTTTCTCGGCCATTGGTGCGATACGCAGCTCATAGATGCCAGCAACCGGCGCCCGGTAATTGAGAAACACGTCACCGTCGAGGGCATGGAGTATTTTCGACCAATCCGCCGTCGGCGCGGTGTAAATATCGTAGGCATCCACTTTCCGCGCCAGCGGCTCACCACCTCCCGCTGCGTGCGGAACCGCGGCTGGATCTGACGGCTCCGCCAGGATCCAACTGGCGCGCACCCGGGCGTTCTCCGGCAAGTGACTCGGTCGCACAATACGAACATTAATGCCAACCGTGTCACCGGCACTCAGCAGGAAACGCTGGGATCGCGCCGTCGGAATTTCAGTGTGCCCGGCAAAGTTCTGCCCCGGGTCCAATTGCATCGCCGGCTGGGCCGCAAATCCAATCAGGCTGGTGCACAGCCAACTGCATACCAGGGGAAGACAATGTCGGTATCGCAACATGGATTTCTCCGCGTTCGAGGGAGGTGCGAGTACGGCAAAAGAAGGCGAGAAACCGTATCGCAGAGACCACACTATTATTGCAGAAAATTGTCGGCCCGTCGTCCAGCACCAAGGCAAAATACAGCCGTGCCTGAGCCCATTGCTGACCTGCCGCAACAACGTGAGGGTAAGGCGACCGTGGTTTTCTGTCGAACATGGAGTATAAAGACCGACTCGCGGCCACACGTGAGGGCCTGTGCCGAGACACGTCAACGCATGACCAGATTCAGTGTGCCAGTTGTTCAGTGTGCCAGGCTTCATTGCTCCACATTTGTTGGGTGAAGATGGCAAACAACCGCTCGCTGCAGTACGCAGCGTTAACTCAAGATACGCACGAATACGTCAGGAGTTTGCGATGCCGACCAAGACCAGCCGTTTGCCATCAGGGGTCCTCGTCGCGGCAATCATGCTACTGATCTCGGCAGGCACTTGCGCGGCAGCCGAACCGGCCTTCGATGTACTGATTCGCGGGGGAATGGTAATCGATGGAACCGGGGCACCACCGCAACGTCTCGACGTGGGAATTCGCGGAGCTCACATCGAGACCCTCGGCACGCTGAGCGACGCTCAGGCCAAACAGGTCATCGATGCTACCGGCCTGGCCGTCGTGCCTGGCTTCATCAACATGCTTAGCTGGGCCACCGAGTCCCTCCTTCAGGATGGTCGCGCCGAAAGCGACATCCGCCAGGGTGTGACCCTCGAAGTCATGGGGGAAGGCTGGTCAATGGGCCCCCTCAACAACATCATGAAACAAGATCTGCTCAAGTCACAGGGAGACATCAAGTTCGACATCCCCTGGACCACACTGGCCGAGTATCTGGAACATCTCGTCGGCCGCGGAGTCGCTCCAAACGTCGCGTCGTTTGTCGGCGCCACGACAATTCGTATTCACGTTCTGGGACGAGCTGACCGACAGGCCAATCCGACAGAGCTGGAAGAGATGCGGGCCCTCGTTCGCCAGGCCATGGAAGCGGGCGCACTAGGCATTGGCTCGTCCCTGATTTACGCGCCGGCGTTTTACGCCGATACCCGTGAGCTCACCGAGCTGTGTAAAGTGGCTGCCGCTTATGACGGACTCTACATCACTCACTTACGGAGCGAGGGCAACCGATTTCTGGAAGCCGTCGATGAAATGCTCCAAATCGCCCGCGACGCAAATATCGCGGCAGAAATCTACCACCTCAAAGCAGCTGGGCAACAAAACTGGCATAAGCTGGACCAGGCAATTCGGAAAGTTGAGCAAGCGCGTGCGGAAGGTTTGAGAATCAGCGCGAACATGTACACCTACACGGCCGGCGCAACCGGCCTAGACGCCGCCATGCCACCGTGGGTGCAGGAAGGGGGCTTTGACCGCTGGAGAGACCGCCTGCGAGACGAACGAGTGCGGCAACGGGTCGCTCGGGAAATGCAAACGCCTACCAACGACTGGGAGAACCTCCTCCTCATGGCCGGCTCGGCCGATAAAGTTCTACTCGTTGGCTTCAAGAACGCCGATCTCAAGCACCTGACCGGCAAAACCCTGGGCCAGGTCGCCAGGCAACGCAACAAGTCTGTCGAAGAAACTGCGATGGACCTGGTTGTCGAGGACGGCAGCCGAGTTGACGCAGTCTATTTCTTAATGGACGAAGCCAACGTCCAACGCAAACTCGCGCTACCCTGGGTTTCGTTTGGGTCAGATTCGGCCGCAGTGGCACCGCGCGGCGTGTTCCTGCAGAGCAATCCTCATCCGCGAGGCTACGGGTGCTTCGCCCGTTTACTGGGAAACTACGTACGTGACAAGAAAACGATTCCACTGGAAACTGCAATCCACAAACTAACAGGACTGCCTGCAAGGAACCTCGGCATTCGCCGTCGGGGACAGCTGCAATCCGGTTACTTCGCGGACGTGGTGATCTTCGATCCCCAGTCAATACAGGATCACGCGACTTATGCCGAACCACATCAATTCGCAAGCGGTGTCCGCGACGTGCTGGTCAATGGCAAACTTGTACTACACAACGGCATCATTACAAAAAATCGCCCAGGTCGCATCGTACACGGCCCGGGGAAGTGGCGCCGCCAAGACGCGCGGCCACCTATCCAAGTCACCGCCGATGCGCTCCGCGTTCACCAGGACAGTTTCGTCTTTGACGGCCACAACGACCTTCCCTGGGCAGTGCGTACCAAGGGCGATAGTTCGTTCACCAAACTGGACATCGCGAAACCACAGCCCCGTTTGCACACCGATATTCCGCGTCTGAAATCAGGGAATGTAGGGGCCCAATTCTGGTCGGTCTATGTCCCAGCAGGCACCGCTCGCCAGGGCACCGCGCTGCTCCAAACACTAGAACAGATCGAACTTGTGAAAGAGATGGTCCAACACTATCCCAACACATTCCAAATCGCACATTCCACTGAGGACGTCCAACGCATTCGCAAAGCCGGAAAAATCGCTTCGCTGATCGGTGTCGAAGGAGGCCATGCGATTGAAGATTCCTTGCAGAATCTGCGCCGCTTGTACCAATTGGGCGCACGCTACATGACCTTGACGCACTCCGACACGCTGACGTGGGCAGATTCAGCCACGGGAAAGGTGCGACACAACGGGCTAACGCCATTTGGTGAGGCGGTCGTGCGTGAAATGAACCTTCTGGGCATGCTCGTCGACCTGTCACATGTCTCGCCTGACACGATGCGTGATGCATTACGAATCACAGAAGCACCGGTGATCTTCTCACATTCGTCTGCCCGGGCACTCGCCGACCACCCCAGGAATGTCCCAGACACCGTTCTCCGAAAAGTCGCGGACAACCGGGGGGTGGTCATGGTGAACTTCTACAACGGCTTTATCCATCCCGAGGTCGGGCCCAGGAGACAGCGCGAAGAAGCCTTCCGCGCCGCATTCAAGAAGAAATCCTCTGATCCTGCTGCACTACAAACCGCATTGCGCCAGTGGCGGCGGCAAAACCCACTTCCCGTGGGCGATGCACACCAAGTGGTAGATCACATCGACCACATTGTCCGGGTAGCCGGAATCGAACATGTCGGGCTAGGTGCCGACTATGACGGTGTCAGCGTAGTACCCCAGCAGCTGCCTGACGTAAGTGCCTATCCGGTCATCACACAAGAATTGCTGAATCGCGGTTACACGCGCAGTGAAATCCATCAAATCTTGAACGGAAATGTGATGCGTGTTTTCCGAGAAACCGAGCAGGTCAGCCAGACGCTGCAGCACAAGGCCAGCCGGTAAGCAACTTACCGGGGCAAGGCGACACATGCTCGACAGCGTCAGGGACACCGCCACTCAATTGTGGCGCACCGTGATCACATCACCATCCTGAATGACGTAGTCTTTCGGCTCCTGACGTACCAACCGCGCGGCCTTGACTTCTCGCTCACTACCCAGGCGAATCAAGTCGTCCACATTCATTGTCTCTGCACGAATGAAGCCACGTGCCAGGTCTGTATGGATTCCATCGGCAGCCTCCAGTGCGGTACCGCCTTGGCGCAACATCCAAGTGCGGACTTCCTTTTCACCGGCAGTGAAAAACAGCATTTGTCCCGAGGTGTGCATGATCTGGCGCAGCAAACTATCCGTGCCGATCTGCTGCACATCCATCTCAAGACAAAATTCCTCGCGTTCACCTTCCGGCAACTGCGCAAGTTCAAGCTGCAGACCTAAAGCGACAGCGAAGCGAGGCGCTTCCTGCGATGCGCCCTGGAGATAACGCTCAGAGTTCCCTTCATCGTCCGCCACATTGATCACCACCAGCCGGGGTTTTTCAGAGAATAGCTGAAATGAACGTATGGCACGCTGCTGGTCGGGATTCAGTTCAAAGTCGCGCAGCGAACGCCCAGCTTCAAGTTCTGCATGCAGCGGCTCCAGTGCGACCAATTCCGCTTGCAGCTCGTCTCGGTTAGGGCGAGGCTTGCGGACCTGGTCACGTAGCCGCTCCAGTCGACCGGCGAGGATCTCAAGATCCGCAATCAGCAGATCGTCCGCAAAGTTCTTCAGATCAGCCAGTGGATCACTGCCATCCACATCAGTAACCACGAACACCAGGCAGCCTGCTTCTCGGATCAGCGCCAGCTTCTGCGCGCTGCCTTCATGCGTCCGGCTGAGGCCCGGCGTATCGACGATCTCGAGGGACGCACGCGTGACTTTCTTGGGCTGATACACCTCACACAGCGGGCCGATTCTCTCGTCGGGAACGGTTGCCATAGCGCTCTGAGACTTGTGCCCCAGTGACGGATCCGGCACCTCTCCAGTCAGCCATTGAAATAGCGTACTCTTGCCTGACCCTTGATATCCGATAATACCAATCTTCATTGCACCTTGCGGAAGTTCACTCCGCCGTCTTCATTGTCTCTTGGGATTCAACACATTTTCGCAGGACTCAACCAACCGGGAACCGTTCAAGATATCGGATGAATCAAGATACCAGATGAACGTGTTATTCCGCCGACGATCCAAACGCGAACTCTCTAACCGTGTACGCAAGCATCGGATTCTAGCCACGCCACACGTAGTGGAAAAGGCAAACGCTTCGTCTAAGATGTAAATCTTGAAGCCAGCGGAAAGCTCGACGCCATGAAAAATGCTGTGTTACAGGCCTGCCAACATGTACACGATTGGCCCTGCGTCCCGCAAAACACAACCGATGACCGGCTTTTTTATTTTCAGCAGATCACCCTATGAGCGCGCCAAAATCGCCGACCACCGCCGAGCCGACCTGGTCGAACCAAGGCAACCGCCCGCGAGTTGCCCTGGTCGGCAGTGGAAACCAGCAGCGTGTGCTCGACGAGGCGGAGCGACTGGCACCACTTATCAAGCAACACGCTGATATTCGATTCAGTGACTTTCAGGGAACGCAAGACCTCTCCACGGCCGAAACCGACCTCGTCATCGTACTGGGAGGAGATGGCTCGATCCTGCGTGCGGCACACCAAATGGCAGACCGGCAGCTGCCAGTCCTCAGCGTCAACCTGGGAAAACTCGGTTTTCTCGCTGCACTTTCACCCGCTGAGTTTATGGACTGGTTTCCACGGGTCTGCGCAGGGGAATGCCGGATCCTCGATTATTTAATGTTCTCGTGCGAAGTATTGCGCGACGACACCCCAATTCACCGCCAGATTGGCTTGAACGAAACGGCAATTCTCGGCGGTGCTCCATTCTCCATCCTGGACGTCGATCTCTTTGTCGATTCAGACTGGGCAACGACCTTTAGTGGTGATGGCTTGATCATCAGTACACCGATTGGCTCAACTGCCCACAGCCTGTCTGCAGGTGGCCCTCTGTTGCGACAAGACCTGAATGCCTTTGTCATTTCGGCGATCAGCCCCCATACACTGACGGTACGACCTGTGGTCGATTCTTCCGACCGGGTCTATGAACTCGTCGTATCGAGACCCAACGAAGCGACTTCGGTCGTTGTTGACGGGCGGATGGTATGTCGCCTCCTGCCCAACGACCGCATCCGGGTACAGCGTGCGGACGCCCGCTTTCAGATGATTGAAATTCCTGAAAAAAACTACTATCGCACCCTGCGTGAACGGCTCGATTGGGGCGGGCGCATCTCCAAACTCCAGACCTAGCGCCGACTGGAACAACCCACGACCGATCGCGTCCGATGAAGTCCGTTGCCTTCAATCGCACCCGGCAACGCGACCTGGCTCGCAGCGTCTTGTCCACTGCGCGGATACAGAGGCATCACCCTCTTGCGAGCAGCAGCTGCAGGCCCGCTCGCTGGAGACGCCCCGCCTGTCGTCCAACAACTCCAGAGACCGGAAAACTCCTCTTGCCCATTTGGGCGAACGCGGCCATGATTCGCGCACAAGCAGTCTCCATTACCAGTCAACTGGGACAATACCCCAGCCTTTGATCAGCTGCCCGCAACGTCACCATGAGGATCAGCACGTGCCACGACGGATTGCCACTACAGTCACGCCTTTCCTGCTTGCTGTATTCTGCCTGACGCCTTGTGATGCCAGGTCGCCCCGCGCACCAGACACCTCCGATGCCACAACGGCAGCAGACACGTACTTGTTGCGCTACAAATTCACCGCTGGCGAGGTTGTACGCTGGAAAGTTACACATAAAGCGCGGACCGATACGGAGATCCGCGGAGCCAGCCAAACCGCTGAATCCAATAGCGAGTCAACCAAGGTCTGGACCGTCAAGAAAGTTGGTGAGAACGGAGAATTCACTCTGGTGCACTCCGTATCGCAGGTCAACATGTGGCAGCGCGTCGGGGACGAGCCACTGATCCACTACGACAGTAAAAGCGACGAAGAAGTTCCCCGCGTCTACCAACAGACGGCCCAAACCGTAGGGGTGCCACTATCAACTGTCACAATCAGCCCTCCCGGAGCCATTCTCGCGCAGTCGAGCACCAAACTCATCGACCTCGGCCTGGGAAGTATCGTGATTCCCTTTCCCGAAAAGCCGATCAAGATCGGTGACGGGTGGAACGTACCCCGCGTCGTGACGGTCTCGCTACCAATAGACGGTGTCCGCACTTACAAGAAAATCAAAGTCCGCCAACGGTACACGCTTCGTTCGGTGAAAGCAGGCATCGCGACAATCGCCGTCCGCACAGAGGTCATTACACCAGTACGGGATGCACGAATCGAATCTCAACTGATTCAGAAAATGATCAAAGGGAGCATGCGGTTTGATCTACAAAAAGGTCGTCTGCGGTCAAAGACAATCGATTGGAATGAACATGTACTCGGGTTTCAGGGCGCAAACAGCAACATGAAATACAGGGCGACTTTCTCGGAGCAACTCTTATCGGCGAAACTGGCCGCCGCACCCCAAAAACAGCGACGTTAAACCGCAAGCCACCGCAAAGAGCCATTTTCCTTGTGGAAAATCGAAACCAAAACTAGGATCGACAGAACACCGAGGTCTCGAGTGGCATCTGTGACAGATGCATAACAACCGCTGAGTCGCTATTTCGATACCAGGCCAACTGTAAATCCCTTCTTGCTGTGTGGCTGTCCGTTCTGCGAATCCCTGCGTGCCCTTATCTGCCGTGGGCATTGCTCCTCATTGCCGGCGATCGCTCGCTCCAACACCCATGCCAAAACGAGCCTCTTGCAACCACGCACCCAGCGATAGAAACCGACAACTCGGGTTCGAGCTGCTGGAAGCACGCCGTCTATTGACTGCACCGCACGGCGCCATGCCGCAAGACCTCGCCGAATACCTTCTGGGCAGCACTGTTGTGACCGCGGTTTTCTTCGAGTCTGATGGCAGCCTTGACGAAAGCACGGAAGACTGGACTCCCACTCTGATAGCAGAAACCAAAACAAAAATTCAAAATGCTCTGGACTGGTGGTCCGACACGTTCCAACGACATCAGGTGTGCGATGCCCTTGAATTGAGTGGATCCGGATGCCAGGCGTTGTCCAATGCGGAAATTGACTCACTGGCAAATGAGCACGCGCGTCATGAAATCGACTTTGTCGTCGACTGGACGTACGCCGACAATCCTTTTCCCACCGCGTTTGAGCCAATCAATCGAATTTCCGATGACTACATTTACTGGGGGACCCAGTTCCTCCAGGAAGTGGGCTACTCCGGGAGCACACTCGGTTTCGGAGAAGACCTGGTCGATTTCAATCATCAGCAGCGTCTGGCAGCAGAAACCGACTGGGCATTCACGCTGTTTGTGGCCAACTCCGACCAGGACGCAGAAGACACCTGGGCAGAGGGAGGATCATTCACCCGGGCATTTGCATTCCCACAGGAAAAGTTGATCGTACAACCCTCGGGGAGACCTGCGAGTACCACCGCGCATGAAATCGGTCACATGTACTGGGCATTTGACGAATACGCACCTGCAGGCACTTACTTCAGTTCGCGCGGATACTACAACCAGCGGAATGAAAATGCCCACGACAACCCGACCCCCGGATTTGTCCAGGTCGACAGTATCATGGACCGAGAGGCTGGCGTCTCAGGAACACGTCTGGAAAACGCTTATGCGTCCGAAACCAGCTCTCCCTCTTCGCTCATCATGGTCGGCTGGCGGGACAGCGACAACGATGGAATTATGGATGCACTTGATGTACCTCATCAGATCACGGGCACAGGCTACTACGATCAAGTTACCGAGCAATATAAATTCCACGGTACGTCGGAAGTTCAGACCCTGCCCAACCTCAACCCGCGTCCTTCGGGAACACGTTCAGGGAGCCTGCAGAATGACATCACTCTGAACCAGATTACCCGGCTGGAATACCGGATTGATGGTGTAGACAACCCCTGGCAGAGCGAACCCCTCAGCGCCACTGGCGATGCTGTTACGCTCGACGTTAGCCTCCCTGTCCCCGCTGACTTTACCAGTATCGAAATTCGCACTGTCGATGAAAACACCGGTGTGCAGTCTGCCCACTTCCTGGGGTCACCTGAGCAACCAACCCAATACACCGCCAGTGGCATTTCCGGTTTCGTCCGCTACGACACAGCTGCAGATGGGCTCGACCCGGGCGATGTCAATGGGCTGGAAGGGTGGACCGTTGAACTCCTCGATGAGCAGGGAGCCTCCCTCGCATTACGGCAACACGTCGACCCCGACGATTACGAAGAACTGGTCGAATTGAACGAAGTGCACCCCCAAGTCACCTTAACTTCGATCGGCGACGGAGTTGCCCGGACCGCCGTCTACGCGCGGACGCGGTCGCCCGCATCAACGGGTAGCCGCGTATTCGCACACGCCCTGGACGCCACCACGATCAGCGCCGAATGGACCCAGCAGGACCGACGCCTGCAAATGGCGTTTGCGGAACCCATTGCCACGCTCAGCTTGGATGCGGTAGCCAATAGCGATGGAGACGTCGGACGATTGGAAGTCTACGACCTTAACGATCAGCTGTTGGCTCGCTACACAACAGAACGGCTCGACACCGGCAACGTCGAAACGATGACGCTCAGCCGTGCCGCCGGGGACATCGCTTACGCAATCGCGAGCGCGCACGCAGGCACAGCGATTCGCTTCGACAACCTCCAGTTCGGCGCGGAAACCGAACAATTAACCAACTCGAGTGGGGATTTCTCTTTCCCCCACCTTCCCGCTGGCAACTACACACTCACCGTCACAGCGCAAGACGACTATGAGCTCACGACGAACACGAATTGGTCGATCGAGCTGGTAGATCGACTCGACAATCTTACCAATTTCGACTTCGGAGCACGCCTGATCGCGGGTGCAAACTGGCAAAACCCGGTCGAACCACTGGACGTCGACAATGATGGATTCATTGCACCAATCGATGTATTGCTGATTGTTAGCCACCTTAACCAGCACGGCTCACACCCACTCCCCGTGCCACCGCAACCGCCCGAACTGCCACCACCTTTCCTGGACGTAGACGGCGACGATCACGTTGCCCCCGTCGACGCGCTGCTGATCATTGGACACCTGAATAGTCAGGACGCTTCCGCTGACGGAGAAGATAGCGACTCGATCACACCACCATCAATGCTTGCCCCTGCAGCGCAAAACCCGCTATCGCCCCTACGTCCTCCACTGGCAATCTGGCAAACGACAACCCAGCTCCCACTCCACAGGCATCTCGTCACTGCGTTACCTACGGTTACGGGAGCCACCACCAGTGCACGTTCAGACAGCCTTGGACCCGCCAAACCGAGGGCGCCCGAAGTGGCTCGCGATTACAGTCACTGCGCATCGGACACGCACCAAGCAAGCCCGGACGACGAGTTGTTCAATGGTGACTTCACAGCCATCAAGCTCGAAAACCTGCTCCGCCGCACACGCGTCAGAAAACTGGACATCGAAAACGCGCTGACTGAAATCGCGCCGCACATTGATGCCGCCTGGCAACGGCACAGCCGCTGAGAAAACCTCACTGCCCTCGCACCGCCCAACGGCAGGCTAAAAAGCCAGGACCCCTCGGCAGGCAATCGGAAACAGGCCGATGCCAAGCGCCGCCACCGTAATTTGCCAGGGTGGGTACTGGAGGCGCAAGAAATAGACGGCGGGAACCAGCAAGACCGCCAGAATCCCCGTGATAGTGGCCGTAAAGAGCAGCAAGCCTGGCAGTACGGTTACCGCTTCGGGAAGCGACTGCGCGTCTGACCGAGCCACGATGGCCCAAGCCACCAACAGCCCCAAATCCGCCAGCAGCGTCACTACTGTCGTCAACATCCAGCCCACCGTGGCCGCCTCCGCCACGCGACTCTCAACCGGATCAGTACGTTGTGTACGCCGCCGAGACGGCCGATTGCGTCCACGTTTTCCCATTTTTTTGTACCTGCGGATGCCGTCTTTGCGAATCTGCTGCCC
>CEUS01122743.1_pt1 | contig 15319 bp, 17 predicted proteins | sample 427031 | NCBI WGS metagenome assembly CEUS01 (sample SAMEA2622837, study PRJEB7988) | marine metagenome | biome: marine biome (ENVO:00000447); feature: marine epipelagic mixed layer (ENVO:xxxxxxxxx); material: "saline water (ENVO:00002010), including plankton (ENVO:xxxxxxxx)" | depth 140 m | reverse complement strand
CTAAATTTTACATCACCAGGACGAAGCATTATGACAGGAATAAAGGCAAACCTGTAGGATAAGAATTTAAAAGATTAGGACTAATCGAATACCAACAGAATTAATTATTGTTTCGCAGATGAAAACTCTGAGCCATCTGTAATAGCTTCATCAGTAGATGGCGGTTCTGCATCTGTAGTTGGTGAAGAAGCAGATGAATCAGGTGCTGCACCCTCTGAGGAACTACCCTCAGTCCCAAAATTAGTCGCTGCTATCCAATATAAAGCAACGATACCTAATGTAATTGCTACGGCTGTCATTAACACTCCTCCTTGATAACTTAAAGTGTGAACATTAGAATTGTACTATAATAATGTTAATAAAATCAAGTAATTGTTTATCAAGCTCTATAATAGCTCAATATTTTGAGTTTATTGAAGAGGGGTCTTTAATTGTAGAAATTGACAGTAATGGATATCTTTTGGCTTGCAAAAGCAGAGACTCGTTTATAAATTACTCAGAAAATATGAATTTTTCTCTTAATTTTAACCCAGTAATGCAAAATGACTTTCCAGTAATTGAACTAAATATTAAATTCTATAAAAATAAGATCTTTATAGATGAGATATCAACATTAATTTCAGTTTCTAATTTGAACGAGGTAAAAGATTTAATAAAGTTTTTTAAAAGAAAAGAGTGTAATCTTGTGATATTTTCAAAATTAGATGAGGAATTAAAAGAATTTAAATTTCAAAATAGTTTTGTAAATGATTTAATTGAATGTCTTTCGAATTACAAAATTGACATTAAAGATATAATGAAAAATAATTAGGTTTTAAGGAATAGTTTTTTGAGTTTTGCAAAAATCACAGGTACCGGGGTTTATATTCCCGAGAAAATTTTATCAAACAAAGATTTAGAATCTATGGTTGATACTTCAGACGAATGGATAAAAACTCGTACTGGTATTTCAGAAAGAAGAATTTTAGACAAAGATAAAACAACATCAGATATGTGTGTTCATGCTTCCAAAGAAGCTATAAAGAATGCTAATATTTCTTCAAGTGAAATTGATGGAATTATAGTTGCCACAATTACTGGAGATTACATGACGCCTTCTGTGGGTTGCATTCTTCAAGATAAATTAAAAACTAAAAATATTTTCGCATTTGATATTTCTGCTGGATGCTCAGGATTTATTTATGCCTTAAAAGTTGGAAGGTCACTTATAGAAAATGGAGATGCAGAAAAAATACTAATTGTTGGTGGTGAGAACTTATCACAAGTCACTGACTACAAAGACAGAGGTACTTGTATTTTGTTTGGTGATGCTGCTGGTGCCGTAGTATTAGAAAAATCTGAAGAACCTGGAATATTGTCAGTATGCTTGGGATCAAGTGGTGCCGAAGGAGAATTACTCTATATTCCTGGTGGTGGTTCAAAAGACCCACTAGGTTATAGATTTTTAAAAATGGAAGGCAAAGAGGTCTTCAAAGAAGCGGTAAAAGTAATAGAGTCAAACTCCATCGAAGCTATAGAAAAAGCAGGTATGAAACCAGAGGATATAAATATGTTTATTCCACATCAGGCCAATCTAAGAATTATAGAAGCTGCTAGAGAAAGACTTAATCTTCCTCTTGATAAATGTTATGTGAATATAGATAAATATGGTAATACATCAGCAGCATCAGTTTTACTTGCACTTCATGAAGCTGTAAATGAATCTAAAATTAAGAAAGGTGATAACGTGCTTTTTTCTGTTTTTGGAGCTGGATTTGCTTGGGGATCTGCAGTAGTTAGATGGTAAATCGAAAAATAATCAACTTACAACATTTACAGATCTCATATGACGAAATCAAGCACTCAAATTTAAAACAAAAAGATTTACACAACTTATCAAAGTTAGAGAAAACCAATATAAAAAACTTAGAAATAATTAAAGAACTCTACAAAAATGATAATGATTACAGTGTATTAATGAAACTAATAAAAAAAATCAAGCCATCAAATATAATTCTTTTCGGAATGGGTGGTTCAAGTCTTGGCACGAAAGCTATTGTAGATGCTCTTGGAGGTAAAAATAAATTACGTATTGTAAATAACCCTGATGGAGAGAATTTTGAAAAACTTTTTAAAGAAATAAAAATAAATTCATCTTTTTTCATCTTTATAAGCAAGTCAGGTGATACAATTGAAATAAAAAAACTTCTAAAAGAAACATTGATTAAATTAAATAAAGCTGGAATAAATTATACAAAAAGAATTTTACTTTTAACTGATAATGTTAATTCATATTTAAACAGATTTGGGAAAAGGAACAAGGTTCCTGTTTTTCATTTGAATAAAAATATTGGCGGCAGATTCTCCGTGTTAAGTGCATCAAGCATGATTCCATGCCAATCAATAAATATAAATACAGATGAATTGTTAAGTGGAGCAAGAGATACTTACGACGAATTAGAAGATATGAATTTTTTACCCATCCTCAATCTAGTAAATTTTCATTATGTAAACTATTTATTAGGAAGAGATATAAGCATACTAATGTCATATAAAGATAGTTTAAATTCTTTTGGTGAATGGTTTATGCAGCTTTGGGGGGAAAGTTTAGGTAAAAAAAATATTGGTTTAACGCCAATAAGTTATATAGGACCTAAAGATCAACACTCTCAAATGCAATTAGTTCTTGATGGTCCAAAAAACAAAACTTTAACTTTTGTTTTGATTCAAAGTTCACTAAAGGGAAACAATAAATTAGAAGAACTAACTGCTAATGAATATCACGCTACAGTAGACGCCTGCACAAAAAGAAATATTCCTGTTGTGAGTTTCCAAATTGAAAGATTGACTATGAAATCACTTTCTTCACTGATAATAATTTTTGAGCTTGCAACAATTTTATTAGCAAAACAATTAAAAGTTAATCCTTTTAATCAACCTGGTGTGGAACTTATAAAGAAAAAACTAAAGACTAATTAAAAAATCTTCCATCAAGAGAATATTTCCCTCCGCCAACAAAAACAAGAGAGTAAGCTAAACCTATAAGACATAACTGATAAGCATAAGTATCGTAGGTTGGAAAATATCCATCGTCAAGATGTGCAACCCAGACACCTACGCACATTATCACAATTATTCCTATAGAAGCTAATCTAGTAAGTAGCCCAAGAGCTATTGCGATCCCACCAAAAAATTCAACAAAAACTGCTATAGCTGTTTCCCAAGTAGAAAAACCGAAATTCATCTGCCAAGATAGTGCTTTAGATTGAAAATCACTAAGCTTATACCAACCTGCTGGAATAAAAGTTATAGCTAATATAAGTCTAGGCAGCAAACTAGCCCAAGTTGTTGATGTCCTAAAGAACCACATGGGGAAATTATAACTAAAAAAAAACATATTTATCAAACATGATTGTGTAAAATCTTTCTATGGATTTATGGGTTCAAGTATTAGAAGTAATTTTTCCGGTAATGCTTGTTGTATTTACAGGTTATTTATTTGGACGTATTACTAAAGTCGACCTTAAATCAATAAATCTATTTATAATGTATGTCTCTACTCCTTGCTTAATTTTTTCTTCTATAATAGAAGGGAATGTAAGTTTTGGTAGTGCGTCAGAAATTATTATTGCTGGGACAACAATTGTATTAATAGGTCTTGCGGTTTCATATTTTCTAATTAAAAGCCTAAAAAAAGATTTGAGTATATTTTTAAATCCTGTAGTTTTTCCAAATACTGGAAATCTAGGGCTACCTCTAGTCCTTTTTGCTTTTGGAGAAAGTGCACTTGATTATGCAATAATTTTTACGACTGTTGTTTTTTTTCTTCATTTTTCAGTAGGAATATTCATTTTAAATGGGCCTAAGAAAGTTGGTGAAATATTCAAAGCTCCACTAGTGTATGCAGTAATAGTTCCAATAATTTTCAATAAAACTGGAATAACTATCGATCCGGGGATTAATACGTCAATTAAGCTGTTAGGTACAACATGTATACCTCTAATGATGTTTAGCTTGGGACACAAATTGTCTGAAACAAAAATTGTAGATTATGCTGAAGATTGCATTATAGGCTTCTTAAGGATTATTCTGGGAATTCTATTGAGTATCACAATTTGCAACTTGCTAAATGTTGATAATGAGATTTCGAAGATTTTGATATTGCAGTATTCAATGCCTGCCGCTGTATTTAATTTTATTCTTGCAGATAGATACAATAAATCTCCAGAGAAAGTTGCTTCAATTGTTTTTGTATCGACAATTTTATCTATACCTGTAATTCCAATCATCCTTTATTATTTGATGCAATAGAAAGGGTATGTGTTTTGATTTCATAATCTAGTTCGGTCCTAAAGCCTTTTTTTAAAAGAATGTTATTTGCATGAAAAATATCTTTAGATTTTGATACTAATCTTGCAGAAGTAGAAATGTTTTTGTAAAGTTTTTTTGGATTAATATAAAAAGTAATTTGACACATAGGATGAACTTCTACTTTCACTCTACCTCTTCTTATAGGGTATTGTCCTTTAAATCCCTCGTATGAAATAAGTGGGATTCGACTTGCATCAGTTTCAACTGTTTTTATAATTTTTTTCATTATGGAGTATGAAGTTTTAGTGATACCAGATGAGCCAAGGACTCCTTTGTTTTTATTTAGTAATGATAAAGACTGGTCTATCTCTTTAGGAGTTAACTCGCCATCGCTTCCATATCCCAAGACACCTATCAAAGTTTCGATACCCTTAGAAAGATAATTAATTGCTGACAACATCAATGAGTCAGCTAATGGACTTGCCAATCCAGGCTCTTTACCACTTGCTAAAACATCTCCTCCCACATCTATACCAACAACTAAATCAATTTTTTTCTTATTGCAAAAATCTAGCAAGTCCTCTGAGATTTGTTTGGGTGAATTAAATATATTAAGTAGTACAACTTTTTGATTTAAATAATTAGAAACTTTTGACTCGCTAAAATATAGACCATCTTTGGTTTTGGTATTCTTGTTGGCCCAACATAAGCTTTTATTAATTGTAGTTTTATTAACAATCTCAGAAAAAGGTCGAGGGCCAGGATAAGGATCTATTGAATACCTTTCCCAAGGAAGTCCTGCTAATATAGTTTGTACCCCATAAGACTCGAGCAATATTTTAGTAGGAATCGTTCCAACAATATCAGCACCACCACCAATACCTATTAACAAAGCCTTATTAAATTTTGAAAAAGATTTCTCCATGTATGTGATTGAGGTTATTATAACGTATCAAGGAAAAAAAATGGGAAAAAGCATAACAATACAAGGAAATGAGTATTTGTTTAAGGGTCATGTCGAGATTCCTGCTGACAAATCTATTTCCCATAGGGCTGTTATTTTATCTTCGTTAAATTCGACTGAAACAATAATTAATAATATTTTATCTTCGGAGGATATTAGTTCTACCATTTCTTGTTTTCAAAAAATGGGGGTCGATTTTATATATTCTGACAACAAACTAATAGTGAAAAGCAAAGGAGCAAGTAATTTTTCTGAGGCAAAAAGTGTTCTAGATTGCGGAAATTCTGGAACGACAGCAAGGCTTTTATCGGGCATATTGGTTGGTCAAAATTTTTCGTCTATTCTTGACGGAGACAACTCTTTACGTAGAAGACCAATGAAAAGAATAGAAGAACCTCTGAGGACCATGAAAGCTGATATCTCTACAAATAATGGTTGTTTACCAATAGAAATAAAACCTTCTTCTCTTCAAGGTGGTGAATTTAATCTAAATCTTGGTTCTGCTCAAGTTAAATCTGCAATACTTTTTGCGGGTCTTTATGCAGAAGGAGAAACAAAATTTAGAGATAGAAAACGATCAAGAAATCACACTGAAATAATGCTGGCAAACTTCACAGAAAATATAGTTGTCAATGAAGAAACAATAACAATACGCCCTAATCTGAAAATTAATTTGAAAGAGATGACTATACCTAGTGACCCCTCATCTGCTGCCTTCTTTATCGTTGCTAGTCTTATAAGTAAAAATACTGAGCTTCACATTAAAAATGTTTGTCTAAATCCTATGAGAATTCATTTTATAGATATTTTAAAAAAAATGGGTGGTGAAATAGAAATTTCTAATGTAACTCTAAAAGATGGAGAACAAGTTGGGGATATTACGAGTAAGAGCAGCAAGCTAAGCGCAATAGATATTGATGAGGCATCTATACCCTCATTGATAGACGAGATTCCAATACTTTCATTAGCATGTACATTAGCTGAAGGAGAATCAACTATTTCGGGAGCTGACGAATTAAGATTTAAAGAATCTGATAGAATAAAATCTATTGTTACTGAGCTCAAAAAATTTGGATGCAATATTAACGAGACAGAAAATGGTATAAGAATTGTAGGAAAAGAAGAATTGCTTGCAGCGAATTGTGATAGCCATGGCGATCATAGAATTGCAATGATGGCTGCGATTGCGGGAACAAAAGCAAGTGGGGATACAACAATAAAAAATATTGAATGCGTTTCTATTTCTTTTCCTAATTTCTTTGAGCTTCTAAGGGGGTTTGAAAAAAAATAATATCATGATGATAACAATTGATGGTCCTTCCGGTGTTGGAAAAGGAACTATAGCGAAGATACTAGCTGAATCTTTGGGATTTAATTATTTAGATTCCGGAGCAATGTACAGAGCTCTAGCTCTTTTTGCAGACTTGCATGGAATCACTGCGAATGGAAGTGATGAAAAGTTAAAAAAATTACTAATAGATCTTCATATAAGATTTGTTGATGAAGATGAAACTCAAAAAGTATTTGTAAACACAGATGATGTTACAGATGATATAAGAACGAGTGAGATATCTACGCTTGCCTCCCAATTTGCGGTAAATCAAATTGTTAGAGGTGTGTTGAAAGAAATGCAACGTAGAATAGTGAAGAATAAAAGTTATATAGCCGAAGGTAGAGACATGGGCACATATGTTTTTCCTGATGCAAAATATAAGTTTTATTTGGATGCCAGTCCTGAAATTAGAGCAAATAGAAGAGCCTTACAACTCAAAGAGATTCTTGGGGTTAATATTAATGAGCAGAAAGTTCTAAAAGAGATTAACGAAAGGGACACTCTTGATATGACTAGAAATATATGTCCCTTGCATCCAGCAGATGATGCTGTGATAATTAATACGTCTACCTTAAGCATTAAAGAGGTAGTTGAAAAGATTCAGAGTATAGTGAAAGACGATGCCTAAGAAATTAATAATTGCTGATAGCGCCGGTGTATGTTTTGGTGTTGAGGATGCTGTGTCAACAGCAGAAGAGATTCTTGACAAGAATCCGGATCAAGAAGTGAAATCTTTTGGTCCCCTAATTCATAATCCTCAAATGGTTGAAATCCTTAACAACAAAGGTCTATCTGTAATCAATGAAATTGAAAAAAATGATAAAGGCACAGTGATAATTAGAGCACATGGTATACCTAATTATGAAGAGAAGAATCTAAATGAGTCTTCATTAAATGTTGTTGATATGACATGCCCTATAGTTAAAAGACTTCAATTTGCAGTTAAATCTTTATCTGAAGACAGCCACTATGTGCTTATAGTGGGGAATGAAAATCACCCCGAAATAATTGGAGCAAAAAGCTACGCTAAAAACAATTGCTTGGTTATCAAAAACAAAGATGAACTAGACATCAATGAATTGAAATCTAAAAAAATTGGAGTTGTTGCCCAAACAACTATACCGATGGAAACTTTTTGGGACGTTGTTGATTTGTTAAAATCATTGAAAGGATATGAGATAAAAGTAATAGATACCCTATGTGATGATATTCATAATAAACAAATGGAATCTAAGGAAATTGCAAAAGATGTTGATATAATGTTAGTAATTGGTGGAAAAAATAGTTCAAATACAAGAGAAATTGCTGAATTATGCAAAAAAGTTAATACTTTTACATACCAAATAGAAACCTTTAAAGAGATACAGGAGTTAAATCTAGATCTTAAAGATAAGACTGTGGGTATTTGCGCTGGGGCCTCGACTCCACCTTGGTTAATAAAACAAACAATCGATGAAGTTTTACATGAAAGATATAATTAAAAAATTAAGCGTAAAAAATATTCTTATTTTTCTTGTTCTCGCTATATTTCTATATAGTGCATTTATGACAATAAATCCGGTTAATAAAATTGCTGTGCTTGAAATAACAGGGGTTATTAGAAATCCCAAGAAATATTTGAAAAGTATAGATACATTTATTGACGACGAGTCTGTAAAAGCTGTAATTGTTAGAATTGACTCGCCAGGTGGCACTGTTGGGTCGTCTCAAGAAATTTACGATTCATTAATTGAATTAAACAAATCCAAATTAGTAGTTTCTAGCATAGTTGATGTTGGAGCATCTGGGGGGTACATGATTGCGTGTGGTACTTCATACATATTTGCTAACCCTGGTTCAATAACTGGAAGCATTGGTGTAATTACACAATATTATGATTTGTCAGAGCTAATTAAATATCTCAAAGTTAATATAGAAGTTGTAAAATCTGGTAGATTAAAAGATATTGGTAGTCCAACAAGAGAGTTAACAAAAGATGAAAAGGAAGTTCTTGTGGCAATAATTGAAGATGTTCATAGTCAGTTTAAAGAGGTCGTTAAAGATAGAAGAAAATTGTCAGATCGTGAAATAGAAAAAGTATCTGATGGAAGAATATTCTCAGGAAATCAAGCTAAAACACTTAAGCTTGTTGATGCAACTGGAGGGCTTGGGGCTGCAATAAAATACATTGAGGACACATTAGGAATAGAGAATTTAGATATTGAATATTTTCCAAAAAAGAAAGAAAAAATATTAGATAAAATTATCCCTGAGCTAAAAAATGAATATTTTGAAAAACTATACTATCTTCATAATTAGACTTCCTAAATATGTTAAAATCACTTTAGCGTAATGTTGAAAGCAATTATAATATCTTCGTTGTTTTTACTAGGAATAGTTTTTGTTTTTCAAAACCAAGAGCTTTTTCTAAAAGAATTCTTAGTAAATTTTGATATCACAATTTTTTCATTCCAAGATAGACCTATCACTAACTCTTTTCTATTGGCTGCGGCATTTCTACTTGGGGTATTTATTTCGTTGATATCAATGGGATTTAGTTCAATCTCAAAAAGCTTTAAAATTAATCAGCTACAAAAAAAGATTAATTCAATGGAAAAGAATACTTTAAACAAAGAGGTTAAATAGAGAGTTGGAAAACAAACCGAAATGGATAAAAACCAAAATTCCCATGGGGAATAATTTTAAAAAATTAAAGAAAATCGTATCGAAGAACACGCTTCATACAGTATGCGAGGAAGCAAATTGTCCCAACCTGGCTGAGTGTTGGTCGTTAGGAACTCTGACTTTTATGATTCTTGGGGACACTTGTACAAGAAGTTGTGGTTTTTGTGCTGTAAAAACAGGAGATGGGGGACTTATAGATTATCTAGAGCCTAAGAGATTAGCTAGAGGTATATTAGACTTAAAAAATAATAATGCTTTAATCAACCATGTTGTACTTACATCAGTGAATAGAGATAACAAAAATCTACAGAGTGCAAAAATTTTCGCGGAAAGTGTTAAAGAAATAAAAAAATTAAACTTAGATATAAAGATTGAGTTGTTAATTCCTGATTTTCTTGGAGACAAAAGAGCATTAGATATAATAATCGCAGCTGAGCCTGACGTATTGAACCACAATATGGAGACAATTGAAAGATTGTATTATCAAAAACAAAAAACTAGAACATCAAAAAAAAGAGCAATGAGACCTCAAGCAAATTACAATAGATCAATTAACTTATTGAAATATTTCAAAGAGAACTCGCAAGTTGTAGTTAAATCTGGTTTTATGATTGGTGTTGGTGAAACTGAAGAGGAAGTAGAAAAATTGATTGATGATCTTGATCAAGCGGGTTGTGACTTGGTAACTATTGGTCAATATCTCCAACCTACAAAAGAACATATCAATGTATCAAAGTTTTACACTATGTCAGAATTTAAAAAAATTAAAAATTATGCACAAAAAAAATTGAATATTAAATCAGTAGAATGCGGACCAATGGTGAGGAGTTCTTATCATGCGGAAAGTCAATTGAAGAATATAGACAATAAGTTTTCGGACAAGAGAGAAATAATTTGAAGTATGTTTTAGTTCAAGCAGATGGAATGCCAGACAGACCTATTGAGCAACTTGACAATCAAACTCCACTAGAATTTGCTCAAACATTTTTTATGGATCAGTTAGCGAAAGATTCTGTTATTGGCACTGTCAATCACATACCAAAAGGACTTAAATCTGGTAGTGATGTAGGGAATTTAAGTGTTCTTGGATACAATCCTAGAGATTTTTTTACAGGAAGATCCCCACTAGAAGCCTCTAGCCTTGGGTTAAAGTTAGAAGATACAGATGTTGCATATCGTTGTAATTTGGTACAAATTTCATCAACAAATAATAACCATATAATGAGTGATTATTCTGCTGGTCATATAGAAAACTCTATTGCCAAAGAACTTGTAAGCTTTCTTAAGGAGGCAATTGATGATAATTCTTTTAAACTTTTTGCTGGTGTTAGCTACAGGCATATACTTGTATGGAAACAAGGAAGCATAGAGCCAACAACTATTCCACCGCATGATATAACCGGTCAAAATATAAAAGATTTTACTCCCACAGGACCAGGGTCAGAAAAATTGATTTTTATTATGGAAAAAGCAAGAAAAAAGATAATGGAGTTTAAGGATAGAAACGAAAAGTATAAGAATTTGTCCTGCAACAATATTTGGTTATGGGGACAAGGCAAAAAAACCATCTTGCCAAGTTTTCAATCAATAAATAAAATGACTGGGTCTGTAATCTCTGCCGTTGATTTAGTAAAAGGAATTGGAAAATGTGCGGATTTAGATGTAATTGATGTCCCTGGTGCAACTGGTTATTTGGATACTAATTATAAAGGGAAAGTAGATGCCGTGCTTCATAGCTTAAATAAACATGATTTTAGTATGATTCATATAGAAGCACCAGATGAAACTGGGCATGAAGGTGATGTTAAAAAGAAGATTAGAGCTATTGAAGATTTAGATGAAAAAGTCATTAGGCCTCTAATTGAAGGGCTTAAAAGCAATTACAAAGAATTTAAAATTTGCATTGTTTCAGATCATCCAACACCTATAGAATTAAAAACACATAGCTACGAATATGTTCCTTTTATGATATACGATTCAAGGAAGTCTATTAACAATCATAACGAGAAACAGTTCAGTGAAAAGATTGCCAATAAGTCAGATTTGAGAATAGAAAATGGGCACACTTTACTTGCTAGTTTTCTTACTGATTAACTTAGCTTTACTCCACAATTCTTCATCAGATAAATGTTCAAATTTACTTTTAAGTTCTACAAATAAATTTGCTCTTCTTGTAAATTTATCAGAGCTTTGATTAAGAGCAATCTCAGGGCTTAGCCCTTCTTTTCTGCAAAGATTAGCAACAGTAAAAAGTATATCTCCTAGTTCCTCTTCGATTTCTGATTTATCTTCATTTTCTAGTCCAACTTTTAGTTCATTTATCTCTTCATATAGAACTTCCAAAAGAGGGGTGCTGGAAGGCCAATCTAGATTGGTCAATTTAGAATAATGCTTTGATATGTCTACGGCTCTAATTAATGATGGGAATGATTTTGATGTTATAACTTTGTCTTTATTTGGTTCCTTCATTTTTTCCCTATTCCATATTTCTTTAGCTTCGTTTGCATCTTTTGCACTTTTGTTTCCAAAAACATGTGGGTGTCTACGCACTAATTTTTTTGAAAGTTCTTCTATTACGTCTTCAATTGTAAATAGTTGTTTTTCTTCTGCTATATTCGAAACCAGCAGAATTTGTAGAAGAAGATCTCCTAGTTCTTCATTTAAGTTATCATAATCTTTCATGTCTATTGCTGATATGGTTTCATATGACTCTTCAATAATATGAGAACGCAATGTTTCGAAAGTTTGTTCTTTGTCCCACGGGCAACCATCTTCGCTTCTTAATTTCTTCGTAATCTTGACTAATTCTAAAAATTTCTCTTTCATACTTTAAAGATTAAGATTTTTTGGGAATCGTGTTAAGTTTTTACATCCATCAGTGGTGACTAAAACTGTATCTTCTACTCTAACTCCACCAATACGACTGTAATAGAGACCAGGTTCGACAGTTACTACGTAATTTTTTTTGAGTATGTCATCTCCACTAGAAATTCTTGGTGGTTCATGTATGTCTAGTCCCAAACCATGCCCTGTGGAATGAATAAAGCCTTCTGGTGTACCTTCTTTATAAGTAGTATAGAAGCCAGAGTTATCGAACAGACTCTTAATAGAGTTATGGACGGTCTTGCTTTTGACTCCTGATTTGATTAAAGATAGTCCTAATCTTTGTCCTTTTAAAACTGCTTTATACATATCATTTAATTTTTTACTTGGAGTTCCTTTGACAACTGTTCTGGTCATATCTCCAAAATACCCTGAAGAAGTATCTTTAGGAAAAATATCAATTATTATAGACTGGCATTCTTTAATAGGGCCAGTTCCTTGATGGTGTGGTAAAGACGAGTGCCGCCCAGATGAAATAATACAATCTGGACATTCTAAACCGTAAGAGCTTAATTCTTTTTGGCAAATATTTCGTAAAAGTTCTGAGGTTAGTATCCTTCCATCTGTTCGTAAGATTTTATTTTTAGATTTTGAATATTTTATTTTTTCAATTATTAGCCTCATGACTTTTTCTGTATGCCTCATGACTTTTGAAATGCTTTTAATCTCGGTTTGATTTTTTACAATTCTAGAGTTAAAAAAGATCGGTGATTTTGAAGGCATCACTTTAATCTTGCTCTTTGTTAATTTTTTATATATATAGGAAGGAAAATTGTAAGGGACTTCTATCGTTTTAATTTTAAATTCTTTTAAGAGATGCAATATTACTTGTTCAATAGAATTACTTTTTATTTTTCTGGAGATGCTACTTAGAGGTAAGACACTATCTACTTTTGCTTCACTTTTCCCCCGTTCTATTTCTAAATCATTCAAAATAAGATATTTTTTGTTTCTAAACTCAATGAATAGAATAGGGTCTGGCGCCTTGAAAGATGTCCTGTAGAATAAATCTGATGAATTCTTCGTATTATCATATATTAATTTGGAAACTTTCATTTCTTGACTAATATACAGGATTTATGCATAAAGAAAAAATTGTTGCCAAGAGACTGACTTTTATTTAAGATAATATATATGTTTAACGTAACTGAAAAAGCTGCAAAAGAGATAGAAAGACTGCTTATAGATGAAGAAATGGAAAATGCATTCCTTCGAATTAGAGTAGTACCTGGTGGATGCTCTGGTTTTTCATATGAAATGGGGTTTGACGATGAAATCGATGAGTCAGATCAGGTTTTTGATAAATTAAGCGTAAAAGTTGTAATAGATAAATTTAGCTTTCCTCATCTAGAAGGAGGGGCTTTGAATTTTACTGATGGACTTAGTGGGTCTGGTTTCGGGATAGAAAATCCCAATGCTACTGCGAAATGCGGTTGTGGTTCTTCATTTGCTGTATAAACTCAAGACAAGTAAATTTTTCTAGTCAAAAGAATTAATGTTGTCAAACCAATACCAATTGTAATTAAAGATAGAACTGGTTCTCCAGTAATAAATTTTATTAAACCATATATCATTAGCAACACAGCTAACGCAAGAACAGCCGCTTGAGTTAAAGGGTAAATAATACTTTCTTTTTCTGATTTTTCTTTTGTAATATTTATATTCCAGAAACCTGCTGGATGAATTTTATTGTAAAACTTTTTTAAGGTTTCGGGGCTCTCTGGCTTAGTCGCAAAAGTTACAAGTAGTCCAATAAGTATAGAAAAAGGAATTATAAGAATTTTGCTAAAAAAACTTACAGCAATAACATCAAAAAAGTCTAGCAAATAAAAAAGTATGCTAAAACATACTGAAGAAATAAGAGCCGAAATCTCTGACCAAGAATTAATTCTCCACCAAAACCACCTAGCAATTAAAAAGAAACCAAGCCCAGAACTAACGCTCCATAGAAATATCCATGCTTTACCAATGTTATCAATAAATAAGCCAACGATTAGGGCTATCAAAAGAAATAAAATTGTAAAGATTTTAGACATTTGTACATAGTGTGACTCTGATTCATTTTTCTTATAAAATCTTTTGTATAAATCATTTATTAAATACGATGATCCCCAATTCACTTGCGTACTAATAGTCGACATATACGCAGCTAACAGTGTTACTATTAAAAAGCCCCTTAATCCGCTACCCACATAGTCTCTAATTAAAACTGGATAGATAGTTTCGTTATCAAAATTAGCAGAGATTGGTAATGGAAAAATAATTAAAGTGCAAACTCCTATTACAAGCCAGGGAGCAAACCTTAAAACATAATGATTTAGAACAAACCATATAGACCCAATAGCACCATCTTTCTCTGATTTTGCGGAACATAATCTCTGAATTATATATCCCCCTCCATCTGAGTTATGAGAAGACCACCAAACAATTGTTCCATAAATCAAAAAAGTCATAAAATCATCAGTATTAAATAACGAAGGGATCATAGTAAGTTTTTCTTTGGGTATATTTTTCACTAATTCAAAATAATTATTAATGCCACCGATTTCTGCTGAGTTAATCAAACAAACGGCCAAAATTATAGACCCTGCAAATGCAATGAAATATTGGATGAAATCATTAACAACTACCCCTTTTAATCCAGAAGAAGTTGTATAAAAGAGAGCTACAAATGTAACTAATATGAGCAACAAAGTGCTATCAAAACCTAATATAGTATTAAATATTTTCAAGAATGCGCTAATAATCCATCCTGTAATAATGAGATTGAAAAATGTTGAAAAGTAAAAAGCTTTGAATATCCTTAAGTATTTTGCTGGAGGTCCAGCATATCTAAGCTCTATGAGCTGATTGTCTGTAATAACTTCTGCTCTCCTCCAATATCTAGAAAAGAAAAAAATTACTAGACAATGCGTGAATAGGAAAGACCACCAAAACCAATTTTGCCAAATACCTGGATCTCTTATCCAAGAAATAACAACAATTGGTGTATCAATAGAAAGGGTTGTTGCAACCATAGAGGTTCCCACAAGCCACCATGGTAAATTTTTATCAGATACAAAATATGAGCTTAGGTTCTTTGAAGCTTGTTTTTTAAGGTAAAGACCGATTAATGAACTAAGTATTAAATAGCTAGCTATAATCAGCAAATCAAAAGTTGATAAAATCTTTAGAAAATCTAGGTA